>Ga0307516_10002468_pt1 | contig 24685 bp, 19 predicted proteins | sample 19_EM_MG_FD_203310 | JGI IMG/M metagenome (GOLD analysis project Ga0307516, IMG submission 203310) | Populus trichocarpa ectomycorrhiza microbial communities from riparian zone in the Pacific Northwest, United States - 19_EM | ecosystem: Host-associated > Plants > Roots > Unclassified | place...
GCGCGGGCAACAACGAGAATTTGCACGACCGAGGTGAGCACGCTGATGAAGGTTTGGAAATCACCGTAGAACGCCGCAATGTAGTGCTGACGCTCGGCGTACGGCAGCGTGTGAGCTTTGGCATTGACGAGCTGAGCCAGCACGAAGTCACCGGTCGTGTTGACGAAGTTCAGCAGCAGCACCGAAAGCGCGATCAACAGCAAGTAGCGATCTTGCAAGACCAACGAGAAGCCTCCGCGGCGGTCTCGCTCCTTGGGTGGTCCGTCGGGAACTCGGACGCGGTGAGCCGCAGCAGCCCCGTAGGTGATGTGCGTGAGCAGGGCGCAACTGACCAGAATCGAAGCGGCAACGAGCATCAGTTGGTGCGGGTGACCATCAATCAGCCGCGCCGCGATCTGCGCGCCGAAGATGCCGCCCAGCGTTCCACCGGCTGCCACCATCGGAAATAGGCGTTTACCTTCGGCCTCCGTCATCACGTCGGTGGCCAGGGACCAGAATTGAGCGATGGCCACGGTACTGAAAATGCCCAGCCACACGAAGAACGCGAAGCCTACGTGCACGCCGAGTTGGCCCAAGAATACGAACACGCCCACGCAGAGCACGAACACGCCCATGATCCATTTGACCAGCTTGGCAGGCTCGAAGCGGTTCGCGAGAAGCCCATAGGCCGGCACGAGCAGCAGCAGCAGCAGGGCTTGCAGCCCGCGAGCGTAGCTGCGCTCAACGGCACCGCCTTCGAGCAAGATTAGCGGCTCACGAATGACTTTGAGGATGTAGTAAGCGGCGAGCAACAGGAAAAGATTCGCGAAGAACAGCCCCACGAGGTGCCATTCGCCGGGACGCACCTCGGCGCCGACGAGTCGTTCCACCGTGCGGGTGGCTCGCTGAAGTACTCTCGGCATGACCGCTCTCAGAACACTCCCGCGACCGTGAAGGTTGCTCCCGAGCCGACCGTCTCTGGCTCAATGGCCAACGTGAGAGCGGATTTTTTGCGGGTGTAGTGCAGCAGCACGGGGACGGCGTAGCCGAAGCCGAAACCGACCCCCATGCCCACGATCACGTCGCTGGCGTAGTGTCGATCCGCGGCCAAACGCGAAACGCTGGTTACGAGCGCGCTCGCTGCGGCAAGGGCACAGGCGCTGGCATCTGCCACCGGACTGCCCCAAAGCGGCATGTATTGGTGGCTCGCGCAAACCAGGCCGGCAGAGGCCGCCACGATCGACGTGTGGCCGCTCCAGAATGCCTCGGTGTCGCGCTCGCAGCCGACGCCGTCAGGGTGTTCGCGGCGGCACTGCGTGGCATCCGGCCGTTCGCGCACCGAGATCCGCGTGGACACGAACGACAACATCCCCGCGTAACTGAAGGCCTCGAGCCCGACCAGCTCGGAGTTGAGCGCCGCCCGGCCGTCCCCGTGCGCCAGCAGAGAAACCAGCAGCGGGTCGACGATCAGCGGCAGCAAAGGCGCCGTGTAGTAGGTCATATCGCCCACGCGACGAGCGCGCTGCCGACCCGCGGCTGAGTCCAGACGCACGGCGTTGCGAACTGCGTCGTCGAACAAGATGCCGCCGCTCCAGCGCGCCTGTTGGGGCTGCTGGCGCAGGGCGAGCACGGCTGTCAGGGCGCCAGCGGACACGGTAGCCACGCCCTCGGGCCAAGAGAAAGTGGGCCAGGAGTCTCGCCACATCGATGGCTTCGCTGCTGGCTGCGAAATGGCATTGACTTGGGGCTCGGCCCGGCCGACCGCGGGCGCCAGCGTGAGCAGCAAGAGCAGCAAGAGCCAGACCGCGGTGCGCACGCTGTAGTTGCAGTGCAGCAAGCATGCCGCTGGGGTCACGCAGCTTGCCTGTGCCGAATGCGCGAGCGGTTTGATGCGCGCGCAAAAGCTGCGTTTGGGCCGCAATCGCTTCGCCGTCGAGCCGGGCGCAGCTGGCGAAGCGAACAAGGATTCGCCCGGCCGCCGCTCCGACCGCACCTTGACAAAATGCCCATCGTGCTGACGTTGCAGGCGCCGAGCAGTCCACCGCGAGGGTTGGTGGAAAGGCGGAGTTCCATGAGTTACCCCCTGCCAGCTTCCATCACGATTGCGCTGCTGGCCGTCGGTTGCGCTCAGCAAGGAACGGCGCCTGCTCGCGCACCCGTGGCGCCGCCCGCCGTCGACGACAGCCTGCTGTGCAAACGCATGGCCGATCGCTTCGTGGGGCTGCCTGCTCTAGGCGACGGCAACCCGGACGCCGCGGCACGGCCGACGCCGCTCGTTGGGCGCTGGTGGTTGCGCGGCTGCGCGGCAACCCGCGAAAACGGCGACCTTCGCGTGCGTCTACAGGGGCCAGGCTGGTATTTCGTGGACAAGAACGATGGCAATCTCGAGCTCCATCAACAAGTCCCATTCAACCTGAGCATCGAGCTCGACGGCCGCATGAACCTGACCACCACCCGCGGCATCGTGTCGATGTGGTTCGCGCCCGCGGAGCCGCCCAAAGTCGATTTGCAAGTGTCGGGCTCTCTCGATGTCCGCCCCAGCTCGGCTTGGGGCAAGGTCTTGAGCTTGATGCCGCTGGTTTCGGTGCGAAACATCGCCGCCGACCGCTTCACCGAGACTGCGGCCGACGCGCTGCGCCTCCGGCTTCGCGAAGGCGCCACGGTGACTTATGACCTCGGCGCCGGCCAAGCAGACGCCACGCTGGGCCGGCTCGGCGCCGGTCAGTCGCCCGTGAATGCTTTCCAAGACCACGTGCCCTGGCTGATCAACGATCGATTGTCCGTGGGCGCGTCGGCGGTCCACGTCGTGGGCCCCATCGAGCCTGGCCCGACGCGCTTGGACGTGATGGTCGAAAGCGGCCCGGGCGTTGCTTATCGCGCGCTATGTATTCAAGACATGGCAAGCGACTATTCGGCCCTGGCTCGGGGCGACGCCGCGGCCGTTTCCAATGACCCACGGATGGCCAGCGGCAGCGTGGCAGGCCCAGGCAAACACACCACCGACTTTCGGGTCGACGGTTGCAAGTTCTACCTGGTCATCTCAGCGCTAAAATCCGCAGCTGCGGTCGTTTCTCTGCGAGTTCGCGCCTAGCTCGACAAGCGCTGGCAGCGCGTCACGCCACGCCGCCGGGGGCGTCGGGCGTGTAGTCCCCGGCTCGCAGCCCGCCTGGCTCCGCGGCCAGCGCCGCCGCGCCTTCCTCGCTGCGTCGCCCGTGCTCTCTGCCGATGACCACCACGAAGACCAGCCACGCGCACGCCAACCCGACGTTGATGGCCGCAAACGTTGCGATCGACCAGCCCGCGCGCGAGCCAACGTAAACGGTCAACGCCGACATGATCGCTCCCATGCGCACCGCCACGGTGTCGACGGCGGTCTTGCCGACGTATTTTTCCACGCGCGAGGTCATTAAAAACAAGGCGTTGCGGGTGGTGTCTTGCAGCGAATACTGAATGCTGTTCTCGCCGATCTTGACCCAGCGCACCACTGCCAACACCGGCAGAAACACGGCGGAGCCGTAGGCCAGCAGCCCAAAGCTCGGTAGCACGAACAGCGCCTTACGTACGCCGACCAGCTTCAAGATACGCGACACGCCGAACAGCTGCAGCGCGAGACCGAGCGCGTTGTACCACGCAAAATAGTCCGCCTTGAAGCTGCCCACGAAGACTTGCGGATCGGTGCCGTGGGCAGCCCTGGCCGCGACCAAGAGCGCGCGATCGAGCACGTACTCGCCCGAGCTATTGACCCAATTCAGAAAGATCACCATGCCTGCGATCAAGAGCAGGTATTTGTCGCGAAACAGCAGATGAAACGCGCCTTCTTGCGACAATGGGCCTGATTCGTCGCTCGCGGTCTGCTTGCTTTCTGTCGATAGTGGCCGCCTGCCTGCCAGCATCATCAGCGATGCACACAACAGCAGAATGACGACCGCTGCACCCATCAGCGCCTGCGGTCCAAATGGCACCAGTGCCTTGGCGAAACGCGCTCCGGCGACGGCGCCAAGCGAGCTACCTGCGCCAATGATTGGAAACAGCCGCTTGCCTTGCTCCTCGCTGCACAAGTCGGCGGCAAGCCCCCAAAATTGAGCGACGATGGTGTAGCTGAACACGCCCACCCAAAGAAAAAACGGCAGCCCGATCTGAACCTGTGAGCCAGCGAGCGCGGCGAAGATGACCAGGTTCGAAATGAAGAAGAGAAAGACGATGCCGAGCAGCTTCGTGCGTCCAACGCTGCGCGCGAGCTCTCCGTAAAAATGCACGAACACCGCCATGATCAAGGCTTGTCCGGCTCGCGCGTAGAGCTTCACCTCCGCGCCGCCCTGGAGCAAAATCAGCGGCTCGCGCACGGTCTTCAGCAGGTAATACGCCGTGAGCAGCAGAAACGCCGTGAAGGTGAGGATCGAGACTCCTAGCACCTCTGCCGGCTCGACTTTGCTGAAGGGGCGGAACAGCGCCGCCAAGATGCGGTCGCGGAGGCGAGCTTTGCCGGTCGTCGGAAGAGTCGGATTGGTCACGATTGGGTAGCCTGCTCGTTAGGGGCCAGCGGCGATGGTCGTGAGTGGGCGCGGGCGCGACGAGCAGGCCAGCAGCAATCGTGCCAGGGCGACTATCACGCTAGATCGGCTCGAGACCGGATCTGGACTGAAGCCAACGGTTCCGCGAGCTCACGTGTCGGCCAGCAGATTTTGCGCGCAGGGCGGCCGGAGCGCAAACGGTGCGGGACGGCATGCCTTCCGCGCCGGAGCGGTCGCTGTTTTGCGTTGCAGCCGGTCGGCACGCTGCGTGCACAGGGCTCTGGCACGAATGCAGGTTGTGACGCCCCTCCTCGGTTCAGTCGGACGCCGAACGCTGCGCAGCGCAGGCAATCTGGGCCAGATGACCTTGTTCTTGTCGCAGGCGGCTCGCCGCTTCGTGTCGCGGCCCTTTCGTGGTCTCGAGCTACTCGAGCAAATGCGCTTCATCGGCAACCGCTCGCTGAGCATCGTCTGTTTGACCTCCGCCTTCACGGGCATGGTCCTCGCGCTGCAGGGCTACAGCGCGCTCGTTCGCTTCGGCAGCGAGACCATGGTCGGTTCGCTCGTAGCTTTGTCACTGACGCGCGAGCTCGCGCCCGTGCTCGCCGCATTGATGGTGACGGCGCGTGCCGGCTCGTCCATCACGGCAACGCTCGGCAACCTGCGCGTCGGCGAACAAATCGACGCGATGCGATCCATGGCCGTCGATCCACTGCAATATTTCGTGTCACCGAGGCTGGTCGCCGCCATCATCGTCGTGCCGCTGCTCACGGCGATCTTCTCGCTGGTCGGCATTGGCGCGGCCTACCTGCTGGCAATCTCGGTCCTGCGCCTCGACGGCGGCCAGTTCCTCGCCTCGGTGCGGAGCTCGGTCGATTGGTCCGATGTCTCCGGAGGCCTCTGGAAGTCCTTGGTATTCGGAGTGTGCGTGGCCTGGATTTGTAGCTACTACGGCTTCTTTGCCAAAGGCGGGGCCAAGGGCGTCGGCGTCGCGACGACGCAAGCGGTGGTCGCGACCTCAGTCGTGATCCTGGTCAGCGACTACGTGATGACGGCCCTGCTGTTTTGAGACGACCAATGCCTGCACCGAACACGAAAACTGAAATCTTGGTCGGCGCGTTCGTCATGCTCGGCATCGCCGCGCTGGGCTATCTGTCGATTTCGATCGGCGGGCTGCAGCTGGTGGCTCCCGACCGCTATGTATTGAAGGCGCGGTTCGCATCGGTCGGTGATCTGAAGCAGGGCGCGCCGATTCGCCTCGCCGGCGTGAAGGTGGGGCAGGTGACGGGCGTGAAGCTGAAGGGTTACTCGGCCGAGGCCGAGCTGTCGATCGGTCGTTCGCTGGTTTTGCCCAAGGACAGCGTGGCGTCGATCCGAAGCGAAGGGTTGCTCGGCAACACCTATGTATCGCTCACGCCCGGGGGCTCGCTCGAAAACCTGCACGACGGCGGGCTCGTCTCACGGACCGAGCCCGCTATCGACCTGAGCGACCTGCTCGCCCGCTACGCATTCGGACAACACGATACGCCAGCTGAGCCAGCGCCGAACGGCGGCGGCCCCAGCAAGGACGAAGTCTTCTCCGATCCTTTGCGCTGAACGAAGAGTGAACGATGAAACAAAAACTAGCAATGACGGCGCTGGCCGCGCTTTGGCTGTGCGCGACGCCTTCGCACGCTGAAAAATTGTCGCGCGCGTCGGCAATCGACCAGGCGCTCAAGCAAAACCCGCAGATTGCCGCCGCCCGCGCGCGTCGGGCGCAGTCGGAAGCCGAACAGGTTCAAGCGGACGCAGCGCGCTGGCCCCAGCTGAGCGTCGAGGTAGGCGTTGGCCCCTCGCTTCGCGCGACGCTGGTGCCAGGCACCGCCGTCGAGTCGACGCGCAGCCGCTACGACCTGGCGGCCAAAGACCTGTCAGTGGTCATGGGCGGCCGCTTGAGCGTGGTTCAGCCGCTGTACACTTTCGGCAAAATCGACGGATTTCGCGCCGCCGCCACGCACGGCATTCGAGCCCGTGAAGCCCAAACGCAGATGACCCAGGCGGACATCGCGCTGGATGTCGCGCGGCTTTACGAGGCCTGGCTGTTCGCCCGGGACTCGCAGCGTTTCTTCGAAGAGCTCGAGAACTACGTCGCGCGAACGATCCTCGCCACCGAGGAGCGTGTGAACGCCGGCACGCCTGACGTGACCGAGCAAGACGTGTTACGCTTGCAAACGGCGGCGGCAGCGGTCCGGCTCGCCTTGAACTACGCACGAGCCGGACAAGGGCAGGCGCGTGCCGGACTGATTGCGTATCTGGGCCTGGCGTCGGAAGCTCAACTAGAGCCCGCAGAAGACGAGCTGAAGGCGCTAGAAACCGTGCAGGCGCGCGCGCCCTGGCTAGTATCGAAGGCGCTGCGCCATCGCCCCGAGCTCGGCGCTCTGCGCGAGGGAGCCCTGGCCTACGACTCACTTGCGGCGGCCGAGCATGCCGGGACATTGCCCGACTTGTTTTTGATGGGGTTCGTCGACGGTGCCTACACGCCGGGACGCGACTTGGTCCAAACGCGCTACGTGATCGATCCGCTCAACCACCTCGATCCAGGCATTTTGCTCGGCGCGCGCTGGCAGATGCAGGGCGCCATGTCAAAAGGTCGCGCGGAGCAACGCAGCGCTCAGGCGCGCGAGCTGCGCGACCTCCAGAGCTGGGCGACATCCGGTTTGCCCGCTCAGGTCGAAAAAGCCTACGCCGACATGAGTCGCGCACGTCTCGACATGGTCGAGGCTCACACGGCCGTGGGGCGTGCCAAGCGCTGGATGGTCCAGGCCAACCGCGACTACTTGGTCGGACTAGCTAGCTCCCAGCCGTTGGTCGATGCGGTGCGAGCCTACACGGAGCTGCGCGCCGCCGAGCTCGACGCCTGCTATCGAAACAACGTGGCCGTAGCCGAGCTGGCCTACGCCACGGGTACCCTCGTCGGGGATGGACTCGGTCTGTACCCGGGAAAGGCAGCACCATGAAGCGCTCAATTTTCGCCCTGATCATGTTTTTCGCACTAGTGCTCCCCTCGTCGCTGCGTGCGCAAAACGACGATCCGGTGGCGCTGATCCGCGCCTCGGTCGACCAGGCCCTGGGCGTGTTGCGAGACCCCGCGCTCAAGAAGCCAGAGAAGCGCAACGAGAGATTGGAAAAATTGCGCGTGATCGCGGACCGCGTATTCGACTGGCAGGAGATGGCCCAGAGCAGCCTGGGCGCGGCCTACCGCACGATCAACGACGCGCAGCGCGCCGAATTCGTCGCACTTTTCAAGGATCTGATCGCTCAAGACTACCGCGACGATCTGGATCGCTTCATGGGCGACGAAAATGTGCTGGTCAAGGGCAGTGAAGAACGCGGTGAGCTGCGGCTCGTCAAGACGATTCTAGTCACCCACAGTCGTGACCAGGTACCGCTCGACTACCTCATGCAGCGCGAGGGTAACACTTGGCGTGCGGTCGATTTTTCGGTGGAAGGCGTGAGCCTCGTGAACCACTACCGCAAGAGCTTCGCGCGCTTTCTCGTCAACCATAGCTTCGAAGAGCTGTTGGCCAAGCTGCGCTCACGCGCCACTCCCAAGTAAGCGCGGCTCGCGCGGCGCAGGCGTTAGCGCGTTTGGCGGCGAGCTAGCGCTGTCCGGTGTTCGAGCAGCAGCCGCCCGGCATCGATGCCGCTCGCTTCGAAGAATTCACGCGCGTGCTGGTTCTTGCCTTCCAAAAGCTCGCCCGGGCTACCGCTGGCGACGATGCAGCCGCCTTCGAGCAAATGAATCTGGTCCGCGACGCGGACGGCGGCAGCCATATCGTGCGAAATCACGATGCTGGTGACTCCAAAGCGATCTCGCGTCTCCAAAATCAGCTCGTCCACCACGCGCGCCATGACCGGATCGAGCCCGCTCGTAGGCTCATCGTACATCACGATCTCCGGGTCTAGAATCAACGCGCGGGCCAGAGCAACCCGCTTGCGCATGCCGCCCGAAAGCTCGGCGGGCAGTTTGCCGACCGCATCCGCCAGCCCGAGCACCGAAAGCTTGGCTTCGACGCGCGCGCGAATCTCGGCGGCGCCTTCGCGCGTGTGCTCCCGCAGCGGAAACGCCACGTTGTCGAACACGCTCATCCAGTCGAGCAACGCCGAATACTGAAACACCATCCCGATGCGCTTGCGGACGCCGTTCAGCTGCGTTTCGTCGAGGGGAACCAGATCGACGCCGGCCACGACCACGGACCCGCTGCTCGGCTTGTCGAGCCCGCCCATGATCTTGAGCAGCGTCGTCTTGCCGGTACCCGACCCACCAATGACGACCGCGATCTGGCCGCGCGTGAAGCTGGCGTTCACGTCTCGCAAGACTTGTGCGTCGCCGAAGCTCTTGCTCACGTGCCGAACCGTGACGTGCGCGGGCAGGGCGAGCGCTGAGCCACCGCTTTCGGACACCGCGCGAGCCTGCATGCCAAGCTCTCTGCAAATCCACTGCCAACGCCGTGACCCAGGCCAGCCCGCTCGAGCGTCGGCATCTCCGGTCGAGCTAGCTGAGCGTTGCGACGCGATTTGTCGCCATCCGGGGCACGAGAACTGCACGCTGCCGAGCCAGATGCCTCGAGAAGCAGCGCCGAACGACGAGCTCGGCACGTCTGGCCTGCCGCCACGCAAAAGCCGCGCGCACATCTTGCGCTTGTTGTCGCTCGTAACCCCGGTTTCTGAGCAAGAGTTGGCGACGGCGTTGTGGATCACGCTGCAGGCGTTTCTGGTGCTCTGCGCCTACTCGTGTATCAAACCAGTGCGCGAAGCCTGGATTTTGGCCCTACCGTCGGGGCCTGAATACAAAATCTACACGGGCGTGGCGATTGGCGGTTCTGCCGCGCTATTCGTCCCCATCTACGCCAAGGTCGCTACGTGGTGGCCGCGCGATCGCTTGATCGTCAGAACGACGCTGTTCTTCGCCTTCAACTCGCTAGCCTTCTACGCCCTGTATCAAAGCTTCGGTCCGACACTTTGGGTTGCGGTCGCATTCTACATCTGGATCAGCATCTTCAACATGATGGTCGTCGCGCAATTCTGGTCATTCGCCAACGACCTGTATTCCGAAGCCGTGGGCAAGCGACTCTTTCCGCTGTTTGCGTTGGGAGCGGCGCTCGGGGCGGTCGCCGGCTCAGGTCTCGCAGATGTCTTGATCGGACCGCTCGGCACCGCCAGCATGTTGCTGGTATCTGCGGCGCTCCTGGTTCTGTCCGCACTGATCGTGCGAGTCGTGCACTTCCGCGAGCTCGCTGCAGGCGGCTCGCTCAAGCGCGATGCGCTCGAACCGGTGACGCGAACGAGCGAAGCCTTCAGGCTCGTGCTGCGCGACCGCTACTTGCTGCTGATCGCCGTATTTGCGATACTGTTCACGCTAGTCAAAACGAACGGCGAGTACATCTTGGCCCGGCTCGCAAAAGACGGGGCCAATCACCAAGTCTTGCTGGGCATGCTCGGCAAGCAGCAGCTAAATGGCTACCTGGGCGCGTTTTACGCGCGTTTTCAACTGTATGTGAACGTGCTCGGTCTCCTGCTCCAAACCTTCGCGGTCTCGCGCGTCGTCCGGAAGCTGGGTATCCATGTGGCCTTCCTCCTGCTGCCCTTCGTTTCCCTCACGAGCGCGCTGGCGCTGATGGCATGCCCGCTCTTGGCCGTAGCTTTGCCCTTCAAAGTCATGGAGAACGGAACTGATTATTCGTTCAACAATACGGTGCGCAACATGCTGTGGCTGCCGACTTCTCGCAGCGCGAAGTACGTGGCCAAGCAGGTCACGGACACGTTCTGCGTGCGCTTGGGTGACGTGGGCAGCGCTTTGCTCGTGCTCGCTGGCGCTGGGTTGATGACCTGGCCCCTGCGCGTATTCGTTTTCATCAACTTCGTGACGCTCGTGCTGTGGCTCGGCGTCGCGCGCGCCATCTTAGCCCGTAACCGTGCGCTGTCCGCTGCAGCTGTTCCGGCATCCGCTTAATGGCTTTTGGATGACAGTTTGGGGACGAACGTGCGCCCCGCGTAACCCAGACGCGCACGGCCAAGTTGCGGGCGCGCCACGGGCGCGACACGCAATCACTGCAAACTCCGCGGCGACGTGGCTTTCGAGAATTGGAGCGGCAGCGGCCGGGACAAGCTTCGGCTGAAGCGACTGCTGATCAGCAGTTCCATCGGGCTTTTGTCGCTGCTCGGAGTTTTCGTCGGCCTGATCAAGTACTCGCCCAAAGCCTTGGCCGAAGAAGTCGAGGAAGACGCCAAGGTCGTGGAGGTCGAGCTGGCCAAGGAGCCAGAACCCGAGCCTCCCCCGCCCCCGCCGGAGCTGCGCCCGCATCACTCGAATCCTGGGCCGCGGCTGCAAAAAATCGAAACGCCGACCACCATCTCGGACGACAAGGTTCAAGAGAAAGAGGTCAAGCCGCAGGCCGGCGGCAGCAGTGACCCCTACCAGAAGGGCGGCGGCGACGGCACGGGCGGCCCCGACAAGGCCGTGGTCGAAGCACCCACGCCGCCACCAGCGCCGCCACCGCCGAAGCTCGTCGACAATCGGCCCCGCCCGGTCGGCGAGACCGACACGCCCCCGGAGCTGATCGGCACGGCGCCCGTTCCCGAGATGCCCGCCGAGGCCAAAGCTGCCGGCGTGGAGGGCACAGTGCTGGTGAAGTTCGTCGTGACCGAATCCGGAGCCGTGACGGACGTGCGCGTGCTGAAGGGTCCGCCCGAGCTTCATGCCGTGTGCATCGCCGCGGTCAAGGCCCTGCGCTTCAAGCCTGGCCACAGCGAAGACGGCGTCGCTCACGCTTTTACCAAGATCAAGGCCTTCAGGTTCCACCTCAGAAACTGACAGCCGAGCTTCGAGACCTCTCTGGAGAACTGAAAATGACCTTTAATTTTGCGGAAATGTGGGCCCATATGCCGCTCCTGGGCAAGGGCATCGCGCTCTGCCTGTTCCTGATGGCGGTATCGTTCATCGGCGTCACCATCGAGCGCGTGATCGCGTTCTCACGCTCCGCGCAAGAGTCGCGCACCTTCGCCCTACACGCGGGCAAGGCGCTCGAGGCCTGGCAGGTTCACGAGATCGTGCTCATGGCCGACAAGTTCAAGAGCTCGCAGCTGGCCAAGTTGTTTGGTCCGATCATTCGCCGCTACAGCCACGCGCTCGACGAGGTAGATGGGGGAGGCCTGTCCCCGGTCCAGCTGGCCCGGAACGAGGCGGAGCGGCGCCGAGAGGCGGTGGGTGAGGACCTGCGGCGCGGCATGAACGTGGTCGCGACCGTCGGCTCGCTCGCGCCGTTCGTCGGCCTGCTCGGTACCGTGGTCGGCATCATCGGCGCCTTTCAGGGCATCGGCGCCGCCGGCAGCGCCGGCATCGCTCCGATCATGCGCGGCATCTCCGAGGCGCTGATCGAAACGGCATTCGGGCTGCTCGTCGCCATTCCGTCGGTGATCGCCTTCAACTACTTGAACGCGCGCATCGCCGGCATCGAGACCGCGCTCGCCCGCTCCGCCGGCGAGCTGCTGGACGAGCTCGAAAATCACCAAGGCATCGGCAGCAGCAGGCAAGAAAAGCATGCCGCGTAGCAAGAGCCGCATACGGCCCGAGCCACACCCGAGGACGCCATGGGCGTAGCCATCGGCGGTACGAAGGCCAAGGGCGCCTCGCCCGAGATCAACATCACGCCGCTGGTCGACGTGGTGCTGGTGCTGCTGATCATTTTCATGGTGGTGACGCCGGCCATCAACGAGGGCGCGCAGATCGAATTGCCCAAGGTGCTCACGCCCGACGCCAAGACCAAGTACGTCAATCCGATCGAGGTCACGATCGCGCCCGACGGCACGACGGTCCTCGAAAAAGCCACGATCAAACTGACGGAGCTCAAGTCCAAGCTGGTCGCCATCCACGCCAAAGAGCCGGACCGAGCCCTGATGCTGAAGAGCGATCAGGGCATGAAGTGGGGCAAGATGCGCGCGGCGTTCTTCGATCTGCAAGACGTCGGCTTCAAGGGCGTGCTGCTCAAGGTGACCGAAAAGAAGAGCGGCAAGCCGGGAGACGGAGCCTAACCATGGGCGTTTCGTTCGGAGGCAGCGGCGGCGGCAGCAAGAAGAAGGCGTCAGCGACGCCCGCCATCAACATCACGCCGCTCGTCGACGTGGTGCTGGTGGTGCTGATCATCTTCATGATCGTGACGCCCATGGTTACGAAGACGTTTTGGCTCAATTTGCCGCCAAAAGACGACAACAAAGAGCCACTGCCGCCGAGCGACAACAAGCCGCTGGTCATGACCGTCGACAAGGCCGGCGTAATTCGCATGAACACGACCGTGATCTCCAAGGCGGACGTCCGCGAGCGCGTGCCGCGCATGCTCGCCGCCAAAGATCAGAAAGTGCTCTACTTCGACGCCGCCAGCGACGCGAGCTACGCGTCGGCGATCGAGGCGATGGACCTCAGCCGCGCCGGCGGCGTGAAGTCCATCGCGATTCTGACCGAAAGCGTCCTAAAGTAGAACAGCCCAGCTCACCATCGATGAGCTGGGCTGAGCCGATGAACGCGCCGCCGAGCGGCCTGCTCGCTCAGGGCGTGTTGATGCGCGTCCAGCTGAAGACGGCGGGCGTCGTGGGGTCGACCACCAGCTTGACCCAATCTTTGAAGTTCGTGGAGCCGTCGACGGTGATGCGCGTCAGGTTCGGCACCGGCGCCGCGATGGGGTGATAGGTATAGGCCACGGCGCTCGGATCTGCGAGCGGATGGTCGGCTTCGAACAGGTGCGAGTCGCCATTGACGAGCAGCACCGGCTTGCCGAAGGCCAGCGTGGCCGCGGCGAGCTGCGCGACGTGCGCATCGTAGCCGTTCAGACCGTCTCCGCCGGCCACGACCTGCGCCGGATCCCACATGTCCGCCTGTTGCCCGAGCAGCAAGCCGGCGTCGCCATGAGCCGTCGCGAGCGCGAACGCCTTGGCCAGCCAGCGGCTATTGGCGGCATCGCGCTTGGCGATTTCGTCAGCCTGCCCGGCCGGATCGGAGAACGGCGCCGCCCAAACCGCGTGGTCGTCGTTGGATCCGGGAATGTTGAGGGTTACGAACAGCACGCCAGCTTCTTCCCAGATCACGTTCTCGACGTACGCTGCGTCTTCGGGGTGGGCGGCGTCGAAGGCGCTGGCCTGCGACAGCACCGTCTTGGGTGCCATGCCGAGTGACTTACCCGGCGTGGGGAAGAACAGCGCGCGCAGCTTGGCGAGCTCGGCGAGCGGAGCGCCGCTGCTAAACTCTTTGGTCTTCTGGCAGTCGGTCCACTCGTTGTCGCCGGGGGTGTAGACCAGCGGGTCGTTGAACTGCTGGAAGAAGTTGAAGATGCTCAGGTTGTAGGCGTCGCCGCAGGCCTGGCTGCCGGAGTGGATGTCGCCGATGTGCAGCGCCAGCTGCACGTCCGGATCGGCGTTGACCTGCGCGATGAACGCGGGCGCCGAGTCGATGATGTTGCCGTACGGCCAGTCACCGAACAACGCGTAAGTAGCCTTGTTGCTAGTGCAAGTGACCGTGGTGGTCTGCGTGTCTGCGCAGCCCGCGGTCGCGTCGCCGTCGGAGACGGTCAACGTGATGGTGGCGTCGCCGGGCGTCGAGCAGGTGAAGCTGGGGCTTGCGCCGCTGGTGGCGCTCAGGCTACCGGAGCTCGCGCTCCAGGCGTAGCTCAGCGCGGCCGGCGAAGCGTCGGTGTCGTGGGCCGTGGCAGCGAGCACCGTGCTCTTGCCGACCAGCACCTCGGAGGGCGACGCCGCGAGGCTGTCGATCTGCGGGCAGATGTTGAGCACGCCGGAAATGAGCGCCGAGCCGGTGCGCGGTGCTTCGTGGCAAGTGAGGTGCACGGTCGCCTTCGCGGTTTGGCGAGCGATCACCGTGAAGCTGCCGGTCCCGGCACACGTCGTGGCGCCGTCCGTCGTCGTCCCGCTCAGCGTGATGCTGTAAGGCCCACCCGCCGGCAGCGACAGCTGAAACGACAGCGTACTGCTGCTCGTCAAGTTGACGCTGGCGGTCTTGCTGAAGCCGTTCGGCCCCGTGACGGTGTAGCTCACGCTGTTCAGCTGTGAGCCGCCCGGGAGCGTGAGCTTCAGGCCGACCTCGCCCACGTTTTCGGGATCGGTCTCGCCGCCCAGGCCGCGCGTGTCGACGCTGCAAGCGGTCAAAGTGAAGTAGCCGCTGCCCGCGAGAGCAGCCAAAACGAGCGACGTGGTTCCAATGCGTTTCATGGTGATCGGGTCTCCGAATTTCCGGAAACGCCGTGTGCAACGGACGCGCCAACTGCGGCCGTTTCACGAGCGCGCCCTGCCGGCATGATCTCTGCGGCGGCCCGTGAGCTGGTTGAAAGCGCCCGTTGTGCCGTCTCCGGTTTTCGAAAAACGCCCACCGACTTCCGGAGACTTTTCGGTGTCCATGCTCGATGCAGCCTGCTGGGTTCGCGGCAGAAGCGCCGCCAGCGTCTCGAAAACGTCACGCAAACGAGGCTCGGCGGGCGTTGACCAGCCGGCTCAGCACCGATAGGCAAGCTGCGTGATCCCGAAATGGTCGCGTCGGCTCGCGCTGTTTGGCTTCTTGGCACTTGCTTGCCAGAACGAGCCGCTCGATGTCGCTCAGGTCGACCTGTCGCGCATGCAGGGCAAATGGTTCGAAATCGCCAAGCTGCCGCGCCCGAGTCAAGCCGGCTGCACCGGGACCACGGCCGAGTATCAGCTCAAGTCAGCGACTGAGCTTTTGGTCGTGAACCAGTGCCACGACGGCAACCTGCAGGGGCCGATCAAACGCGTGGCGGCGCGCGCCGTCGCCACCGACGCCGCCGTGCCGGCCAAGCTGTCGCTAGATTTCGGGTACGCCTATGGCGACTACTGGATCGTGGAGGTCGGGCCCGACTACGAGTACGCGGTCGTCGGCCATCCTACGCGCGACTACTTGTGGATCTTGAGTCGCGAGCGCACCTTGCCGAAAACGACGCTCGACGGCGTGCTCGAGCGCGCCAAAACGCGGGGATTTCCGGTCGGAATCTTGAGCTACACGGAGCAGTAACGGCCCCGGCTCACTGCCAGTACAAGGCCGCGTGGCCCATGATCGTGCGCGGCCAACCGGGCACGAAGTGAATGCCCGTGACTGGTGCCGGTTCGTAAGAGAGCCTGCTTCGCGTGGCGAAGTTGACCGGTCGCCAGGGCGTGTCGAAGAGGTTCATCACGTCGACCCCCACTTCGACGTCTCGGTAGCGAAGCCCGGCCGCCAGATCCTCGATCACGTAGCCCGGAGCTGTCAGGCTGGCGTCTTCGTTGGCCGGGCGCGACGCGACCGCAGTGACGCGCAGCGAGCCAAAGGGTCGGTAATTTCCGAATTTCGGAGACGCTCCGAAGCCGGCCGTGAACGTCGCCGTCGGCGCCAGCGGCACGCGATCGGCCGAGCTAGCGGTGTCGAAGCGCGCTCGAGCCAACGTGGCGTCGATGTCGGCAAACAGCCAATGGTTGAAGTGCGCCCGAGCACCCAGCTCGACACCGGCACGGCGCGACGCCGGGGAAGGCTCGGTCGTGCCTTCGTCACCCGCCCAGACCAGCTCGGAGCTCAAATCGAGCAAGAAACCAGTCGCGTACAGCTGCAGCTGCGGCGTCGGTCGAAAGCGCAGTCCGGCTTCGTAACCGAGCGCGGGTGCCATGAGACGGGCATTTTCTGCAGCGGCGCTGCGTGCGTCGTTCGAATGAAATCCGCGGCCGTACTCTGCGAAGAGCGTCAACGTGGACCAGGGGCTCAGCTGCATGCCGAATTTGGGCAGCGGCAACGTCGCGTGGCTACTGCCGGCCGTTTGCTGACCTCCCCGCGGCTCGACGTCGGCCTGAAGCCGCTCGACGCGCAAGCCGAGCACGGTCGAGAGCCACGGCGTGAGCGCGGCGCGCTCTTCGACGTAAGCCCCAATCGACGACTCCGCGACGTGGGCGGCGGTGACGGTCTCGAGCCGACGTCGGGCCTGCTGATGGTAGAGCCCATTGTCGATGTCGTCGGCGCGCGACTCGAGCCCGAAGCTGGACTTGAAGCGGACCTTGCCCAAGCTGCGCTCTTGAATTAGCCCAAACGAGCCGCCGAGCGTCGTGCGCGCGTCGGTCTGCTCGATGCCATCGCCGTGCAGCGGATCGAGGGCAAAAAAGCTGAAATCCGAGAACAGTCCGAATTGGTAGCGCACCGCAAACAGCTTGGCCTCGACACGAACGTCGGCGGCTTGCAGCCGAAAACCCAGCTCGGCCGATTGGCGCGCCGTCGTGCCGCCTTCGGTTGGGTCAACGGAGCCGAAGCGATCGATGCACGGCTGCCCGTAGGCCGAGGGCGGTGGCAGACCAGCCTCGCCTTCCCCGCAAACGGCCCGCAGCGGCAGCTGTCCGGAGCCGTTCCAGCTGGCGCCGTAAGACATGACGCGCGCGTCGAACGTAGCGCCGTCGCGAAGCGAGCGACTCACGCTGGCGACGAAGTTGAGCTTCTGCAGATCCTCGGAGACGACAAAAGGACCGTCGGCGGCGGCAGCCTCCAGCGCGAACAGCGACGACCAGCTGTCGCCCAGGCGCGGCGACACGCCGGCGACGGCACGACGTTCGCCAAACTGACCGTATTCGAGCTTCGCGAAATCCTCCGGCAGTCGCTCGAGGTACTTCACTTCGATCGCACCGGCCGTCGCGAAATCGCCGTAGCGCACGTCGTTCGGTCCCTTGTGCACGTCGAGCGCCACAATCAGCTCGGGGACCACGAAATTGAAGTCCGCGTAGCCTTGGCCGTGCCCGTGGCTGCGCTCGTTGAGCGGCACCCCGTTCAGAAAGAGCGCCACGTCGGTGCCGTGATCCGCGTCGAAGCCGCGCAAAAATAGCTGATTCGCCTTGCCACCCCCGGCGTGCTGGACCGCGATCAAGCCCGGGACGGCTTGCAGCACGTCCCCGGGCGTTCGACTCGGGCGTAGCGACAGCTCGCGACCAGAGAGCTCAAGATCGCCGGCGCCGTTTTCGCGTTCATGGCGCTGGCCCGTCACCTGAATCTCGATCGGCGCGTCGCCGGCTTGGGGCTCGGCCCGCGCCGCGGTGCTCAATAGCGCGGTCAGTAGCGCGAGCGAAAGCGACCAGCCTGTGCGCATCGCGGCGTTTGCTCGCACGATTGCGACAACCGACGCGTTGCGTTTCGGTGACAATTGCAAGGAGAGCGCGCTCCGCCGTGGACTTCCGCGTGGAGCAGCGGTGATAACGCGGCCCCGTGGACGAGGTTTTCGGACTCTTCCCAGTCCCCTTCATGCGCGCACGCTCGACGCTGCCGCTTCCGCTCGTGTCGGGCTTGGCAGAGCATTTCAGCGCGCAGGCGACGCGCGACAATAGTTCGTCCGCTCAGCTGTCGCACACGGCGATGCTGCGGCCGGGCGACAGCCCTTTGTTGGCCGAGGCAGCCGCGCTGATCGGCCCGAAATTGGTGGAATTTGGCGTCCATCTTTTGGGTGAGCGACTGAAGTGGTTGCTGAAAGAGATGTGGGTCAACGTGCTCGACGCGGGTGGCCGCCAGGCCATGCACAACCACGCCAACAGTTTCGCGTCGGGCGTCGTCTACCTCACGCCAACGCATCCAAGCTCGCAAACCGTGTTCATGAAGTCGCCTGGCGGCTCGGATTTCTTGTTCAGGAACGACCACGCGCGCATGAAGCCGGGCGAATTTTGCGCCGACAAATGGGTAAGTCCCGCTCCCGAACCCGGAGACCTGGTGCTGTTCCCGAGCTACTTGATGCACGCAGTGCCGCCCAATCAGGGTGAGCGACGCATGACGCTCTCGTTCAACGCGGTACCGACCCAGCTCGACTCCTGGGGTTACGTCGTCAGGTTCGAATGAGCATGCCGCCCGACGTCAGGCGTCGGTGGGCGGCCGCGCTGTTGATGGTGGCTTCCGGCTTTGCGGGGCTCGGCTACCAGGTCGTGTGGACGCAGCAGAGCGCGCTCTGGCTGGGCCACGAGTCGGCGGCCGTGCTCGCGGTCGTGACGGCATTTTTCGGAGGCCTGGGCGTCGGTGCGCTGCTGCTCGGCGCTCGCATCGAGAGCAGCCTCGAGCCCGCGCGCTGGTATGCGACCTGCGAGCTCGTGATCGCGGGCTGGAGCGTCGTGCTGGCGTTTGCAATGCCGCCGTTCAGCAGCGGGCTGCTCGCGCTCACCGGCGTCGAACCGACTCCGATATGGCAATGGTCGGTGGCATTCTTCGGCACGTTCCTGGTGCTGCTACCCGCGACCGCGGCGATGGGCGCCACGCTGCCGGCCATGCAGCGCATCGTCACGCGGCTGCAGGGTCGCGGACAGAGCGTGGCTTTGCTGTACGCCGCCAATACGTTCGGCGCTGTGCTGGGCGTGCTCGCGATCGCGTTTTGGCTGATCCCTGCCTTCGGCCTGATGCGCAGCGCCTTCGTTTGCGTGGCGCTCAATCTGGCGTGCGGCGCCACCTGCTTGGCTTGGTTCTCCGAAGCCGCCGGCAAGCTCCCGCCCGCATCACCGAAGCCAGCCGAGCCCGCGCGCGCCCGCACGCTCTTGCTCCAGCTCGCCGCCACTGGTCTTTTGGGCATCGGCTACGAGGTGCTGGTGGTGCGGGTCATCAGCCAGGTCAGCGAAAACACCGTCTATACGTTCGCGCTGCTGCTCGCTATTTATCTCGTGGGCAGCGCGGCCGGCGCGGCCGGCTACGAGCGCTGGCTCGCCCCGCGCCGCAAACCAAGCCAGCTCACCGACGCGCTGCTCGGCGCGCTGTCGGCGGCGTGTCTGCTGGGCAGCGCGAGCCTGTGGACGGCGGAGCGCTCGAAGACGCTGGCGCTTGCAGCCTTCGGTAGCAGCGTGCACGCCGTGATCCTGGCCGAAGCCGTGCCGGCACTCTTGGCCTTTGGTCTGCCGACGCTGGTCATGGGCGCCGTCTTCAGCCACTTGGCGCGGCTTTCGCAAACATCTGGTACCGGCTTCGGTCGCGCGCTCGGCGTGAACACGCTCGGCGCGGCGGCCGCACCCGCTCTGTTCGGCGTGTTGATCGCGCCGGCGCTCGGCCCCAAGCTGGCGCTGCTGCTGATCTCCGTCGGCTATTTGGCGCTGATCGCGCGCCGTTCCTGGTTTCGACCGAGCGCATGGTTGCCAGCGACCGCGGCGCTGCTGCTATTGGTGCTCGCGCCGCCACTGGCGTTCGTCGACGTGCCCGACGGCGGGCGCGTCGTGAGCTACCAAGACGGCGCCGTGGCCGCGGTCAGCGTCGTCGAAGATGCCGACGGCGTCGCGCGTTTGCGCATCAACAATCGCGCGCAGGAGGGCAGCAGCGTGACCCAGCGCGTCGACGGGAGGCAGGCCTGGTTGCCACTTTTACTGCATCCAGCGCCGCAGCGCGCGCTGTTCTTGGGCCTCGGTACCGGCGTGACGGCGGCATCTGCGGCCGAAGACCCCAGCTTACGCGTCGACGCCGTCGAGCTCTTGCCGGAAGTGATCAGGGCGTCGACGTATTTCGCTAAGAGCGTCGGCGACGGCGGCGCGTACACGCGACTGAATGTGCGGAACGCCGACGCACGCCGGTACGTGCGGGCCAGTCAGCAGCGCTACGACGTGATCGTGTCCGACAACTTTCATCCGGCGCGCAGCGGCTCTGGTTCCTTGTACACGGTCGAGCATTTCGCCGCCGTTCGGCAGCGGCTGAGCGAGGGCGGAGTCTTCTGTCAATGGCTGCCGCTGCATCAGCTCGATCGCGAAAGCTTGCGCAGTATCGTGCGCTCGTTCTTGGCGGTCTACCCCGACGGCTGGGCCCTGATCGCCAGCAACAGTTTGGAGACGCCCGTGCTCGGTTTGATCGGACGTCCGAGCGCGCAGCGCTTCGATGCGGCGCAGTTGACTGATCGGCGCGCGCGCGTCGCGCTGCCCGAGAGACTCGCAGGCATTGGGCTCGAGGACACGCTGGCCGTGCTCGGGGCCTTCGTTGCCGGGCCGCGCTCGCTCGAGCGCCTGGCGGGCTCGGCTGCCGCCAACACCGACGATCGCCCGCTGGTTGCGTACCGTGCGCCGGGCATCACGTACGCGCCCACTTCGAGCCCGGGCGAGCGACTGATCACGCTCTTGCACGAGCTTTCGCTCGAGCCCGATGAGCTGATGGTACCTCCTTCAGATCCCAGCTTGAAGGGGCGCTTGGCTGCCTACTGGGCTGCGCGCGATCGCTTCATCGAATCTGGTCGAAATGTGCGCCCCTCGCCGAGCGCGGAAGAAATGCTCGCGCAGGTACGTCAACCGTTGCTCTCCGTGTTGCGAGAGAGCCCCGACTTCCGCCCCGCGTACGATCCCTTGCTAGCGATGGCGATAGGGCTCTCGCAATCGAATGTGTCAGGGGCCCGCACGCTTTTAACCGAATTGACACAAATACAACCGGCGCGAACCGAAGCGACGCGAGCGCTGACGCTGATGAGCGCTGACGCTGCGAGCGTCGATGCTAGGCGCTAAGGCGCGTTGGCATCGACCAAACGTCGATGCCTCCGAAGATCGGAAATGACTCTTCGGTTTTCAGAAGCGCGAGCGCGGTCGTCACCGGATCGTCGAACGGCTTTGCAGCAAAAAACCGGCAGTAACCCGCGCAACTTGTCGATCGTGTGTGTGGCCTACCTCTTGCTCTACGGCAACCGGGCGCAGTTGTGAGCGCGGCAGTTTTTAACAGGCAACGTTCGGAGAAAATCGATGATCAGAACTCAGAAGATGACGGTGCTGGCTCTGGGGCTTTGTGGTGTCACCTCGCTCGCCGGCTGCAGCAGCCCGAGCGACAAGACGAGCTCGTCCTCGCCGGTGAGCCACGAGTCGGTTGGCTCGGTCGGCCTCGACCTGCAGCTCGGTGGCGCCACCATCAACAGCGCCACCTTCACCATCACCGGGCCGAACGGCTTCTCCAAGACGGGCAGCATCGACGTCTCCAAGTCGACCAAGCTGAGCGCCACCATCGGCGGCATTCCTGCTGGCGTCGGCTTCTCGATCACCCTCTCTGCAACCAGCACCGACGGCGGCACGACTTGCGGCGGCTCGGCATCTTTCGACGTCCAAGCCAAAAAGACTGCCACGGTCACGGTGGCGATGAGCTGTCACGAGGCGGCGCGCACCGGTAGCGTGCTGGTCAACGGCACGCTCAACACCTGCCCCAGCATCGACGGCATCAACGCCAGCCCGGCCGAGGTCCAAGTGGGCGGAACGATTGCCCTGAGCGCACTTGCTCACGACAGCGACTCGGGTCCGAGCCCGCTGTCGTTCGCCTGGGCTGCCAGCTCCGGCACGCTCAGCAGCGCCACCGCTCAGAATCCGACCTTCACCTGCACGACCCCCGGCACCGCGACGCTCGACCTCACGGTCGGCGATGGCGACCCGGCCGCTTCGTGCCTGGACAAGCTGAGCGCGCAGGTCAACTGCAGCGTCGTGGCCAAGACGCCTGGCACCTACGTGGCCGGCGACTTCCACAACCACACCACCTGCTCCGACGGCTCCATCTCGATGCAGAAGCTGATCAAGAAGGCCACCGACAAGGTCGAGACGCCCTGGGGCCTCGACTGGTTCGTGCAAGCTGGTCACGGCGGCAACGGCAACCGCAACTGCCAATTGGTCGAGGACGCGTCGCTGTCGACGCCCGTCTATCCGTTCATCGCCAACCTGCCGCCGGCAACGCAGACGCCGCCCCCGCCGCCGATTCCGCCCGCAGCGCCGTTCACCGCCGCGTCCACGACTTGGGTCGCCTCCGGCATCACCCCGAAGGGCGACGTGTCGGGCTCGGGCATCAACCAGAACATGTGGCGCTGGCAATCGATCCAAGAGTTCCAGTACCAAGTGGTCGAGTACCTGAGCCAGCTCAAGAACGTGCCGCTGTTCATCGGCGTCGAGAGCGTCGTGGCCGGCCATGAGCACAGCTCGATGTCGGTCATCAACGGCCAAATGCCGGCGTCGCTCGACACGACCCCGCTGCCCACCGCCCCGAACGCGACCCCGCTGCCGGGCGGCTCGCCCTACACCGCGGTCGGCAACGCCAGCGCGCTCGCGCAGTGGGAGTACTGCTTCGACCGCGCCGACAGCGACACGAGCCGTGGCACGACAAATGCGTGGGATTGCTCGGTTCCGGCGATGCCGCCGATTCCGGGTATTCCGGACAGCCTCAACTCGGCTGACCCGAGCTGGAACGCCACCGGTCACAAGCTGATCCCTGCGGGCGGCGCTGGCACCGGCACCAAGGGCCACTTGAAGACGATCGAAGCCCTCAAGTGGATGAAGGTGAACGCCCCGAAGACCAGCTACTACGCCCCCGCCCATCTTGAGCGCGCTGGCCAATTCTACCCGGACGGCAACCAGGGCTACAACGTCGAGTCGCTGCGCGACTTCAACAACACGGCGCCGGACACGGCGTTCGGCATGGAGTCGCAACCCGGACACGGCGCTTCGGCCAACCGCGGCGAGTACCAGGTGCTGCGTAACAACTTCGGCGCCGGCGTCGGCGTCTTCGACAGCGTCGGCGGCACCACCTACGGCGGCACCGGCGTTTACGGCGGACAGGTCGGCGGCGTGTGGGACGCGATGCTCGGCGAAGGTCGCGGCTTCTGGTTCTTTGCCAGCTCCGATTGGCACAACCGCGGCAGCTTCGGCCCCGATGACCGCCGCTCGACTCAGGATTTTTACCCGGGTGAGTACCAGCGCAACTACACGATGGTGCGCAACGGCACCGACAAGATGCGCCCGCAGACGATCGTCGACGGCCTGCGCAGCGGTAACGTGTTCACCACCGGCGGACAAATCATCGACCGCCTCGGCTTCGTGGTCTGCACCGGCAAGCCCGCCGGCGCCGTCGCGGAGCTGGCCGGTAACATGGCCATGAACAAGACGGCCCTGAGCGTCTCCGGCTGCGCCACGATGGGCGAGAAACTGCAAGTACCGGCTGGTTCGGACATCGTCGTCGGCATCGCGGTTCGCGATCCGGACGGCGCGAACTTCTCGCCGTACACCTTCGCCAACCCGTCGCTGAAGCAGATCGGCGTCACCCAAGCGCTGAACATGCCGGTCCTCGACCACATCGATCTGATCGGTGGTTTGGTCACGGGCTTCAAGACGCCAGGCTCGGCAGACTACTCGGGTGAGTGGCCCCGCAACACCAACTGGCTCCACGCTGACGGCACGACGGCCACGCTGGACGCTGTTCCGGCTGCCGCCAAGAACACCTCCACGGCACTGCTGAAGACCTTCGGCGGCGGTGGTTGGACGCCGGTGACCTCGTTCGTCGACGGCAGCACGTTCCTGACGATGTCCTTCAGCATCCCCGCGGTGGCGGCTTCGCAGTACGTCCGTCTGCGCGGCAGCAACATGCCGGCGGCCGTGCCGTTCGAGACCGACGCGAGCGGTAACCCGCTGGCCGACGTCTACACGAACGCCAACGACCCGACGCGCCTGGCCATTGCATGCACCGCCGTGCACAGCGCGAGCAGCCAGTTCGACGGTTGCCCGGACCACATGACCACCGCCACGGGCTCGAGCCCGATCGCGGGCCAGAAGGCCGTGACCTTCGACGTGGCAGCTTGGTCGGACCTCTGGTTCTATGCCAACCCGATCTACATCGAGGTCGCTGGCTCGACGCCGGTCGCTGGGGTCAAGTAACGCGAGACACGTCACCCACGGGTGACCTAACCGTCACCGACGGGTGACACAACCGGACGGCGCTGCGCACCCCAAAAGGCGCAGCGCCGTTTCCGTTTTCACGCCAGCAGGTCCATATGTCGACGCTCGCGAACATCGACCCATCAGAAGCCATCTCGTCCGACGCGATCACGCCTACGCCTGTCTCCTCGCAGGTCGCTTTTCCGCCCGAGCCGCCGAGTCCTCGTGTGACTTGGCTGCGTGAGCCACTGCTACACTTCGTGCTTTTGGGCGGCTTGCTCTTCGCTGGCGATCATTTCTTGCTCAGCCGCGCCGACGATCCGCACACCATCCTGGTGAGCCGCGAGGTCAACACCGAGGCCATCGAGACGTTTCGGGCTTCGCGCGGCCGCGCGCCCAACGCCGAAGAGCTCAAGGCGCTGGACCAGGTCTTTCTCGACAACGAGGTGCTGTACCGTGAGGGGCTCGCGCTGCAGGTCGACAAGGGCGACACCGCCATCCGCGAACGCGTGATCTTCAAGGCCCTGAGCGTAGTC
>Ga0307516_10002469_pt1 | contig 24684 bp, 29 predicted proteins | sample 19_EM_MG_FD_203310 | JGI IMG/M metagenome (GOLD analysis project Ga0307516, IMG submission 203310) | Populus trichocarpa ectomycorrhiza microbial communities from riparian zone in the Pacific Northwest, United States - 19_EM | ecosystem: Host-associated > Plants > Roots > Unclassified | place...
CAGCACATCCCCCTGTGGAGATCATATACCAGAACTGCAGAGGAATACCACCACTCGCTTATTGTTGTCATTTGGTGTTGGTTGTTGGTTGTTCTGACCTCTTCCCTCACTTAGATGCACAACGTGTTGTGAATCTTCCACTTCATGGGGATGGTGAGGCGATAAGTGATGGGGGAGAGGACTTTGGAGATCAAGAAGGGTCCTTCTCATTTAGGTGCAAACTTGCGGTTTTCATATAGGCACTTCAGGTTGCGTGCCTTGAGCCATACCTTGTCACCTTTTTGGAAGGGAGAGAATTTCGCCATTGATCAATCTTTCATTACCCTGCGGGCGATGTCATGTGCAGCCAGGGCTTCGTTCCTTGCTTCTGACAGTTCTCTGATGCGGCTTTCTGCCGCAGGGATATGGGTTTTGGAGATTACCGAGGGAAGTGGTCTCGGTTCATAGCCATACATGAGGAAGAATGGCGATTGGTTGGTCACGGAATGGGGACAGTGGTTGTGAGCGAATTTTGTGGTTGGTAGGTGGTCAGCCCAAGAGAATGGATCATTCTGGCAGAAGATCTGAAGGTAGACCTCGAGCTCTTGGTTGACTCGTTCAGTCTCACCGTCAGTTTGAGGGTGGTAAGCAGTAGACAAGGCAAGGGAGTATCCGAGGAGTTTTCCGAGTTCCCTTGCAAAGAGAGATGCGAATTGGGGACCTCTATCAGAAATAACCTTGTCATAGAGTCCGAATCTGGAGTATACCCTGTTATAAAAGAGGGTAGCAATGTCTGCAGCAGTGGCGGTTTTCGTAGTTGGGGAGAAAATTCCCCCCTTTGTAAGGCCATGGTCTACCACGACCAATACAGAGTCAAATCCCGAGGAGAGGGGAAGATCGGTGATAAGGTCACACGAGATCTGTTGGAAGGGCGAGAAGCAGAAGACGGAATAGGGACGAGGGGTGGGGTGGTGGGGTGGGTGTTGACCTTGTTTTGTTGGCAGATAGCACATCCCTCAACGTATCGTTGGATGAAGGTGGGTAAACCTGGCCACCAGAACTTGGTGGTTACCAGCTGGCGTGTTTTCAAGATGCCGGGGTGTCCAGCAGTGGGGTGGTTGTGATGTTTTGCCACAGCAGTGCGGCGAAGTTCAAGGTGGTCGGGGACATACACCCGATCTTTGTATGAGAGAATACCCCCTTTGTAAGTCCAATCAGTCAATTTGGACTTAAAAGGGAGGGGCATTTTGCCATCCAAGGCTTGTAAGGCGGTGAGGACCACGGGGTCAGTTTCAGAGGATAGTGCAATTTTTTGGGCTAAGGAGGAGTCGATGAGATTAATGAACAGTGTTTCGGGGAGGAGGGTGACTTGTTCATTATTGGAGTCATCATTGACATGATCAGGTTGTCTAGATAGAGCATCTGGTGCCCCAAGGTCTTTACCCGGGACATGGTGAAGTTCTAAGTCAAAGTCTGAGAGATCAAGGAGCCAATGGGCTTGGCGACGGTTTAGGTTCTGTGGTTGTTTAAAGTAGGTGAGGTTCTTATGGTCAGTTTGGACCTTCACCGGGTAAGGAGAACCATGGAGGTAGTGTCTCCATTCCTTTAGCACCCGAATAACTGCAAGAACTTCCCTGTCATAGATGTCGTAGTTTCGCTCCACAGAATTTAGAGACTGAGATAGGAACGCGCAGGGTTTCCAATCTCCATTGGTATCCTGTTGCATAAGGACTCCTCCAGTGGCATGCTTGGAGGCATCGGTGGCAATAGAGAATGGAGCAGATGTGTCAGGCATCTTTAGGACGGGTTGCATGCAGAATATCCTTTTGAGGACGTCAAATGCCCTTTCACACCTAGGAGACCATTCCCAAGGGGTGTTCTTCTTGGTGAGGTCGATGAGGGGTTGGGCAATGTTTGAATAACCAGGAATGAACCATCGATAGAAGTTTGCAAACCCGAGGAAAGATCATATATCCTTGACTTTGGACGGAGTGGGCCAGTCTGCAATACCCTTTACCTTTAGAGCTAGTTCGGAAACTGTGAGATACAATGTTTGGTTGCATTGAACACGGTGACTAAGCCAGCATGGCAGCAGCAATTGCAGCTCCGCTCGGATTGTAATCAATGCTACGCTGCCCATGCGTCCCCAAGGATTTCGACAGCAACGGCAGAGGAATATACGCAAATTCATCCTCCAAAACATTCTCAGATCTGTTACTCTCCTTATAGATGTTGCAAATACGATTATCGAAAGTCATAAACCCCCAATCCCTTATCACACTTCGGCGCTTTCAGGAGAAGCATGGGTTGATGAGCTACTCGCAGGTCATCCTGAACGCATCCGCACCGAACTCAGCATGCACCGTGCGGCTTTCCTAGAACTCGTATCCACACTGCAGGGCCTGGGCCATTCAAATTCAAAACATATCACGCTCAAAGAACAACTTGCGATCTTCCTCTATACCTGCGTCACTGGGTTGACCCTTCAACATGTTGGAGAACGATTCCAACATTCAAATGAAACTATTTCCAAGTAAGACAACTGATTCAATATCGGTCAGACATCTTTAACAAATTCACAGGTATTTCCGGGCGATGACAGTCGCGCTTTCAAGCCCGCCATTCTATACTACCTACATTCAGCTCCCAACTGGCGAGACCACCGTGCCAGAAATCATCCGCAACCCAAAATTCTTTCCATATTTTTCCAATGCAATCGGCGCAATCGATGGCAGCCACATCCATATCTCTCCCCCGTCCCACTTGTGCCCCAATTACCGAAATCGCAAGGGCTTTGTTTCACAAAACTGCTTATTCGTCTGTGGATTCGACATGAGATTTTCATACACTCTGACAGGTTGGGAGGGATCAGCAACGGATGCCCGAATCTACCAGGACGCGATATCAACAGATCTTCATATCCCACAAGGCAAATATCTACTAGGTGATGCAGGGTTCCCCTTGCGGCCAGGGCTTCTAGTCCCTTACCAAGGAGTTCGCTACCACCTTGCAGAGTGGGGGCGTGCCAATCTTAGGTGAGTGGGATTTGTTCTCGCGGCTTAACTTTTGATGATAATATTCAGATCAGACCAGCTAACAAAGAAGAATTATTCAATCTTCGCCATGCATCTGCTCGTAATGTTATTGAACGGATATTTGGTGTTCTCAAACGCCGCTTCCGCATCCTTCTCCTTGCCCCTGAGTACGGCCTTGACATTCAGGCACAGATACCCGCTGCACTCTGTGCACTGCACAACTTCATTCGAGTACACGATGCATTCGAGGACAGTACCATGGATAACTTCGAAGGTGATGACGAGCTTGTGGACTCAGGTGGTAACAGCCAATCAGTGGCTGATGCAGGAGCCAACGAAGTCAATGAAGTTGATTTTTTTGCGGATGCCAATGGAGGGAAGCAGCTTCGGAATGAGATTGCAACAAGTATGTGGAGGGATTATCAGAATATCTTGCATGAGCGGTCAGGGCAGATGAACATTGATGAGGACAATGACTTCGATTCGGAATTAGGCCATTTGTAGTTACTTTTCCGTTGCATGTACTTGTTCTTGCACGCAATCATTTTCGGTGGAACAAAACATCAATTGGAGGCACAGCAACAGAACATGTAGTAGTACAGATGCAAGGCTACATAGCAAGATATGTGAAAACAGGGGGGGGGGGGAGGCTGGGTGTTCGTATGTTGGAAGTGTTACATCATGTCATCGGACTCAGATACATCCATCTTGGCAATAATCTGGTACCTCGTATCCTTGAACAAATCAGTGATATACGCACGGCGGACACGATCATTCTTGATGTTGATGTACATGTCAAGCACTGTGGGAGGTGATTCATCAGCACTAAGAAGCTTCAACATGAAGCGCTGCTCGATTTCTGGGATTTCAGAATCAACGCCACCGAGTAGATCACAAGCCCTCCTTCTCTTTTCACCCTGTACATCATCCTCCGGGAGGTTCTTGATAAGGTCCGACATGTGCGTCATGGTTGAGCGTACATCTTGCAAGGCAAGTGTAGTGGTCATACGTGCTGCTTGGTTGGTAGTTGAGGGACCAACACCAGCTGAGGTGTTCCCAGATTTGGCTGAGAAGCGGCTCCTCTTGTTGGATGACACAGCCAAAGGGGGATAAGAGGTTGCAGGCGATGAGGGATCCGACATTGGAAAGGTCTCTGAGAAGACACGTTTCCCAGTTACAGCTGATGATGTGGGAAGACGAGAGCTGTCGCCAGAAGTGACCAAAGGAATGCCAGTCTGAGAAGGAACCCTTGGATTCTGAATGGGTGAAGTGGAAGTGTGCAAAGACATGGTGTCAAGGTGTGGTGTCAAGGCAGCAGGGAGCTGGTCGCTGGTCCCCAAAGTCTGAACTGAAGCCCCCCCACCTGGTCCAGGGGCTGTAGGGGCGCTACCTTCTGTACCACGAAAAACGGCCTGGCCCTGAGCACCACCAGATGGAAAGATTTGTTCAACTTTTGAGAGCAAAGGCCAGCCTTTGTTGCTGAATTTTGTTAGTCGAGAATGTAAAGGCTAGTGTTGAAATCAGTCTCGGTCATATCCCCAAACAAACCAGGGATTTTGTACCTTCGATGCCACATAAGCGGCAAAAACAGCCTTCTCAGCGTCAGTCACTACATTGGCTCCATACGTATCACTCCAACTGACACCAGACTTGTTTTTCCAGCCCAGGATAACGTTATATGTCTGTTTGATCTGGAAGGACAATTGGAAGGTGTCAGTCAGTCACAAAGAAGGGTTAGAGACCTACTGATTGCCACTTGTTCCGGACTGCCTGTGCACTCTTCGGTGGGGATCCTTCAGTACAATGGGGGGCAACCTCTTGTGCAACTGCATTGTAAACAGCATCTTTAAAATTTCCAGAATCAGCTCGCTGGGCACGACGTTCATAGAGGCCATCAATGAGGGCGATAGTTTCAGCATTGTTCCACAGCTTTGACCCGCCTGGATTCTGGCTCTGGGTAGTATCTTCATTTGCCATAAGGATAACAATTTCAACACGATGAGCTATAAAGGATAGAAGAGTCGCTGCCAAGTGTTTGCGACGGATGGGTGAGAGGTGATTATCAGGATGATGCCTCGCCATCGGTGGCTTGAATGCTATCGACAAGGGATGTTGAATATTTCAGAGTCCAGTGTGCGGCAGGCATGGATGCCGGCTTAGTCACTGTGTTCAATGCAACCAAACATTGTATCTCACAGTTTCCGAACTAGCTCTTACTGGGTCCATTGCAATGGTGTTTTTCCTGACAATCATCCCTAAATACTCGACTTCAGGGAGATTGAAGTGGCATTTTTCGATTTTCAGAGGGAGCGCCAGTTCCCTCATGCGTTGAAGAACACGGAGTGTTCGGAGTTGGTGGGTTTCTTCATCATCAGAGAAAATGAGGAGGTCGTCCATATATACCACCAGCCAACCTTCCACGATCATGTTTCGGAAGGAGTCATTCATGAATCGTTGAAAGGTAGCAGGGGAATTGCACAGGCCAAAGAACATGACCGTGGGTTCAAAGAGACCTTTGTGAGTGATGAAAGCAGCCTTCCATTGATCTCCCTCTTTGATGCGAACATTGTTATAGCCTGACCTGACATCCATTTTTGTGAAGATGGACGCTCCCTTCAACTGGTCAACCAAGGTGGATATGAGGGGAAGAGGGTAAGCGTCTTTGACTGTATGTTTGTTCAGGTACCGGTAGTCCTGACATGGCCAAAGGGATCCATCCTTTTTGGCTACAAAGAAGAATGGAGCAGCCTGAGGAGACTTAGAGGGGCGGATCTTTCCTTCCCTTAAGTTTTCATCAATGAACTTTTTGGCAGCTTCTTTCTCCTTTGGGGATAACGGGTACACTTTCGCCACCTTTGGGACAAAGTCCTCATCTAGGTTTATGGCATGATCATAAGGTCGGGGTGGAGGGAGGACACCCTCCTGTGGTTTGTCAAAAACATCAGAGAAACCGGAGTATTCAGATGGGAGGGTGGGTTTTGGTTTCGACCTTTCTGCTTCTCTAGCTAACTCAGTGGCCATGTTTACTTTTCATATCTCTGCGTTATTGGGCCACTTGTTCAGAGAGGCTTGGAGGATAGTTTCCCAGGCCCAAGCCTTGACAGCTTGGATGGTGAAGGGGTCTGGTTCCTCGTAATCGAGATGATCAAATAATCCCTTTCTGTCTTGTGGGTTGTAGTAGGTGCCAGAGGGATCGTACTTTGAGGGGTTGAACCGGGTGACATTCCAGATGTTATGTTGTTCGACCAATTCCTTTGATTGGTCAATTGTATCGTCAAGGGTAAGGGATTCCTTTTCCCAATCAATGTTCGGGTTGGCCTCCTTCAGCCAAGGGAGCCCAAGTATGATGTTTTCATTTCTGCAACTCATGACGAAGAAGCGGACCTTCTGGGTGATTCTCCCAATTCAGAAGAAAAGGGGAGCGATGAAGAGGATCTTTCCTTTGGCATTTACAGAGCCATCGGTGTTTCTGAGACTGATTGGTTTAGGGAGTCGTTTGGTGGGGATGCGGTTCTTTCTGACAAATCCCCAATCGATACAGGAGACGTTGGCTCCAGAATCTACTTTGGCGTGTGTGTTGACGACTCGAAGGGTTTGTTCATCGGGTAAAAGAGATACTGCAATTTGCATGGATCGTGCAGAAGATACTTGTACAGCGAGGACAGAAGCAGATGAACTTTCCTTCGTAAGATGAGGAGGTGTTGGCGTCAACTCAACCCTCCTTTCTAAAAACCCTTTCCAAGGAATTTGGCTGCCTTGACTAGTGAGACAGCTCCTCCTTCCTCGTCAGAGGTTTCTTCTTCTTCTCCTTTTCTTTCAACCCTCTTTACTCCTTTGGCGGGTTGTTTTCCTTTACATTCTCTGGAGAGATGTCCTTTACTGCCGCAGTTGAAGCAGCGTCCTTCCTTGATATATCTGTCTCTATCCTCCTTTGAAAGTCGGACAGCATCTACGTCCATAGTGTCAGGGTCCCTTTCCCTGATGTTGGGTCTGGAGTAGTTCTTCTTTTTGGGTCAGTCCATCCTGTTAGACCTGGAAGTGATGGCCCTTGCTTTCTGCCATTGGTTTTCAAAGTGGGAGGCCTTTTCGTACCATCCCTCAATGGTGTCTGGGACAGTGTCCATCCCATAGATTCGGTTTACCAAAGGGGTCTTCAACCCAGTGGTGAAGAATTTGATCAAGGCATGTTGGTCTTTGATTGTGCTTCGGTGTGCGTGGGTTCGGAATTCGGTGATGTATTCTTCGACCGTTCCTTTCTGGGTCAAGGTTCTTAACTTGGCAATAGTGGTGCCAGCGGTGTCTACAGGCATAAAGGATTTCTTGAATTCCTTTTCAAAATTGTCCCATGTCCCAAAGCTAGGGGGGTTTTGGGCGAGAGCCTGTTCGTAGTAGTCTGTAGCCCAGGACTGAGCTACAGCTTTCTTCATATGAGAGAGGCCAAAAGCAACTCTCTTCTCGTCATTGTTGTAGACGTCATTGTTAATAAGCAAGTATGCTTTGATTGACATTAGCCACCCAGTGGCTGTTTCTTGATTCCCATCGTACTCAATTGGAACTCCAATCTTCAGCTCGGTTGGTTTGACAGAGGAGGAAGTGGAGGAGGATGAAGTCCCAAGAGAGGGGAAGGGGTTTACAGGGTTCTTCCCAGTGGACCCGGATGCGGAAGAGGACATAGTGAAAGATGGGTGTGGGGAGCCTAAGGGGGAGAGTGTGGAGGAAAATAGTTTTGCAAGGGGTTCAGAAGCATCGTTGGGATCAGGGGTGTTCGGCCTAGTAGAAGGCGGTCCTTCGGTGGACGTCTGGTCTTCTTCTTCAGAGGAAGAAGGTTCTGGGGTCTGGGTTTGGAGACCAAAGGGTATAACCCAAGGTCTGTTCTTCTGGGACGAAATGGTGGTTCACTAAACAGTGACCGTTCGGCACAAAGGCAGGATTCTCAAGCTTTTGTTACACTGAGACAGAATCTCAGCATGTTCTAACCCAAAGGGGTCGTTTGTTCGTCCTTCACAAGGTTGTTCCTTGTGTCATGCCCACAGTCGATACTTGGGACTTAGTTCTAGGGACAGCGGTTCCCTAACCAGCAAGGTTACTGGATTTGGTCAAGAGTTCTGAGTATCTCTTGGTAGAGATATGAGAGCGATCAGAGAGCAAAGGCAAGCTAGATTGGGTAGCTCGAGAATGGGGAATACAGGAGCTGTCCCTAGGGTTTTATATACTATGGTCTGTATAGCCTCAAGGAGGCAGCGCGGTGTACATGAGGCAAGAGAAACTAAAGCTATTGGCTGCCACAGGCACAGCCGAACACAGGAATGCACAGGTAAGTACAGGGCGGCACAGCCAACATGGACAGCAGGGAAACGCGTGTTATACAGGAACGAGGCTGTTCAGAGAAGGGACTAGTCCAAGAAGGGAAGAGAAGAGAGAAAAGAGCGGGGCAACCGTAACAATTGGCATTGACATATCCTTCCAATTGCAATGAGGTATCCCTTTTAAACTCAATGCCACATTCTCTATTTGCTCGAAGATAGCAAAAGATATACTTGGCATGATTAAGGTGATCCTCAGTTGGACTCGCAGAGAACTGAGACATTTTGATCACCGCAAAAGCAATGTCAGGTCTCGTTCCAAGCATTATATAGAGAAGAGATCCAATAACGGACTGATATTGCGAATGTAGCTTGGAGTTAGACTCTCCAGTACTCACAACTGGATTGTATTTCTCTGGGAGTGGGGTATTTGCAGCGTTACAATCCTGCATATTGAAATGCTTGAGAATCTTGTCCAGGTACTTTACCTGATCAGCGATTAAAGAACCTGTCGATGGGTTTCGCTGGATTTCCATTCCAAGATATTCCTTTGCAGCCCCAAGGTCACGGCATTCCCAGACCTTCATAAATTTCTCCTTCATCATCCCAAGATATTTCTGGTCAGAGCCAGTAAAAAGAACATCATCAACGTAGATGATCAGGATGAGTAGGACTTTAACCTTTTTGTTCCCGGTAACTCCCTGGTGAACATAAATCCCAGCATCAGAAATGACGCGGTTGAAGCGTAGTCTTTGAAGAGACTTGTGAAGCTCTATATTCCACACTAAAGCAGCTTGCTTCAAACCATAAAGAGCTTTCAAGAGGTGATAAACCTTTCTCTCATCTCTTCCCTTCTTGACGAAGCCTTCTGGCTGTTCCATGTAGATCTCCTCTTCAAGGTTACCATACAGGAAGGCAGTTTTATCGTCCAGAGCTTGTAGGGTCCAAGCATTCTGCACAGCCAGGGCAAGAATAATTCGAACAGACTCAAATCTTGCTACAGGTGAGAAAACATCTTCGTAATCCACTCTGTATTCCTGTGAAAAACCTTTTGCCACTAGACATGCTTGTTTGCGACCATCAGATTTTACGGCAAAAACCCAGCGACACTTAACTGGTTTACGATTAGGAGGAAGGTTGGTAAGCATCCAGACTTGATGCTTCCAAAGTGCATCTATCTTGTCTTGACAGGCACTATCCCAAGCCTTTTTCTCATTGGCTGGTAATCTCAGAATATCCCTATACTGTACTGGAATCCGTGGAGTAAGTGGTTCAGCTTTCGCCATCAAGAAGTTCAAGAATTCTGAACCAAATTCATGATGTAGGCGATGCAAATCCACAAGGTCATGACTCTCTCCATGAGTCCCAAATCCTAAGGTCATTGGATCCTCCTGTGTATTACTCTCTGCTTCGGTGAGTTTCTCAGCCTCTACAGGATGCACATTCTCACCATAAACATTTTCAGGTCTAGTCGGTACGACTCTAGCGTGACCTGAACGTCTAGGGATGGATGGATCAGGATATGGTTTAAACCTCACATTCTCCATATTCGGTTTTGGGGTAATGACAGTTCCTTTAACCGATGGTGGAATTCTAGTAGAATGAGCTCTTGTTCCAGAAGATATAACTGGTGGCTCAATAGTTTCCTGCGCACTAGATTGTGGCGGATCGTATGTGGACGGGTAGGGAATATTTGATTCACTACTAATGACTGAAGGAGCGACCTCCAGATCATGTTCGTGATCCTCTTCATCGTGATCTTCTGTCAAGTCCGGGTCTACTCCGGTAGGGGGTCCAGTCAAGTCCGGACAAAAGCGGACGAAGGAGAAGGGTAGAGGGCTGGACAAGGGATTAGTCCGGCCGGAGTGGAGACCGATTGGATTCAACGACAAGGGGGTCGAGCGTTGATCCCTTGCGTAGGTTCCGGTCAAGGCGATGGAGTCGGAGACGGAGGCGGAGACAGACAGAGACTGGAGTAGAGACTAAGTTGATTTCAGACTGAGGAGTACAGGACGGAGTACTGGGTACTTATACTAAGGAGGACTAGGGTCAAGTATTTACAGTGACAAGTAAACAGCCCAAAGGGCGGACAAGGAACAACCGGAGTTGGGGCTAGGTCAGGTCCGACGAAAATAAGTAAGGTCCGGAGAAAATACTACAAGGTAGAAGATACAAACAGAGCACGGAGAACTCACGGTACAACAGGGTAGACGGGGAAGTGTGGTAACGACTGGATTGAGTATAATGCAAAGGGTCGCACTTAGCGGAAGGGTATGTGCGCGTCCGGGACCGGAGTAATGCGCAGAGGTCCGGAGTTGAGCTACAGTGCTGCGATGCGACCAGAGTAACCGGATAAGAGTCCGGAGTTGGACAGGGTCTTGACATCTTCACGGCTAACTTCATTCTGGTGTGGTACTTCAATCCTTTTTGCACATCGAGGAAAGACGGTTTCATCGAATACTGCATTCGCAGATACAACAATTCTTCCTTCATCTAGAAACCTATATGCTTTCGATCCTGACTCGTAGCCTAGAAATATCATAGGATGGGATTTTGGTTCGAGTTTATTGCATTGGTCCTTTTTGATGAACACATAAGCAAGGCAACCAGAGACACAGAAGTAAGAAATATCCGGTGCTTTGCCTTTCCATAACTCCACAGGGGTTTTCCAATTCGATCTGCAAAAGGGTTGGCGGTTATAAACATGGATGGAAGTCTCCAGAGCATGTTGCCATAGATTTGGAGGAAGACAAGTGGAATGTCGCATAGCTTCTTCCTTCTCAACCATAGTCCTATTAAAATGTTCTGCACGACCATTCTGCTGAGGAGTATCAGGCAAAGAAAACTGCTGCTCTATGCCCGACTGGCGCATGAAGGCAGAAAACTCATTCGTCCTAAATTCTCCCCCATGATCCGAACGCAATTGAAGGAGCTTCGCACCAAGCGAATTCTCAGCCCAGGCTTTATACTCCTGAAAGACGCGGAAGGTGTCAGACTTCGCAGCAAGAGGATAAACGCATGCAAAGGCAGAGAAATCATCAACAAAAGTTGCCACATAACGGCAATGATAGTAGGACAGAGTGGGAAACTCGCAAAGATCAGAGTGGACAAGTTCAAGGGGTTTCGTGGCACGGGAATAAGAGAGGGCGAAAGGCTTTTCGGCCATCTTCCCAGTGGCACATCCTGAACAGGGACCAAGATTGGTAGGAACAGCGAAAGCTTTAAAATTCCTAGTCGCACTATGCAAATGTTTAATGGCATTCTTTGAGGGATGACCCAGACGATGATGCCAAAGAAGATACTTATCTTTCCTTGAACTAATAACTTGTACCTTTTCATCTATGAACTGCAAAAGTACATGGACATAGTGAAGAGGCCCCATACTTGCTATCGGATCTGACTGCAAGTATAAGTCACCATTAGGAGCAAAACGCTTTGTGCCGGAGGCAGTGGTGCTTAAGGAATAACCTCTTCCAATAAGCTGCCCAGTAGAAATCAGTCAACATGCAACAGATGGACAAAACTCAACATCCGTGAGTCGAATGATCTTGCCATGGTGAAGCATAAGTATGGTCCCAAGACCGAGCTTCTCCACAAAAGTATCTTTATCCGCAGTAGTTGAGAACTTTGATTCTCCATATGGTTTATAGGAGATAAAATCCTCGAAATGGGGTGTACAATGTCACGACACGCCTGAATCCAATAGGATTAGCGTATTTCCATCTTTTTGTTTCCATCCACAATCAAGACAGAGAGTGGAGGTGCATGAAGAATGACAAAGAATACACTCAGCGTCTCGATTTGTCAGGAACGAAGGTAGTGGAATCACTGGAACTGTTGGACGACGAGGTGGTGTGCAATTTCTCCTTGAGATATCTAAAGCTATTTGAATAGCTTCATCAGATTCACTGTGTGGAGTCTGCCTAAAGAAAAAGTGGGGGTGTGAGGTATTACACTCTTCACAATCCGTTTCTCCACCATAAAAGTGAACCTCGGCAGGAAAACCTAAGAAGGACCATCCAACGACAAGAGCACGAGGAACTCTAAAATTCCTCTGAAACTCGGCATGACCAGTGTCAAAAGTCCGATTGAGGAAATACATCAGAGCTCATCTCGTTGAGTCAAATGGTTCCATCTTCATTCATGAAAGGGTAATGTCCTTGGTGATTCCAGAAACGCAGAAACAACGAACTTCATGGACAGGGCAAAACTCAGCCGGAAAGTGATTCCGGCAACATCCCTGGAAGGCACAACACGGATATTGGTTGTGCTGCCCATTGCAAACAGGTTGCTTGCCTTTTCCTCAGTTACCTCCCCCTTGGTAAGAGGGACGGACGGCGGGTTTAACATTTGTGAGACACAACACAAGAGTGGCGTCAGGTCCTTGATACTCAGCAGCGAAAGAGGTTCGCTCTGAAATACGATCCTGTAAAGAAATCGTGGACCTGCCACGAGTGGCCTGTCTACGCATATACTCACAATTGATGTGGCTAGTGATAGATGCCACAGTAAAACTTGCATCGTCGAGCATAGAGCAGAGTGTCAAAACAGTCATTTCCCAGTCCGAAGGTAACACCATTAAAATGGCCATTGTGATAAGACCATCTGCGAGAGCAAAACCGGCAGTAGAGAGCTGGGCCACACACTGAATGAGGTTATAGCCTCATGAACGGGATTAGAGTTGGGTTTCATGCGGTGCTGAAACATTGAACGCATCTCTACGAGAGCTCCAACTCTCTCAGGGGTACCAAAGGTAGTCTTCAGTGTCGTCAAGGTATGTTTGGCAGTGATGCCAATGTGAGACTGGTAAGTCGCTCCAAGACCAAGGCGTATCATGCCTTGCAACTGTTGGTCGATAATATTAAAGGCAGCAAGATCTGCAGCACCAGCGGGAGGATCTTTGGTCATAGGACTGTCGCACTTCATCGCCATAGCAAATGCTTCCAACTTGTCATACCACTCCTTGTAATTGGTTCCATCGAAAATTGGGACATAGGTAGAGAGATCCTTTGTAGACATTCTAGAGCAAAGAGAAAAAGAAAAATAGGTCAGCGAACATATTTTCTCCATTTGGAATAGAACCATTATTTTGAGGATTTATCCATTGTCATATTGGAGGTTGTTGAAGAGGTTGCCGTATACAATGTTTCCCGTTGTGAGTCCCAGATGGATGATGCAGTGGTAACAAGCCCATGAGACGCATATCCCTGTTCTCTGCTCTCTTCTGAAATCTTCGCATACTCGTGTGATCTCGCCTATTTTCTTTTCTCTGACCTTCTTTTGACAAATACTCGACTCCTCGATATCCTGGGGAACGTTGCCACTCCATCTCCTCAGCGCTTTCAAAGTCCAACTCAAAACAGTAATGTGGATTAGGTAACCCTGTGGAGCTACCAATCATTTCCACAAAACTATTTGAATAGTAGGAAAAGGACTTCAGTGCACAAGAAGTAAAAGGATATTTGACATAGCTGGCAACTTTGAACTCCACGGGTAACCGTACAAAAGGAATATATGAGGAAAGTCGAAGCTGAGCATAGTCCTCAGGACTAGTTGTAGTACAAAAGAGTAAAAGAGTCTGAAAAGAAGTAAAATCAAAGCGACAATGAAGATGGGGATGCAAAGGGATAACAGAAAGGTACTCATGCGCGTCTCGGATGTAAGGTACAGGAGAGGAAGGATGCATGGGGTACGTTGGGAACACGGGTGTCTGTAAAATACTGCCAAAAATCTTGGCTAAGAACCCAGTTGCCGTGTTTGTTGACACCCAAGGCGAGGTAAGCTGCAAGCGCTTCTCTATTGCATACAGCAATTTTTCCTGCCGCCGGGTTAATGACATAATCTGAATTATCAACGACCAGTTTAGTGAATTTTTGTTGAATGGAAGAAAGAGCATGGAAAAAATTTCCAGGGAACTCCTTTCCATAATCTATCTCTCCTCTCAACCAAGCCTGCCTAAAACGAGACTTGTTCCTAGCAACCCATAGACCTGCACTCCGTAGCCAGGGATAACAAATGTCTTCTTTAAGAAAGAAAAGAGAGAAAATATCCCCTTGGCCAGAGGGAAAAAGGTCGATAGGAGTAGGACTGAAACCGAGGATACAACCGCGGTGGTCCATACGGAAGGGTGTTGCTTGAACATAGACTTCGTTTATGTTGCAGTGGACGGTATAGTCTTTGAGATGGATGGTGGGCTCAGGGTACTCATACCAAGGAAGGTAGATGAGCCTCTCCATGGGAACGACTATACAAGAGGGAAAATTTGGGTCTGGGTTCCGGACACGTTCATAAACCGAATGAAGGATGAATGCAAGATAGCGAGGATCCAAAAGAGGATCATGGAAATGATCGTTGGGATCAAAGCGAGAATCAGTGCTGAGGATAGAAAGCTCCCTTTCATACTGCTGTGGAATAAACATCTCCAGAGCAGGGGTAGTCCGAGTAGAATGAGTAGGCGTATACAAGTTCATACTGGTAGAAGGGTTGCCTCTAGTGGTTGGAACGGAACAGCTGGGAGTTGCTGAACGGCAAGGAGTCCGAATTGGATTGTAAAAGAGTGGCCACAGCAGCTCTTCTTGCTGTTGAGACATTCAAACTGGTTCCAAGAGCTGATTCAGAGCTTCTTCGGTTAAAACGGTGTCCAAACTGGGAATGGGGGTATACGACAACATCTTGTTCTTGATGTGTAGAGTCGATGTAGGAGGGAGGAGGAGTAGAAGGTATTACCTGATACCGAATTGAATAGGATCTATTATAATTGTCAGTCAAGCCTATAAACTCGCCACTAGTTTGACCAGGGGAAGGCAAAGACTGAACAATATTAGAAGCAGTAATTCCCAGTCTCTCAGCTAGCTCAAGTCTTTCATATGCAGGAGGATTTCCACCATAGGGAATACCATCGTTATCAAGAACGAGGGCCTCATTTGCAGCAAGACGAGCATTATAGGTTGGAGATGGAAGAGAAATACCACTCCTAGGATGAACAGAATAAAAAGGGTCACGAAGATCTCGTTGATGCTGTTCCAAATATTCTGCCATCATTGGAATTCTAATAGGACCTTCAATCCTCCTTCGAGCTTCATCAGCCTGACGCTCGATAAGAGACAGTTCTTGATTGGAGCACATAAAGTGTTCCGACTCAAGGGTTACTGTCCATCGACCCTGACTATCTTCAGTACTAGCCTGTACAGTGAACCAACGTCTATTTGGAGTCTGATTCATGTCCACGACTAAAGTAAAGAAGGCAATCAAGAACGTGGCAAAGCAAAGCTCTGTGGATATGACAGGATGAGGGTACAGTAAGAGCTGCACACCTCGTCCGGCAAGTAAAAACTGCATGACACAAAGAAATAGTCTCCAAGTGAACTGGTCTTCAGCATTCCTATCCATCTTCTCGTTGGCCAACGAGAATAATGACGTCACAGGAGATCACCTAGACAGGGCTCATAACCTAATGGGAGGCAATGTCCACACTATGGAGATAGTGGACAATGCACAGCGGGCTCTACTCAAATGATAAGGAAGTCTTTAACTCACTTGAGATAGACGGTTCAAACTTGAAGCAGTAAAATCGAAGGTGGTTTGATTGTTCTTGGATAGAACAGAGAGTAACTCGTAAGAGGGAAAAACTCTACTATACTCCAAGTAGCATGAGGGTATTTATATGTCTGAGCTGCGCACAGACCACATAAAGTAGAGTGTTTCCTAAGAGTCCATAAATGGACGGTAGATAAGTACCTTCCTAACATAGTAGTTCTGTGAAAGCTCGTAGAACCTCGAAGAAGTCCACAGTGAGTCATACGGTAAGACAAGAGATAAGAAATGGTCTAGATCAACCCATAAGAACATTCCAGAAGGAACATTATCCCCTTATCATGACCTCATCATAGATAAGAGATATGACTCCGGTTAGTCAGTACTCTCTGATAACTGGTCATGTGACTTAGACAATCACATGGAAGGGAATACCCTTGGCACCAGCTTAAATGAATTCCCATGGTCTTTAGACATGGTTTCTTTGCACGAATGAATATATCTCGTAGACCCCACCAGACTTTGAGGCTTCCCGCAAATTCCAAAGAGGGATTGGCGCTCTTTGTGAGCATTTTGGCCAATCCTCCTCCTTTGATTGGGAGGGTCCCCAGCATGTGACTGAGCCCCTTACGAGCCTCGTGTGAGCCATCCTCCCAGCATCGCGGAGTCATCATTCTCCATCGCATCACGTCTCCCAGACCATATCCGCACCGTCTGTGGATGCTCTGAAAATGCCAATTGTCATGTTTTAGCTGTCTTTCATATAATATATTTTCATAGTCATGGATTCTATTTTTGTTCTCGTTCTCACAATGTTCAATCAACGAGTATTTTAGGCTCAACAATGTCAATTACGCCACAACGGTCTACACAATGTACATCAGGTATCTATGTTTTTTCTTTTGCTTTCTTTTTCTTTTTTTTTTTTGAGGGGGGGGATGGAACACGAATGTCAATTCAAACACAATCTAGAAGTGACATCAACAGACCGAGCACATGAGAGAAACGAGCAGATGCACCATGAGATATACATCAAACCTGTCATGTGGCATCCTTTACATGCATATCCTTGTCGCTTCTGGAGTCAATTTGAGGCCATTGTGTTCCAGGAGAGGGGTTTGCATTACCCTCTGGATGGGGAATGGGGCCAGCATGTGCCAGCAGGGGGTGTGGTGGGTAGAAAGGATAGAATGTGGGCGCTGGAAGGGACGAATGATATGGATCATTGACACCATGATAGTAGGCATCGTGAAATTGAGGTGGTACATTGTGATCTGGGTGCTCCGACTGCAGAGGATGTGATGTTGGCAAAGAGCTGTGAGCGTTGGGCAGAGGGTATGCCGGGTGGTACTGTGGTGGAATATATGACATTTGTGCATAGAGTCCAGGCCGCGACGTGTACCAGCCAGTATTGCCATGGACATTATAATGCATGCGGCTGTCCACATGACCTACATCAGACTGCTGTGGATAGAATGGACATATGCCGGGCCCTGGAAGTTGCTCCGGAGGTCGTTCAGGTAGCTGTGGCGGACGAGGTGCAAAGGGGTTGGCTGCATCGTAAGGCGCAGGGGCTGGATGGGGAGAGCGTATTTCTTGATGCCCAGGGCCATCTAGTAATGTGTTCGGAAGCTGCGAGTCATGACTGCCCCCTAGCATGGGGCATCCCTCTTGATTCTTACCAATAAGACCCTCCTCAGCAGCCACAAGCCTTGCGGATGCAGAGGTTAAGGTTATTTCCTCGACGGCAGAGGTGTGAGTTGGATACATTCTCGAACACAGGTTGAATGTGTCCTCAGAATTGGTTCGTTGCACGTGGCCTGCTGCAGTGTGCACCAGTCTGGGCTTCAGACATTGTTTTTGGCTACCTGAGCTGTTGGATTGTCCCTGCATTGGGTGGCTGTCTTGGGTTGGCACTGGGATGATTGGGCAAAATGCTCAGATGATGGATAAACACAGACTTACACATCTGGATGTCCCCTGGACCAATGGCCACTTCTGGTGACATCTGCTTGACTCCTCTGGGCACGGTGGCCATCTCAACTTCTGGTGTAGAGGGTTTCCCCACGGGTTGTCCAGTTGCTTGGTTGCAAGGTTCAGCACTAGGAGCTGAAGGGTCGTATTTAATGTCATGAAACGCAGAAGTGAGGAGGACTACATACCATGAATTGTAGATGGCGCGGGGCGCACATCCGCAGAGTAGAACGGCGGGTCCTCAACAGAAGAGGGCTGGACCTGAGCCTCTGCAGGCGGTTGTGCATGGTGTGCAGTAGAAGGCTGAACCTGAGCCTCTGCAGGTGGTCGCGTGTGGTGTGCAATTGAGGGCTGGCTGTGAGCATCCGCAGGCAGTTGTGTATGGTGTGAGGTAGAGGGCTGGCCACAAGCCTCCGCAGGTGGTTGGATATGGCATGTGGTAGAGGGCGGGACGCGAGCCTCCACAGGCAGTTGTGTATGGAATAAAGTGGAGGGCTGGATGTGAGCCTCCACAGGTGGTTGTGTATGGCATGTGGTAGAGGGCGAGATGCAAGCCTCCGTGAGTGGTTGTGAGAGCTGGGCCTGGGCCTCTGCAGGCAGTTGCGTATGGTGTGCAACAATGGGTTGTTTGCCAGCCTCTGCCACTGATGGTTGGGTGCACTGTTCGGGAGATGGATGTTTGCTTTGCACTGAAGGCGACTGATGTACAGGTACTCGTTGGGGAGCATTTCCTTCATCCAAGGAGGTCTGGACCAGTAGGGGAGAGGATGCGATGCGACGAGTGCTTCGTCTCTTGCCAGTTACCTGGGCACGTTGCTTTCCTTTTGATGGCTTCGAGGGTGGCAGCTCTTTATCTGATTGATCACCAGCCGCTCACTTGGTCTTCTGCGAAGAGAACGTGGTCTTCGACTTCCGTTTGCGGGATGAGGAGGAGGCTTGCTCATATGAGTCAGACTCCTGCGAGTCATGGTCTTCTTCTTTCATTTCAATGTCATCTGTTGGCTTGTAGTCAGATGTAGTCGGAGATGTAGAGTCACTTGACAGCTCAATGATCAAAGGTAATTTCTTCTTGGACTGATCAGACATGGCAGCTCTAGCAGCGTTATGCTTGGGAGGGTATGTAGCATGGCTCTTCTTCTGAGGCGAGTCCTCTTCAGTACCTTCGGGCATGTCCACTTCATCCGAGTCTTCAATTGTAATCTGCTCAGGGCTGCCTGCCACAACGGCTTTTTTCTTCACTCAAGTCGCAGCCTTGTTAGAGAGGCGCTTGGGACCCAGATGGTCAGTCGTGGTATTGCAGAACAAGCACTTGCCTCGACTCTTGTTGGAGTCATACGGAGGCGCGGCTCCTATTATAACCGGTTCATCCGAGCTGATCAGCGCAGCTGTATCACTGTGAGCTCACCGACAGTGTACCGTACAGAATATAATTACGCACCTTTGTGATGCGAAATGGATTGGATGTGCAGCTGGTTCTCGCCTGTGTCGTTCAACGCTGCCAGGAGCTTTGAACATTCCGCACATGTAAGGTCGGATATGCCTTTAGACATAGTGTGGGAGCTACGTTCCTCACCTGGGAATGTTACACCCTCAGGCCAGTTAACTAAGACAAGTCCAGATGATGCTAGGCGAGGGGGCATTTGTTTCCATGGAAAAAGCTTTCCAGATCCCCACATTTGGCCACGTTCCTCTTTGACATTGTCAATGGAATCCTGGTAGACAGAGTAATACAACGCACCGAACAAGGCATGCAACCGGTGCTTAACCTGGTCAGGGTCCTCTCTTTCCTCAGAGCCATCCCGGTTGGACCTGTCCCTTGGATCACTAATCTCTTCTACTTCAGGGATGAGATCATTCTTTGTAGCCTCATTGCTGTCAGACTTCATTTATGGCCTGTATTGACACCTGATTACTGTATGTGTGGGTTAGTGGATGGTGCAGTTAGACTATGTTGTGATCTGCTTACCAGATATGCACCTTGAAATGACCAATGATTTCATCCACACCAACACGACAACGTTCTGCGAAAAACTTTAATGCCATTCAATATCCCAATTGATTGATGGTGCAGAAGGCTTACCTTCTCTGCACCAGGTGTCGTGAAAACATGGCCGAGTCCACCATCTTGGTTGATGACTCGCCCAGCCAGGAGGTAAGCACCTTCAAACCCATGGGCTTTGCTCAGTGCATTGAACTAGAAAGCATTTCAAATCAGAAGTCTTCCAGCGAATAAATAGTGACATACCATATGATCTAGATTCTTCTTGGTTTTATCAAAAAGTTGTTGGCGCTGTGCGATCGTGCCTCCCATATTCTCCAAATCCCTTGCTTCCTTCCATGTCTCAAGGATCACTGCAAACATATCTTTGTACTCCTCCTTGAAGAGGGTATAGCAGCGCTTGCGGATATCAATTGTGGGAGTCCCAGTGACCTCCTCACCTTTGGGAAGGCGAGCTAGTTCTTGTGCCACATTCTTCGTGAAATACATGGAGTATGTATTCCACAGGTTCCCTCCGTGGCCATATGAGTGTAAGCGAATGTAGCGGTCAGATACCTGGTGAAAAGGCATCTTGACACGGGCAGCTAGCTTGCTAAACATATCTTCGATCTCATCAAAGCCCACACTAAGGATTGCAAGGACTGATTCGGGGACACGTCTGACTACAGATCCCTGGTTGCCCTTCTCAGTGACAGCTGCTCTGCTAATGTTAGTGGAGTCGGGAACGGTCAAGGTGCTATAAAAAGGGTCCTGGCTTGTACCTGGGGAAGGAGAGAGGGGGTGAGAGAGAGGGATTGGAGTGGGCGGTACAATTCTTGTAGACGGGACATTCTGCATGACCAGCAGGGGAGGTAGAATGAATGAGAGAAGGAACAGAATGAACAATGTGCTGTGCATACCGTATCCACCGGCTCGACACCCAACTTGTTGAGAGCAGCAGATGGCGCAAGACGAGGTTTAGCGGCCGGTCAAAAGGGTTTTGGAAGTGGGCGAGTACTGGGTTCTCTGGAGGGCATTCCCAGATGCTCTACTGAAGTCTCCTGCAGAGGAATGGATGAGACACGCAAGGAATCATACTGCTGTACATACCATATCCACTGGATCAAAGCCCAACTGATCAAGAGTGGCAGAAGGAGCATGGCCAGGTTTAGTGGCCAGTCGAAAGAGTGGGTGGCACTGGATTCTCTGGAGGGTGTACCCAGACGCTCTACTGCAGGCTCCTGCAGTAGAACCAATGAGACAAGAAGGGAAACATACTGCTGTGTGTACTGTATTCACTGGTTCAAAGCCCAACTGATCAAGAGTGGCAGAAGGAGCACGACCAGGTTTGGTGGCCAGTCGAAAGGGTTTTGCAAGTGGGCGGGTACTGGATTCCTTGGAGACCGTTACCAGACGCTCTACTGCAGGCTCCTCCGTTGAGGCCCTGCATGCATCCACATTGGCCAACTGCTGCCGAGGTGTGGCATCACTGGCTTCCTGGGAGGCCGCGTCATCTCCAGATAGTGTAGTATCTCGAAAGGACCCATCCGCGCGACGGTCGTCCAGAGGTGGAAGTTGATGTCCAATATTTCCCTCAGCTTGATGAGGGAGGTCAGATGGACGGTCTGTATTTGGAGAGTGTATATTTTCTTTGACTAAAGCTTTGTGAGCGCAAGACATAATCCTATTCACACTACATACCTTGGTTACAAACGGAAATGTTCGTGCTCCTGGAGGGTGGCTGGATAGTTGTTGGTGGTTGAGCGCCAGCGTTAGAAGGCACCTTCAGTGGCTGCAGGATCGGTTCAGAGAGAAAGGGGTTGTCATCTATGTTGTTTTCTGCGCTAGTCTGTGGCAGAGTGACTGGTGTGAACAACTGGCTTCGCCAGAAAGATGCATCTCGAACGAGACCAGTGTCTCTTCTGGTGGCTTTTATTCTTTGGTGTAAATGTGTTGGCGTGACGATGACTGGGGGCAACACCCGACGGCCGCCACCGACCTGTACATGAACATAGTCATCGGTGGAGAGGGCGGGAACATCATCAGCATCAGTGAGTGAAGCCACTTCCATGGAATGTGGTAGGGTCGCACTTCGCCTGTCTTTTGATGACATCTGTACATATATCAGTATCATGCAGTACTAAAGGAAATGACAACGCTAACAAGCTGGAAAGATGCATGGGTGAGTTAGATGGGATGAGAGAGAGAAACGAATCATCCAAGGGCACAACTCAGACTTAATACGAGCACACCACTCAACGGAGAAGATCGACACAGATCGATTTGGTTACATGCTGATAAAACGAGTTAAAAGGGAACCAAACATTGAATGGTGATAATGATACATGGTGGTTATTAGAGTATATGATGGGCATGATATGAGAGCGCCGTTCAATGGAGAAGATCGGCTTGGGACAATCTGGTTTCATGCTGATAAAACAAGTTAAAAGGATACCAGACATTGAGTGGTGATGACTATATGTTGTGGTTGTTAGAATATATGAGGACAGGAAATGAAATTATAATGTTGATGGGGAGACGGGGGTGCCGAGAAGATGAAATAAGAGGGTTGGGCGAGGGTCTCTAGAGCGCCTGCTGGGCATGTTTGCTGCAGGTGAGGGTGTCTGTGCAAGATGAGGTTAGAGAAGAAGAGTGTTTTATATCACCCTCTGACCTGTTCGTCTTTCATCCATGCAGGGTTGATGGGGGAATAGTGCATGACGATGCTGCTTGCAAGCACTTCATCCTTGATGGACACCGATAAGCTCCAGAGTATCTGTGCAATGTGAGGTTGGAGGAGGAAAGTACATCCTGGGGGTTATCTGACCTGTCTGTAGCTGTCTGTTGTTCAGCCATAGACAGTTGGTGATGGGGGAGTGGTGAGCGTTGATGATGGGGGGAGTGGTGCATGATGAAGCTGCCAGCACAACATACCTGCCGCTTAGTAATAATAAATGTTAACCAGAAAGGTTCACAGCCAATCAGGAAGCAGATAACTGTCATACTGACTTTAAAACATGTCTGGTACTTGACGTTATCTATCTGCAGGGGATCGGGAGAGTGTAGGATGATCATATAGGCTCCCCCCATCAACTGGTTGCAAAAAGGGTCAACATTGAGTGTCAGATCTGTACAGAGTTGACACCAAAGTCTGTCAAGGAGTTTGTTGTAATGGATCCCATCACTCTACATTTGCTCACACCCAACAAATAGTACGAAGGTAGTCACTTGCTCAAAAGAATTTCTTGACTGACACTGGCACACCTCGAGGTTTTATGGGCCGTCGCGCTCAATATCTGAGCCTTGTTGAAAGGCAAGCTGCTGAGCGTGCATGGAAAGCATGGTATGCTGATTCTCCTCAGTACAGTATATACTTTTCTATCATATAGCATGGCATTGTTCATCTGATTCCTAGGGGTAGAGCGAAATGACAGAGCCAAAACTCCAGGGCATATCATAACAAACACGGACGTCACACGGGCAAGTCATCAGTACTAGTATCCAATCAATCCAAGCACTGCTCGTCAGTCCCTCCTTTGCCATCGCTGTTGATGTCTTTCACAACAATGCCGCTACCTACTTCCGAGCTATTTCACGAAGCTTCACACAGTGCAGACACCTTGGATGAATCTGACCTCTACCTCTGGGAACAGGAACCTCCGTACAACTATCCAGAGCCCATCATGACAACAGATGAGGCACATTACACTAAGAACTTAGTAGATGTTTTGCTCGGTCGGCGCTGTAGGTTGGCCAAAGCTGCAAGGGACGAACGTGCGCAGCGCTTTGCAAACAGAGAGGTTCAGGACCTCCTAGATGAGATAGTTGAGGGTCTTGTTGGGCGTATCCACAGGTGGACCACCATTGCATCGTGCATCATAGGGACAGAGGACACCAACAGGAATAGGGTGATGGCAGATTGTTGGTTGCATTGGCAGGCTTGAGATATATTGACAGACACTGAGGAGGTCAAAGCACTCGAAAATGAGCGAGATCCTTATTGTACCTAACTAGCGACCAGGGACAGGGATATGAGCTATCAGGACTCGTAGGTAATTGCGAAACATGGGCATATCATTTTCATGTAAACCAGTGACGTCGAACCCTCTTAGAATAGCTGCCATCTGTGCTAGAACCCAGAGACCGCAGTCATGACCATTGCTTTGAACGGATCCAGTCTTTGTATATCAGTGCCAAGGCACTCGATGAAGGGTGTGAACACTTACAACAACTGGGTGTGCGGTCCACACATCAAGGTCTCTTGTAGGAGCCTCAACCCTCTCTGAGGCGATGCGTGACAAGCGGCCAATAAGCCGTTCGATGTCCTAATTGCACTTCAGCAACCTCCTAACAAAATCCACTATAACTATACCTGGATGTCCTTCTTCCAAGATTGACGTTCAGCAAGACTGTCAAAGAGAAGTAATCACTTAGAAGGAAGATCAATAGTGCACACCACCCAATGGCCAGTGCACGACGGCCGATGGATTGGGAGAATCCATACGTCCTTCTCCCAGTATTGAGTCCAGGAGGTATTTTGCCAAAGGACATCATCAGTGGCATTGTAACGAACATGCTGTCACGCACCAAACAGGTTTGGTACAGTGAACATGGAAGATAACGTCAATATCAAACAATCCTGATGTGAAGGATGAGCACGATGGAGCCTCATCATAGCCATCTATCGCACAAGAAGACTATCCTGATGCAAGAGACGACTTCCGATGTCTAGCAGTCATCACTCACACAAGAACCGCCAAGAAGCAGAAGAAACTGAAGGAATAACGTCCAGTATGGTATGAGAAAGGAATGCACACTTCTGCAGTCCAACTCCCATACCAGAACGAGCAAAGAAGCTGAAGAATTGATGGAGAAACGAAGG
>Ga0307516_10002470_pt1 | contig 24684 bp, 17 predicted proteins | sample 19_EM_MG_FD_203310 | JGI IMG/M metagenome (GOLD analysis project Ga0307516, IMG submission 203310) | Populus trichocarpa ectomycorrhiza microbial communities from riparian zone in the Pacific Northwest, United States - 19_EM | ecosystem: Host-associated > Plants > Roots > Unclassified | place...
TGTTAGGTGGTGTGTGGATGTTGTCCGAGGCTCGGGTTGCCTGTGCAGGTGCACTCGGGTTCGTGGGTGGTGGGGGACGGGGGTGGTACGGAGTCCGCTCGAGGAAGTGTCGAGACCACGATTGTTACGTGATTCACAGGCTGGTACATACTATTTGTTGCCCCCTGCAGTGGAATAACTACCAGTCTGTTCAAGATACACAAGTATAGGATCGAAGCCACATTGGATCCATTGGTACGTAGACATTTCTGATAACTAATCCGCGAAGTATGCGTGACTGAATAGGTATCATACTGTGGGAGGATTTAGGTTCGGGTGCTTCATTGTGCGGATTATTCATCGAATTCTGTGTACTTAGCAAGTTGTGGAGCGGGGTTGGTTCCGTATCCTGTACATCCTCCTGGCAGGACAGAATCAGCCAATCCTGGGGTAGCGTCAACACCCGCCCATTTCTTTCTTGATCCCATCTTCTTTTAGTGTCTTTACCTACATCGGGCCTGGCATTCCTTCAATACGCTGCTGGGCAATGACAACCGCTCGATTACCTGGAAGCAGACTGGAGCTGTTGCGCATGCTGTGAAAAAAAAGCTTCACGTGGTGGGGTTAGTGGTGTGTTATCCGGCCTCTCGCTTCTATGTAGTTACCTGATGGCTACGAGATCGCTAGCGACAATGACGGCAAATCCTTCGATTTCGAGATGGCTGTCGCCAACGTCCACCGAGCACTCGCCCGCCGGCGTCAGGCCGCTGCCGCCACCGCCACCGCGGAGGTCGCACTGCCTCGCGCCAACCTGCACGCGTGTTCGACGGGTCCCACTGCTCACAATTGCGCACTCTCATTCCCTCCCGATGCCACGCTCAATCGGAATAAGCCGTCGGGTGCGATGCACTCTTCGCGGGCGATGCCGTCGCATTCGGACTCGCCAACGAACCGCTGCCGACGCTGCCGCTGAATCCCTTGTCTGTATAGATATATTGCGCAGTGTGCGTCGTCAAAGCGGAACCTCCCGAGGGATTGGCCCCCAGACAACGCCGTCCAATTATCTGCCGTTCGTAGCACGCTCTAGCCATCCGTACTGCCACATGGCTGCCAGAGCTCAGCAGCAGGGTGTGTACGTAAGCCGGCCAAAGCCCCACTTCTGGGATTGAAGGCATTCTGTCGTTCGTACTCGCTAGCCAGCCAAGTTGGCGCGGCCGGACGTCTGAAGTCACAGAATCTGCGAGAGCGCTGCGTACGCACCTGTGTGTACCTGCTTCCACGAGTAGCGCGTTCTGCATAACTACAACCGCCGCCAACACCTGGCGACAGGCATCCATCGGTATCTATCCTCATCGGAATCGGCGCAGTTAACTGGTTATGCGTAACCTTCTCCTGTTGGTGATCAACCGACCAGAGCTCAAAGTCCGGCCCACAGAAGCTTCGCCGCCTCCGCAGCCCAGCGTGAGAAGATGCACCCACAGCCTACATACACTGCCTGCTTCCACCACATGTCACCGGACGGTAGGTGATATGTAGTTACAACGGCGAGAAACCAGCTGCGCGCTGTGTGTCCACGAGCATTCCTGCGACCGGAGGACCACCATGCGGTAACGTCAGCCTCTAGATCACCCGCGCTCTGATCGGAACACACCGCTGATTCGTGTGGGATGTGGGGGGGGCGGAGTCGAGTATGACTGCACCGAAGCACGTGCACCCTCTTCTCACCAGGTAACTAACTTTCGGCTGGTTACCCTCCCCAACACGGACAGCCAAGCCAGCGCAGAACCGCGCTTGCATCATGCATGCGCTCGCCGTTGCCTCTGTTTGATACGAAGGGGTCGTGCATATCTGGCGCTCCGCCGTTACAGAGTGTCACAACTGGTGCTTCAGATGTGAATTCCCCTAATTAACCCCGAAATGGAATGCTGGACGGGCGGTAAAGCAGCTAACCTCCCATTCGATAAATTGACGGCACTTCCAGTCCTCGTCCCTGCTTTGCCCTTCGCAGTCAATTATCCCCCTTTTATCTACTCCCCCCGTCCCGCGCCATCCTATCAGCTCCGGCGCACTTGTCGATTGCTTGCCCGGTTCCCTGCATCGTCAAAACCCGCCCGTCCGGCAGCGAACTGTGGCTGCTTGATTTGTTTGCGCGAGGGTCTATTCTTAGCCCTGGACCCTTGCGATTCCGCCTTCGACCGATCTCGTTTCTTTTCCCTGGTAAACCCCCCCCCACAAAAAAAAACCAGGCTCGCTCTCACCCCCGGTCACTCGTCCTGTCAAACGTCGGCTGCTGAGGGAAAACAGCCGCCTGGATACTCTACAAATCATCCTCTGGCTCTGTTCGACCGTTCGCTTACTCTCCTTGAGCAAGAACAACCACGCTCCACGACGCCTTGATTGGTTCACGCTCGTTGGCTTCGCTCCCCCAGTCGGCCTCGTCTCGCCTCGTTTCCGCTGTCGAACGTTTCTTCTTCTTCTTCTTCTTGGCCCTCCCTTCCCCCACCCAATATCGCAATCGGCTACTACTATTGTCCGCCACCCACCGGCCCGCCAATCCACAACCAACCCTTCTTCCGGCGACGACTTGGCGTTGTCCAGTCGTTGCCAACCTCACCTGCCGGCGTACTGGCGGACCCCACTTCCGACGAGGGAGTTCACTCTCTTTCGTTTTCGCCCGAGCTGGACGGGATGGATCCGGACCAATACTCCAACGCGTTGGCCGCCGACTCGGACGACGAGGACGACGGCTCTCAATTTGTACAGGGCATTGCCGCAGGCGCGCACCACGTCCACTCGCAGTCGGATGCCTCGAACTTTGCCGCGCACACCGATTTCGGCCGGCCCCACTTGTCGATCGATCCGAATCTGAGCGCGCACCCACAACCTCCGCGACCCCACGGACAACAGCAGCAGCGGCAACAACTTCAGCGCCACCAGCGCCAGGATGACCCCCACCACCAGCAGCACGGCCAGCACTCCCAGCACTCCCAGCATGGCCATTACGTACAATACTCCGACCTTACGCGCGATGCCAGCCAATACACGCTGGGCACCCCAAGCGATCAGCCCTCCGAGCGGTCTCCGTCCCAATTCGCGTCGGCGTCGCCTGCGCCAAACCGACCCAAGAGTGTACCGTCGTTCACGCCCACCGATCGCAGCCTACCGGACAAGCGGGTGACGAACGAGACGCTTGACGATGCTTATGTCGCCTTCATTCTCTATTGCAACCCCTCCGTGCCGCTCGATTGCGATACCGCCGAACTACGTAAAGTATTTCGGCAACCACCAAAGAGCGACGGCAAAACATTCAGCACCTACCACTTACTCGAGCTCATCGAGAAATTCGAGCGCAAGGACATCAAGACGTGGACGAAGTTGGCGATCGAACTCGGTGTCGAGCGCACGCCGGATTCAAGCGCGCAGAAAGTTCAACAGTACGCGGTTAGGTTAAAGGTAGCCATTAATAGCACCCCGCGGCAATGCGTTCGGCTGACTAACGTCTCGGCGAACACATAGAGGTGGATGCACGCGATGCACGTCGATGCCTTCTTCGAGTATATCCTGAACAAGCCTCACAGCTACTACCAGCAAATTCCCTCAGCCGACCCGGACTCCTCCAATCCAGGCACCACGGAGCGGATCCGCGATGGTGTCCCTGTCGAGGAAGATCTTGCCTTAAGAGCGCTGCATCCCGAGACGCGCCCGAAGCGAGGGAGACGGAAAACAGACGGCGGAGATGACAACTCGGAGAAAGACGGTCCAGCGGCTAAGCGGCAACACTTGGACACTGGTACTCCCGCAAGTGCAGCGGACGAAATGGCGCAGTTTGTATACCCGAACTCTGCCGTTCCTTCAAGCGCTGGTGGTGACGGCATGTCGTTCTTGGACGAAGCCGTGACACAAGACCAATGGACCGCTGCTGCGCAGGTGATGAGTGCTGGCTCGTCTACACCCACTGGTGGCCAACATTTCCGATGGCGGGCATACCCGAAGCTGGATTCGGCTACAACTCCCCATAGCCCACATCCCGCTCCACTTCTTACTACCCACGACCTTCATAATCCTAATGACGAAGCAATGACCCCGGTGTCTGCTACTCCAACTTCCGGAAAACCTGTTCGACGGCGCCGTCACGGACCGGCGGTGTCGTCAGCATGGCCGTCTTCGGGAAATCCGTTGACCGGGAAGCTTCGGGGAAGGCCTCCGAGCAACCGCTCGATCCGAGATGGGCCGTACTCCACGTTTCCCGCAAACCCGGCGGCCAAAGGTGGCACTACCATTGATATGTCTCCGGTAACTGCAACACCAACACCCACTCCCGTGATGTCACATCCCGCGCCCCATCAATTTACGCAATTCAGACCACATGGCCTCCATCTCGAGGTGCCTCATCAGCCGTCCCGTCCGATCGTTATGGCTTCCCCGGCAGCTGAACGACATTCGAATGAACCACCTCACATAGAGTGGTTACAACCCCCACAGCCCCAAAAGTTGGAAAAGGATTCTACAAACATCCCGCCAGCTCTGCGGTCGTTATCACTGGACGAGCTGCAAAGTCGGTTTACAGTAGCAATCCTTCAAGTCGTTGGCGGGGATGGCATGGATGCATGGTTGATCCATGCACCCAGGATCGCTGAAAAGGTCTTTTCGGGGTTCCGAAGGGCCTACCCAGACTCCGAAGAGAGCGATATTGGGGAGAAGGTTGCACTATTGACGGGAACGTCGACCACCGAAGCTGGCTTCAAAGGCTTACAAGTCCGCCGCCTACAAAGCGAACTCGAAGAACTCGGAATCCACGATCCCGATGCTGACGCTGACGACGACAACTCCGAGGACGACGTGCGTATGGATAGGGGAGAACGCCGGTATCAAGTCCGTTGGGAGATGCTTTTCGGCGGTCTTAAGGGAGAGATGGAGCAAATCGTCGTCTTGCCGCCGCAAGGGAGAGCCAGCGAGGAGGACTTTGGAGGGCTTGCGGACTTTGGACACGACGACGTAGATGCTGGCGGCAAAGATACCGAGAGCATGGATGAACTTCGCAAGAAGGTGCTGGAGCTTGAGGGGCAGTTGAAAGGCAAGGAGAGGGAACTGGGAACGCTCCGAGGGAACGTGTTGCGAGCGGTTGTGTCATGAACTTCGTGAACATCGTAACCCCATTTGTTTGTTTTCCTCTCCTTATCTCGGCATATATTGGTGTTTGAGCCGGTTTCTTCTTTTTTTTTCTTTTTTTCTGGGCATACTTAAAACTTCTAAGCATGGTGTGCATATGTTTGTCCGTTTGCATATTACTTGCCATTGCCGGGAACCGGCAGTGAAGGTAGCGGTGTTTATGGGGGTTCTAGGTGTCTGGTTTGGGGATCTCTGTTTTTTTTTTTGTGGGGGAGTCGATCTGTGTTGGTACTCCAGAGTGGAGACATACATGTGTATGTATGTACTTGAAAAACTGCTATAAACTGCGGATCTATCTGCGATGGAGCGAACCGGATCATAACAACTGTACTCTGCTCCCGAGAATGTGGAATCGCCGCATTGAAAAGCTAGGGATGTTGACTTCACAGGCAAAGTAGTTGAAAACCCCCTGGGACCCGGTCCCGGTCGGTCGCCAGAAAAGAGGCGGTATTTGACGCCAGGGGTCTATATAGGTAGAGATACATATTGGTCGGTTCTTCCCAAATCGATACTGAGTTAGAGTAGAGCACATGGAACGGAAGGGGCAGCTATATATATACAATCTGCCAGGTATATACCTACTCTAGAGTAGATACTATGTATGTATGTATGCAGTGGCGATGTCAGTATATCTATCTAACCGTATGAGTGGTCGGTGTTATGTCTTTTTTCTTTTTTTCCCCCTTCTTTCCGTGAGATGGATGCGGGCTTGCAGACATGGAAATACGAATCGGTGCCTGGCGGGATGGGATGGATGCGCGCCAACCCCCAAGAGATGAAGTGTGGCCAGGCATTGGGCGCTGGGTGTTGCCATCCACGCATCAGGCTGGCTGGCTTTAGGATACTGTGTTAAATTCGATGGGCTCAGCCGCGTGGGTTGCGGTTTACGCAGCGCAAGCAACGCTTTTTCTTTTCAGCTAGGATGCTTTCGCTCAGAATAATATTCTCCTCTGCTATCTGCAGACACATACGTCTTCTCCTTCCTTCGAAAAGGACAGAGATCCTTTGCTACCTTCTTACTCCCCCGCTACCCCCCCAAAAAGGACCTTTGAGTTGGAGAGCGCTTCCTTGATCTTCACACTTCACACTTCACACTTCTTCTCCTTCTTTTTTGCATTTGCTTGCCATAGCACCTTCTATTTATTACTTTTCCCGCTATCGTTCCCACTCGTTTTGCTAATCGCGTTTCAATCAATCGATCAATCAGAATCTCTGATTCTATTCACTTGTTTCCCACCCTTAAAAGGGAGAGAGAGCTCCTCTTTCCCTATCCTCAACGAACGAGAAACATATACCTACGCGAACCACAACAACAACAACAACAACAAGAAAGAAAGAAGCCACACAGAGATTGTGTGCAAAAGTTCCTCTGCCGTCCCCACACGATGGCCTCCAATGCTCCGGCCTACGGGACCGGTGCGGATCTCGATGCCGCCGGTTTGAGGAAACGAACGGCCGTGGGCGAGATGGCGCACACACCGCTTAAGCCGACGGAGGAGGATGATAGCAAGAAGAAGAAGAAGACAAGAGTGAGTAGCAGCAGCTTCCTGGACCCCTCCTACGCCCTCCGGCACGTGGATGGGCGCGGATACTGACGTGAAGACGTCAAAATTCTAGGATATAGATGTTGAGAGCATCGTCGCGCCGATAATATTCACGCTCGCCGCGTTCTTCACGCGGTTGTGGAAGATTGGCCTGTCCGATATGGTTACGTGGGACGAAGCTCAGTATGTGTTTCCCCCCAACACTCGTTCCGGCAATTTGCTACCGTGCCTATGCCGTGCCGTGCTAATGTGGCTGCTACAGCTTCGGAAAGTTTGGATCGCACTACCTGAAAAGAGAGTTCTACTTCGATGTCCATCCGCCGCTCGGAAAGATGCTCGTCGGTCTCTCGGGATACCTGGCTGGCTACAATGGCTCGTTCGAGTTCAAGTCCGGAGAGAAGTACCCGCCGGAGGTCAACTACACGTTCATGAGGATCTTCAATGCTTCCTTCGGAGCGCTCTGCATTCCGTTGGCCTACTACACCGCCAAGGAATTCAAGCTCTCGAAGAAGGCGACTTGGCTTATCACCTTGATGGTGCTGTGCGAGAACTCGTATGCGACTATCAGCCGCTTCATTCTCTTGGACGCCATGCTCTTATTCTTCACCTTCACGACTATGCTCTGCTTCGCACGCTTCCACAGCCTGCAGAAAAGGTCGTTTGACTTCCAATGGTTCATGTGGTTGATCCTTTCAGGAATCTCGGTTGGCTGTGTCTGTAGTGTCAAGTGGGTCGGATGGTTCGTGACTGCGGTCGTTGGACTCTACACCATTGAGGACCTGTGGAACAAGTTCGGGGATCTCAGGATGCCAGTGGTTGGTTCTCCCGTGGATTTTGTCTATGGTGCAGTGGCTGACATCTGAAAAAACAAAAAGCATGTCTACGCAGCTCATTGGCTCACCAGAATCATCGGACTCATCGTCATCCCTATGCTGGTGTACATGGCCAGCTTCAAGGCTCACTTCATCATCCTCGAGAACTCTGGTCCCGGTGATGCCCAGATGAGCTCGCTTTTCCAGGCCAACCTCAAGGGAACGAATCTCGGTAACAGCCCGCTTGAGATTGCCATTGGTTCCCGCGCTACCCTCAAGAACATGGGTTACGGTGGCGGGCTTTTGCACTCTCACGTCCAGACTTACCCTGAAGGTTCCGGCCAGCAGCAGATCACATGCTACCACCACAAGGACACCAATAACGACTGGTTCTTCTACCCGGCCCGCGGCCAACCCGAGTACAATGCGACCTCCGAAGAACTGCGCTTCGTTGGAAACGGCGACGTCATCCGTCTCATCCACGCTCAGACCGGACGCAACCTCCACTCGCACGCCGTCGCTGCACCCATCACCAAGGCGGACAATGAGGTGTCGTGCTACGGTAACCTGACTATCGGTGACCACAAGGACCACTGGACTGTCGAGATCGTCTCGGACACGGCTAGCAAGGATAAGACCAAGCTTAGGACGTTGACCTCGTCGTTCAGACTCAGGCACACGTCCATGGGCTGCTACCTTCGTGCCGGAAACGTCAACCTTCCCCAGTGGGGTTTCAAGCAGATTGAGACCACCTGCGTCAAGAAGAACAACCCTCGCGACAAGTACACTCACTGGAACGTCGAGAGTCACTGGAATGACAAGCTTCCCAACGCCGATGTCAAGGCTTTCAAGTCGCCCTTCCTCAAGGACTTCCTGCACCTGAACGTTGCCATGATGACCTCCAACAACGCACTGGTTCCCGACCCTGACAAGCAGGACGATTTGGCTTCCCAATGGTGGCAGTGGCCCATCCTCCATGTCGGTTTGCGTATGTGCAGCTGGGATGACAAGGTGGTCAAGTACTTCCTCCTCGGCAATCCGCTCGTTTACTGGGGCTCCACCGCAACCCTTGGAGTTTTTGTCTTGCTCGCATTCTTTTATCTTATCCGCTGGCAGCGTGGCTACAAGGACCTCTCTCCGGATGAAATCGACCAGTTCCACTACGCCGGTATCTACCCGCTGATAGGCTGGGTTTTCCACTACATCCCATTCATTGCCATGGGCCGTGTCACCTACGTACACCACTACTATCCGGCGCTGTACTTTGCCGTTCTCGTTTTCGGTTTCGTCTTCAACCACCTTGCCGGAAAGCTCCCCAAGGCTGCTAACATCGCTGCGTACCTCGTCATGTACACAGCGGTTATCGGCGTCTTTGTTCTGTTTTCTCCCATCACCTTCGGTATGACTGGCCCTGCGAGTCAGTACAGCTATCTGAAGTGGTTTGTAAGTTGCTCCCGGACCCCTCGATTACCCTCGGTCCCAGTACTGATGTATGCGTGGAATAGGACCGCTGGAGGATCTACTAAAACTGGAGACGATGTTGGTGTGAGGCAGAAACCCGATGTAAAAGAGAAAAGAGAGAAGAGAATGCACGGTGGAGTAATAGGCTGGTTAGGGTCGATTTGAGGGTTGGAGCATCTGGCAAAAATAACGAATGGATGCTTTTGGGCATTTACTTAGATGGATGGGGGTCTGTTGTTTCATATCCCGCGTGTGTCTGTGCATTTCTTTTACTCTCCATTTAACTCATCGGGTTCTTTTTCTTGTATTTTTTTTTTCCTTCCACTTCTTCGATAGGGAATCGACAATGAGGGATTGAAGTTGTCTATGCCAAAAACGAAGGGCGAGAACCTATGACGGTTTAACCACCCGAGAATGGGAAGTGCCAGGTCATGTGCACACGTCTCTCGCGACTTGGAGCACACACGTGTCGGGACTCTATGTAGCTTTTTTCCCTTTCGCAGCATGTCTCCTCCCGTCCCTCCCACGAACCAGATATGTCCGATTCCGAAGCAGACCAACTCTACAACTACCACTCCGACTCCGAAGCCGACGACTTAAATGCATCCGACTCCGAAGTCGATGCCGACTTGAACCCGGACCTCGACCTCGACTCCTCCCCGTCGCGTCCATCCTCTCCAGACGACGTTCCCGACGTGCCCACTGGCGAGTTCCCGACCGCGGCCTCGATAGTCGGCCTGTTCGTTTCGCACCTCGAATGCAGCATCCACACGATCCTGTACACGCGCGGCATCTACCCGGCGCGGCTCTTCATGGCCAGTCGCATGTACGGCGCGGCGGTGAAGATGTGCCGCGTGCCGGCGGTGAACAGGTTTGTGCGCGAGCTGGCCGACACGGTGGGCGAGCAGATTCTGGACGAGAACGTCAAGATCGTGTCGGTGGTGATCCTGTCGCCGGCGCCGCAGCGCGTGCCGCTGGAGCGCTTCTGCTTCGACGTCGGAAGCCTGCCCCGCGTCGGCAAGCCGGAACGCCACACCTTGCTCGTGGCCGAAAACGGCAAATCGGAGCTGCCGGACCTGCACGATCAGTTCCGGAGCCTCACGATGCAGCTGGCCAGCGTCGCCGGTCGGCTGGGAAGACTCCCCAGTGCCTGCTCGTTCACGGTTGCGTTGGAACTGGAGGAAGGTGGCATCCCCGTCGAGCGCGAGAACCGCTGGCTCGTCGAGCATCCCAAAACGACGAACGGAACGACCGGCGCCACAACCGTGCCATTGAGAAGTATCGACAGCGGCACGGTGAATCTCGATGTTTGGGTCGAGGAGTCGGAGGCCAAGGCGAAGCTTCCGGCTACGGTAGAGGAGAATGGCCAGGGCTGCAAATGACATGTTTCCCCCCCCCCGTTGGGGGGTTTCTTTTGGTGTTCGGCTTTTAGGCGTCATCTTTGCTTAAGCATGGATGGATGTACATATATACTCTGGATGCTTTTTTTCTGCTCGGCTTTGAGAGCTTAAGTTTTTTTCCTTGTTTTTGACGGGTGTAGAATGGAGCTTTCTGTCTCATTTTCCCAGTTATTTCCTCACCTCACCTCTCGTGACCTCTTCGGAGCGGATGGTCTTGGCAGCGGTGGCGGCCGGATGGTCTTGGCAGCGGTGGCGGCCGCCGAGGGAAGAAAACGTCGCCTTCGCTGCGATCGTGTCCGAAATATAAAAGTTAGATACATATATCTGATCGGGTTCGGTCAATTAACTACCTCGACAACGGCGCTAACTCGCATTCTACTTCCCTCTAACGCAAAGCGAAGATCTAGGTTGTATTCGTTCGCTCATTGACCAGAAAAAGAAAAGACTCGACTCCGACTCCAACTCCCACCAATCCCACTACTCCGGTTCTTCTACCTAGGTGAAAGCCACTTGCCGCCCCTCGACTCGCAACCAACAACCACCTCCCGATTAACCACACTCGCCCCTCCCTTCTATCCGCCCACCACCACCAACACTAATCTCCACTTTCCACTCGTGGTCGTTCACGTCAGGAGCCCAACACCGCACCCCACACATCACTTCATCCTCCCACTACCGCTACTGCTACTACCACAATACCAACAAGCAGTCGTAACATCAGTCGGTGTCCGGGAAAAAAATCTTCGTCGTCGTACCGCAAAGGCAACGAAAACCGCCCGCACCTGCAGCATCCGACTTCCATCACGACATTTGCCGTCAGTCGCCGTAGTCTGGTTCTGGCATTCCACCAGAACCGTCGCCAGGGCCGCGTCGGACTGACGCGAGTCCTTCAAGCACGATCATGCATCCCATACCACCCGGTACGGCTGTAAGGCCTGCTGTCCCCGAGGCCGCATACGGCGGTGGTGGTGGTGGTGCTGGTGCTGGTGGTGGTGGCCCCCGCCGGAGAGTCAATCCTACAATCATTCCTGCTTTGCCCCAGCAGATGCCTCTCTACCATGGTCCCCCACATCAACACCTTCCCCCATACCATCACCACCAGCCCCAGCCCCTCTACCACCATCCCCACCCTCCCCTTTCTCACGCCCACCAGTACATATCGACACCACCTCCACCGCCGCCACCACCTGTCCAGTCTCTGCCAGTACCGCCCCCGCCCCCGCCGCAGCAAGCCGCTCCCACTCCAGAGGCTGCTCCTGCGTCACAACCCGAATATGTGCCGAACGCTGAAGCCGCGCCGTATGCTGAAGCTGCGCCGTATGCTGAACCTGTGCCGAGAGTCGAAACTGTGCTGCAAAGGCCACGCTTCATACCACCAGTACGCAATTGGATTCCTACCTGTGTTCAACGCTTTGATATCTGAAACTGACGTCGTGTAGTTGCCTTGGTACTCAGTCCCAAATGAGCCTTTTCCGGGACGCCGTCCAAGACGAAGACGACAACCACCGCCGCAAATTGCTCACCCGCAAGAACAACGGCCCCAAAAACAAGTACAAGTTTCAAACACCGCCACTCCAATAAACCCACAAATCACACCCGCTCCCGAACCCGCAACTCCCGCAACCACCAATCCTCCCTCCGAAGTTGACTCTACACATCCTACCACTCCATCCTCCACCGCGCCCCCGTCGACCGCAACATCGGTTGCAACCAAGACTGCTCTGATACCTCCTGCAACTCCGCCTGCCGTGCCCCTCATGGCACCTACACCTAAAGCAAAAAAGAGCGGAGAGAAGCCCCAATCAATCTCCACCAGCGGATCGACAGCCGGCGGAACTGCGCCGACCACCCCTACAGCTCAGACTGCCGCCCCAGTAACAACAGCTTCTCCGGTTCCGTCCTCCAGAGAAAAGCCTGCGCCAATACCGAAGCCAGTGTCGTGGGCAGCTTTGTTTGAAGATAGTACCAAGAAGCCGTCCACTGCGGCTTCGGTGGCTTCCAAGTCAAACACTTCTTCAAACGGACTTTATACCTCCCTTGTGGAAGCTCTGGATTCTTTCGACATTCAAGATGCGATCGTCACGCCTTTCCTGGAGCCCAGAGGATTGATCAACACTGGCAATATGTGTTTTATGAATGCTGTAAGTACCTTGTTTCGGTATTGAACCGGGTTAGTGGCTAACACTCTCGCAGATTTTGCAAACATTGGTGTTCTGCAGTCCGTTCTACCATCTCCTGAATCACCTATCTCGCAGTGCTCGGAATCTGAAGAACGACACACCCTTGATCGAAGCGATGATTATGTTCATGCGCGAATTCAGGGTTATCACTGCAGATTCGCAATCAAAAATTAAGAGCGATGACTTGGAAGCTCTAGGAGACCCATTCGCCCCAGAACATTTCTACGAGACTATTCGACGGCTGAACAGGTTTTCGCACATGAAGGTATTGCTGCGCTATCTCTTGTCAGTGATGCGTTGAAAGCTAATGGTTCTCTGCAGAGAGGACAGCAGCAAGACGCCGAGGAATTCCTTGGATTCCTTTTGGACGGATTGCATGAGGAAGCTGTGGAATTGAAGAGAGCAGGAGCCCATTCCCTGCAGGCGAATGGTTCTTCCAAACGCGACGAGACCGGATGGCTCGAAGTAGGTCCAAAACAGAAGGCGTCCATGACTCGGACTACGGAGATCAGTGATTCTCCAATCACCAAGATCTTTGGAGGCAAACTTCGGTCTGTGTTCAGCGTCCCAGGACTGCCAACCTCGATGACCCTAGAGCCATATACGCCACTGCAACTTGACATCCATACCTCCGACGTCAATTCGGTAGTTGACGCTCTCAAGCACTTGACTACCCAGGAGAAGATGCATGGAGACTTCAAGTCTCCAAAGGGACCCAACGTGGGGGCGACCAAGCAAGTCTACATCGAGACCCTTCCGCCGGTCTTGATTCTGCACTTGAAACGTTTCCAGTACGATAACACCGGCGGGACTCAAAAGATCTGGAAGAAGATTGCATACCCGCTCGAGCTGGAAATCCCATGCGAGGCCATGTACAAGCGCGGAACTCCGCCGCGATACAGACTCATTGGCGTGGTGTACCATCACGGCAGCTCCGCCCAGGGCGGTCACTACACCGTCGACGTCCTCCGACAAGACGCTAAGACGTGGATTCGGTTCGATGATATCTCCATTCAGATGGTCGCGTCGAAGGACGTGGCCGTCGATATCAAGGATATTGGGAAGTACACTGACGACGAAGAGGTGCAGGAGGGTGGATGGGTGAATAACTGGGAGCAGGTGAACGGAAGTGGAGGCAAGGGAGGCGACGCCAAGAGATATGTGGGTAAGGATAGTAGGACAGCCTACATCCTATTCTACCAGAAGATCTGAAGAGGGTGGGAAGGCCGGGATCGAATAGGGACCAAGGTTTGTATGTTTGGCCCAAGTTTTTTTTCCATTTGTTACCCTTTTCTTTTTTTTCTTCTCTTTTCCCTTTCTTTTTTTTTTCGTTTCTTCTCCTTTTCTTTCCTTTTCTTTCGCGATTCAGTGTAGTCTTTTATTTTTCAGGGCGATTGGTTACGGGTTGGTTCTCTTTACTTCCCTGGTTCCCTTGGCTCCTTTCTTTTTCTCTCTGGGGTGGTATGTGTGTGATGGAGGGAAAGCCTGAGGGGAAGAAGGGGAGTTCAATATGGAGAAAACAAAAAGTTCCGATTGTGTTTGTGGCGATGGATGAGCACTTGTGTGTGTATAGTGTACTCTGCGCATGTCCTGGTTCGTTGTATTAGGTTTTTTTTTTCCTCGGTGTGTTTTTCTACTCTACCTAAGTAGTTTAAGTGGGTACTTATGCAGACTGGTTTTAGGGTCCTACATGGGGCTGGGTTGATAGCTACAAATGTAAGTATTTACACACTTATTGAACTGTCATTAACTTGGTGTTGGTTTCATCATTGCCACCATAAACACACACACACACTCTCTCTCTCTCTCGATCTTTGGATCCAAAGCAGAGTTATTTTTTATTACGTCCTGTTCGCACGCTCATTCGCTCATACCATCGCAAAAAAAAAACCAACGATAAAAATAAATCAATCGTCCCCTCCCTTACGACATCAATAATCCGACCGCCCAACTGATATTCAGCGTCCTAAGATCCTGATAGTTCTGTCCCACCCCCAGAAACACCACGGGGATGCCGGTGGCGTAGACCATGCTGATCAGAGTTCCGATCTGTCATCGCCCGTTTAGCGCACAGCGAGAAGAGTGGGGTGAGAGAGAAGGGGTGAGGGATACTAACCATGTCTCCGACAGTGTCGCACTTGCTGATGATGAAGCCGTCAAGCGTGCGCCCGCTTCCGAACGCGGCATTGAAGTTCCTCGCTTGCATGACCGAGTCCGTCCCCACGAGGGCCTCGCCGACCATGAGGATCTTGTCGGGCACGGCAAACTTTGCAAATTTCTCAAGGGAGCTCATCAGCCGCTGGTCGTTGTGGCGACGGCCAGCGGTGTCGATGAGGACCACGTCGAACTTCTCGCGCTCGGCGTACTCAACGGCGTCCTTCGCGATGTTGGCGGCGTCCTTGCCGTAGCCCTTCTCGTAGAGCTCCACCACTCCTCCCTCGCGCGAGGACAGCTCACCCAGATTGCGGGCGTGCACGCGGAGCTGCTCGACGGCGCCGGAACGGAAGGTGTCGCATGCGGCGATGAGGACCTTGTACTTGTTCTGCAGGAGGAAGAAGCAGATCTTCGAGAGGTTGGTGGACTTGCCCACGCCGTTGACGCCGACGATGGAGATCACGTAGGGGCGAGTGCCGCGGGACTTCTTGTGTTGGATTTCACGGAGGAGGTCCAGGGAGGTTGTCGGCGTCAGGATGCGCTTGATGGCTGCCTCGACCGAGGAGCGCACGATGGCTTCGATACTCTGGAAAGTGCCGGTTTTCTGGCCGAGCAGGCTGGCTTCCACGTTTTTGACGATGTCATTGGCGGCTTCCTGCGCGACGTTCTTCTTCAGCAGATGGTCCCGCATCCCGTTGAGCGCCTTGTCCATGTCTTCCTTCGTGAGGACCTTCCCGCCGACAAAGTTCTTGAAGAAGCCAAAGGCGCCGCCCATGGCACCACCGCCCGAGGACCGCTTTGCGTCGGACTGCTTCAGTATCGCTTCCACCTCCTCGCCCAGTTCCTTCAATACGAACTCCCCTTTCGACGTCTTCTTGCCCCATTCCCTCTGGTCGATATAGTCCAGTTTCCGCGCCCCCGCCGACTTTTCGCCAGACACACCCTGAGCGGAGTAATCCAGTACCTTATCGTCCGCCTCGTCAGCGTTGCCGTCAGCGTCCCACACCCTCCCTTTCTTGCCGGACTTCTTGCTAGCCGATGGAAGAGGCTGGAGTTCGTCGCCGCTGGATGTCACACCGACAGACTTCCCGCGACGTCCACGGCCACCGCGAGGACGCTTTGCCGTGATCACACCCGATGCGCTGATCCCCGGAGACGAAGGCCGAGAGCTATCGGATGCGGCGGGGACACCCAGGCCACCGGCAACTGCCGGCGAGCCAGGTCGCAGAGGTGTCCTCATAGCCCCCGGGATCGGGGGTGGCGGGGCATCCCAACTTTCAAGTGGAGCGGGAGATCGACTGGATGGCGGTGCAGGGGCGGCGGCAGATCGCGTGACCGTTCCGTATTTCTTCTCAAGGTCGTGGACCCGGGTGTTGAAGTAATCATCGAAGTGGCACTCGATAGTAGACGTATGCGGCTTCTTGAGCTGGTCGCCGTACAGAGATGTAAAGAGAGTCTTAACAGTGTCAAGAAGCTCATCAATCCACGTAAGCTGGAGCAGTGACTGGTACACGGCGATAAAGATCAATCCCAGGTCGTTGGCGGTGGTCCACTTGAGGGTGTAGGACTCTTTTTTGTACCATTTCCCGTCGCTCCCAGGCTGGACTCGCTCTTCGATCAGGACATCGCTGATGAAACTGTTGACCACGCTAGAGTTGACTGGAGCGTATTTCCTGGACCACAAGAGTATACCGGAGGAGGTCAGGATCTCGAACGAATCGAGCGCTGAACGGGCGCCTATTTCTTCGGCCATGTTCGGACGAGTGATACGGGACAGATAGACAGGTATCGAATGGGTGGTTTCCAACGGTGAAAAAGAAGATCAAGTCGATAGGGGCACCGTGATGACAGTGATGTGGTCACTGGTTGCGTTGTCTCGATGACTTGGTTCAAGTTGTAAACCCTGCAGCTCGGAAAATCCCCGATTTGCCGAGACGCCCAGACTTTTACTTCAGGTTCAAATCACAATTTATCCTAGTTATCTTATCCATCGCATCGCATCGTCAAACACAAGGGGACAAGGACGTGGGGTCTGTAAGGCAACACCTGACTTGTGAGTAACCAGAGATCAAATTGTCTCGTTCTCTGTAGAGTGCATTCAATTCTACAGACAACGCACAGTACACAACCATACGTCCGACCACACTCGCATTTTGGTTGCCTTCCGTTCCAACACCTTCATCTGGCTGGCCTGGTGTCCTTCGTCTTGTTCATTTATTGATTGCTTGACCGTAACGCAACCCCCAATAAGCCCCACCTACTAGCACTTAGGTATGAATAACTCAGAAGAGCTCCAATTCAATCGGCCGGATATATAGAATTGACAATATATAGACCCTTAGTTAAGGTCGTCCCTCTTCCTGCCAGTCATCAATCCCACCTTGTCCAGTCGCGATGTCCGGCCAACCAGACCCCGCCCGGGACCCGATACCCACGGCTTCTAACGTCGTCATGATCGACAACTACGACTCTTTCACTTGGAACGTGTATCAATACCTTACGCTCGAGGGTGCGAAGGTCACTGTGATTCGTAACGACAAGATCAAGCTCGAGGAATTGATCGCGCTCAAGCCTACACAGCTCATTATTAGTCCCGGTCCAGGACACCCAGAGAAAGATTCCGGAGTTAGCATCCCCGCTATCAAGCACTTTTCCGGAAAGATCCCGATCTTCGGTGTCTGCATGGGAGAGTACGTGTTTTTCTTCTTGCAACGAAGGGCGGGGCACACGTAAATGGGCGATATGCTAACTGAGAGGCAGACAATGTATCTTCAGTGCCTTCGGTGGACAGGTTGAGTATGCCGGCGAGATTGTTCACGGAAAGACCTCGCACATCGAACACGACGGAAAGGGCATCTACAGCAAGGTCTCACAAGAGATCGCGGTCACCCGCTATCACTCGCTGGCGGGAACGCAACCCACGCTGCCCGCGGTGCTTAAGGTCACTTCTTGGACGGATTCGGGTGTCATAATGGGTGTGCGTCACAAGGAGTACACAATCGAGGGTGTGCAATACCATCCTGAGAGCATTCTCACCGAGGAGGGTCGTATGCTCTTCCGTAACTTCTTGATGATGCAGGGTGGAACGTGGAAGGAGAACGCAGCTCTGCAGCAGAATGCAGTTGCATCGGAGGCTCCACCTGTGACGAAGGCGCCCACGTCGATTCTTGACAACATCTATGCACACCGCCGTGCTGCTGTCGAGGCGCAGAAGAAAATTCCTTCGCAGCGGCCATCGGACCTCGAAACGCTGCACAGTCTGTCGCTGTCGCCCCCGCTCATCGATTTCCCCGCACGCATACGATCGGTGTCGACAAAATGCGCCATCATGGCTGAGATCAAACGGGCTTCCCCGTCGAAGGGTGAAATCGATATCGAGGCATCGGCAGCGGTCCAGGCGCGGACATATGCCCTGGCTGGTGCTGCCGCTATCTCGGTCCTGACGGAACCGGAGTGGTTCAAGGGGTCCATCGACGACCTGCGAGCTGCCCGCCAGGCCGTTGAGGGAATGCCCAATCGCCCTGCCATCCTGCGGAAGGAGTTCATCTTCGACGAATACCAGATACTCGAGGCCAGGCTTGCTGGCGCGGATACTGTCCTGCTGATCGTGAAGATGCTGGACGACGAGCTGCTGAAGAGGCTGTACGACTACTCGAAATCGCTAGGAATGGAGCCACTGGTCGAAGTAAATAGCCGCGAGGAGATGACGAGAGCGTTGAAGCTGGGCTCCACCGTCATTGGAGTCAACAATCGAGACCTCCACTCCTTCAAGGTTGACCTGGAGACTACCAGTGGACTGGTGGACATGATCGATGCGAGCAAAGTCACGCTCTGTGCGCTCTCTGGTATCTCGTCGCGAGCGGATGTGGAACGGTATGAGCGGGACTCCGTGGGAGCGGTTCTCGTGGGAGAGGCCTTAATGCGCGCCGGCAAAGGCGTCACGTCCTTCATCGCCGAGCTGCTCGGAACATCTGCACCCGAGCCGACCAATCCCGAAGTCCTGGTCAAGATCTGCGGCACGCGAACGGTGGAGGCAGCCTCGGTTGCCATCGAGACGGGCGCGGACATGGTCGGCATCATCCTCATCGAAGGCGCCAAGCGCAACGTCGACGTCGCCACGCAGAAGGCTATCTCCGAAGTCGTCCACTCGACCATAAAGGGCGGTGTGGAGGTCGATGGAGAGCTCAAAGTCGCGGATCGCCACTTCTCGGCGGAGGACTGGTTCGAGCACTCGCGAGCCCACGTGATCAAGCACCCCACTCGTGCCCTCCTCGTCGGCGTGTTCATGAACCAGTCACTAGAATACGTTCTCTCCAAGACCCGAGAACTAGACCTCGACATCGTCCAGCTCCACGGCGACGAGCCGCTCGAGTGGGCGAGAATCATCCCCGTTCCTGTCATTAAGCGCTTCGTTCTTGGGCAGGAGGGTCTAGGAAAATGCGGCTACCACGCAATGGCGCTTATCGATCCTGGCGCCGGAACCGGCCAGAGGCTGGATGCCGACAGCGTGCAGCGGGTGCTCAGGAGCGGCGTCCCCGTCATCCTGGCTGGCGGCCTGAGCTATAAGAACGTTGGAGAGGTCGTCAGACTCGAGGAGAGCGGTCTCGTCGGTGTCGATGTCAGCTCCGGCGTCGAGACAGACGGACGACAGGACCTGATGAAGATCCGGAAATTCGTGTACCAGGCGAAGGGAAGGAATGGTGGCGATTAGGAAAGCCGTGTATCTCGGGCTCCTCTTATTTGAGTTTAGCTATGGATCGGGAATGGCGGAGCGACGAGATGTGGGTCTTTTTTTTTCCTTCCAGCTCTCGATGGGATATGAAATTCATGTAGGCGACCATGACAGATGCTGACCGCGGTCCTGCGATTCTGTGTGCTGCCGATACCAAACATCGAAGTGGCCTAGCTCGAGCGCCCCCCCCCCCCCAAACTGCCATAAAACGACAACTCACTGCCACTCCCGAGTGACGCCGAATGCACACGCCATAACTGGGCCACCCATGCCGAACTTGTTCTTTCACGATGTGCGCGGTCCTGAGCCAATTGCGGAGTCGTCGCTGAGAAGTGTGTGTGTTTGTGGGTCGCAAGACTCGAGGGAGTTGTCCACTCCTGGAGGCTACCCATGCGAACCAGAGGATGTGAAATGTATCTACTACGAGTGTCCTCAGAGAAATCCCGCAGTGAATCTCCCTTCCAACTCGTCGTACTCCCCCCGAGACCGCGATTTCCAGTAATTCATGTCAACGGGAGCGATGTGTAGATGTGATGGTTGTCTTTTGAAGATATGACGCCACCACCCATATCTATGGAGTGAGGCGGTCACGAGCACTGACCAAGCATACAGAAGACATCATGCTATGTATCTACAACACTTCCCCCCTTTACTGCGCTTTCGCTACGCCGGTAAGCCAAAAATCCAATCAACGTAAGCAAGTCTCCTCGCCGGCCTCGTTAAAACCTACGCAGTAAAAACCCAGTGGGAGAAAAACTGCTAGGAAAGAACCGACTCGCTTGTAAAAACGCATACACTTGAACATATCCACAATACTCCAAAAAGCAATGCTCGACCAAATCACAAACCCGTCTGCAGACCCATACTCTTAACAAAGCACAAAGCATTGATGGGCGCTCTGGCGCAAGCGCCTTCGTCATAATATCAGCTGAGTTGTTTTTCGGTAGAAACGTAGGCAAATTTGACAATTCCTTGAGCGTGGAGCTCTTGGCTATCGTGGAATCGAATTTCGATGTGCTTCGTCTTTGCACTCGAAACACCGGACCAGATATTTTTCAATGCGCCATTGCTGTCGCAGTATATCGGTGGGGTGACAAGTTCACCGGTAACGTCTTTATGCAGTTATATAAGGCATCGGGCCTTGCGCACGGCTCCAGAACAAGCTCCATATTCCACTTCGGTAGTCGAGAGGTCACGACAAGCAACTGCTTCTTCGATTGCCAGTCTATCGGTCCGCCATTTGCTCGAATGAGAAAGCCACCTTGGGATTTCTGGTCCGCTCTATCACCAGCAAAAATCTGAATCTGTATAGCCGTGTAAAATGTCGAGACTGCTCGATGCAGATGTGGGAGGAAAGACCAATCCGATGCCTGCCGTGGCCTTGAGATAGCGGAGAACGCGTTTTGCAGCCGTCATATGGGTGGAATACGGTTTGGAGTTATAACTACTAAGAGCTGCGGCCACGTAGGCGATATCAGGTCGTGTCGATGTGGCGGCGGGCATGAGGTTTCCGACAGATTGGTAGACAGCTGAACTCTGCATCAATTTTCGGGTTGAGAAATGCCGTGACGACATCCAAATAATCCATTTCCATCCATTCCCTGCGGCAAAGCCCAGCAGATAGCGTAGGGTACTCATATTTCCCACCGGTGCGTAGGTTTCATGGAAGTTGACACCTTCCACCTGCTTGAACCCTGTGATGACAGGACGGGCCTTGTATCTGAGTGTGCCAGCTCAGATGTACCACCTCTTCCTTTTCCTCCCCTACCACAGCAACGGCCACCTCGATTCCTCCCTCCTCAACCACGACCTCGTCCCGAGTGGTTGCCTCTTGAATACAGTGCTACTCCATTGGATGATACATTTCGTCGTTCTTCATCATCCAGAGAAAGCCTAGCGATAATCTTTTCGATGGTCATGTCTGGGCGATTTCGAAGGTTGGTGATCAGACTTTCGAATTGTGATGGTGCAGTCTCATAGATATGGTTCCTCAGCAGCCCATCTATAATGGCCTCATCGGTACCGTGGAGTTGTGCTCGGTAACTTTGAAGACGTGCGATATATTGGCTGATCCTTTCTTCCGAGTCAGGACGCACATTGAGGAATTTCGTGAGGATAGCCGCTCTTCTAGTTTGCGATGCAGAAAGGCCGAGCCATTTGACGAGTTTCCCAGATCTCTTTGGGATCTTCGAGGTCGTGAACGTAGACACGAATATTGGGCGTGTACGAATGGACAAGGAGGCATGCCGCTAGAGCGCGTCGTTTACGATAGATAGCTTTCGAGTTTCGCAGTCGCACCGGCGTTTCCCGCTGGGGTTTAGTTATTCTTCTCCAGTGACTATTCCGAAGGCATCGACTATCCCGAGGACAGATCTGATGCTACGCTTCCAGTCGTCATAGTTCGATTCATCGAGCTTTCTAATGGCACCGTATTTCCACCGATACCAAGTATCGTTGTCAAACTTCGTTGATTGTATGACGTATGATGTAGGTGGTAAATCGAGGGAAAGTTGGAAGAGTCCTTCGATTTGAGGGAATATTTTTGTTGAAAGGGTAAGGAGGCTCTTTTTGACAAAATTCTATCTAGTACGCATGAAAGGTGTGGTGAAGTTGCAGAGAGGGCTCATAACCTCTCAATAGGAGTGATGTGGTTGTCTTTTGAAGTTATGACGCCACTACCCATACCTATCTGTAGAGTGAGGCGGTCGCGAGCACTGACTAAGCATACAAACGACATGCTACAACGATCTAGAACTCACTACCGATCGAGTGATCGAGTGATCGCTAATGTCACAGTCCCCTGGTCATCCGGGCTGACAACTGGGTGACACATTTTACAGGGATCTCTAACCCGCCAGCTAACCACGGGAGTCTCATCCCTTCCATCCTTTCGTAAGCAGATCATCAGCAAGCATCTCGCTCCCTTGCCCTCCCCGGCTCCGCAACCACGCTGCGTGCATCTGTTCCCTGTGGCGACCCATCTGCAGCTCGACTTAAGGAACTCGGATTCTAACTACATATCCATCACCCCCCCCGTGTCGTGTGTGGAACCTACATATACATATCCAAACGCCATATACCTAGAAAAATCCGGCACTTGGCGGGCCCCGCAGCATGACAAGACCTACCAAACTTAGCTCGGCGGGAGCTGGAGCTCCAGAATTCTCGGCAGCAGCGCGGAAATCAATCCTCACAACCGTGTTCATCTCGCTGCTGCTCGACTTGGTGCGTAGCTCTGCCGCAGGCTCCCCCCTCTCCCAGAAGCTGCAAGCTGACGCATCGCTAGCTTTCGTTCACTCTCATCCTCCCGCTCTTCCCGCGTCTCCTCGACTTCTACCGCTCACAGCCTAACAACGCGCTGTTGGACACCATCTTCACGTTCCTCAACGCCTTCAAACAGTCGTTCGACCGCCCCATCAGCTCGCGCTTCGACGTGGTCCTCCTCGGCGGTGCTCTTGGCTCGTTGTTCTCGCTGCTCCAGGCCATCGCGTCTCCCATCATCGGCGCCCTGAGCGACCGCTATGGACGCCGCACCGCCCTCCTGTACTCGGTGGTCGGCAACATCGCGTCGGTGTTGCTGTGGGTGTCGGCGAGCACCTTCCCAGTGTTCTTGGCGTCGCGCGTCGTCGGGGGCCTGTCGGAGGGCAATGTCCAGCTCGCGATCGCGATCGCAACGGACGTGTCGACGGCCGAGAACCGGGGACGCGCGCTCGCACTCGTCGGCGTCGCGTTCAGCATCGCGTTCACCCTCGGGCCGATGATGGGCGCGTACATGAGCAGCAAGACGCTGAGCCTCGAGAATCCGTTCATGACGCCGGCGCTGTTCTCGCTGGCGCTGCTGGTCGTCGAAACGCTCTTCCTCTACGCCAAGCTTCCCGAGACGCGCAGGCCCCGTACCGAGGAGCAGAAGGCTTCCGCGGAGCCGGTCGACTCGAAGGGACTGGGACTGCTCAAGTTCACGCACCTCTTCTTCCTGCTCATCTTCTCCGGCATGGAGTTCTCGCTGCCGTTCATGACGTACGATCTGTTCAACTACAGCCCGGCGCAGAACGGCCGCGTGCTGGGCTTCATCGGCTTGCTGGCGTTGTTGCTGCAGGCCGGGTTCTCGCGGCGCGCGAAAGCGAGTGTCGTGGCGAAGATCGGGCTCGTCAGCTCGGCGCTCAGTTTCTTCCTCCTGGCGAAGACCGACAGCCAGGGGATGTTGTATCTCGCCGCCACGTTCCTGGCGGTCACGTCGGCGTGCGTGGTCACGGCGCTGAACACGCTGGCGAGCCTGCGGGTGGGCGCGGAGAACAGGGGGCGAGAAATGGGCGAGTTCAGGAGTGCCGGTATGCTTTTTGTCTCCCCTCGTTTGCCCCCCCTCATTTCCACAGCGACGCGATGAGAGCTGGACAACAGCACGCACAAGCACAACCTTCAGGCTGTGCCACCTGGCGATCAGCCCCCGCTAACGGAGCGGAACAGGACAGGTTGGCCGTGCGATTGGACCGGTGCTTTTCTGTGAGTCACCCCGTTCAGCCCATCTCCTTTACTCCCCTTTACCCCACGGCCTCCATGCTTTGGAGATTGCGAGGGGCTGTTTGCGTGCACGTGGCGGGGGGAGCCGAATGGCTAACGAGACGCCATCGCACAGGCTCGCTCTACTGGTGGGCCGGCAGGGACGCCGCGTACATCATCGGCGGTGTCGGCATGGCGGTGGTGACCGCGGTGGCATGGAGGGGGCTGGCGGACCCCGCTGCGGGCGGCGAGGAGAAGAAGAAGAAGAAGATGTAGATGGGTCCGGCAGATGGTGGCGGGACGCAGCAGAGCACAGCGCAAACGAGTGACAATCGAGAGAAGTGCACTGGCCAGTGGAGATTGGAGTACTGCGTGCTGTAGCCGCCTGGAACAGCGCATCGACAACTCCGTGTCGCCGCCCTCCCATGACCTGCCTCCTCACGCGCGTCCTGCCGCGTTGTTTCACTGGGCGGGCGTATCCTCTAGGTGAAGCGAGGCAGCCGAAACGAAACAAACAGGCTCCGATTCTCCGTCCCCCTCGCGCACATACGTAAAAGGCGAAAAAAGGCGGTACATATTTCGTATCTAGGACTGAGAACAGCGGAGAAAAACACCGGCAGCAGGTAGACCGGTCCCCGACCAGAGCGTGAAATTTCGCCCCCCCCCCCCCCCCCCCCCCCCCCCCCCCCCCCCCCCCCCCAAAAAAAAAAAAAAAAAAAAAAAGAAAAAAAAAAAAAAAAAAGAGAAAAAAACAAA
>Ga0307516_10002471_pt1 | contig 24680 bp, 16 predicted proteins | sample 19_EM_MG_FD_203310 | JGI IMG/M metagenome (GOLD analysis project Ga0307516, IMG submission 203310) | Populus trichocarpa ectomycorrhiza microbial communities from riparian zone in the Pacific Northwest, United States - 19_EM | ecosystem: Host-associated > Plants > Roots > Unclassified | place...
TTCCCCCCCAAAAAAAAAAAAAAAAAAAAAAAAAAAACAAAATGTTAAAAAAAAAAAAAAAAAACACCCCCCCCCCCCCCCCCCCCCCCACCACCACCACCACCACCACCACCACCACCAAGCCACCAGATACCGTCTTGCCTGCCGAGATGCTTAAGACGCTAAGATGCTATATGTATGTAACATAATCGAGCAATCGAGCAAGTCTGCGGAGCGGACGGTGACTGCTGGTGATGGACAGTCAAGTATATATGTGTATATATACGACTCGGGCCGGGCCGATCCGCGTGATGCGGGTGTGGCGTGGTGCAGGCGGCCGCCCGGTTGGCGGCGCGGTGCGCACCGGCTGGGGGTGGAGCTGGAACACGCGGTCGGGGGGCGCTGTGGGGTCTGTCGTCTCGCGGCTCCTCTTCGCGGACGCTGCGGGAATGGGCGGCCGCGGACAGCCGCCGCACTCTGTGTCCCTCCCCGCCCCCGCCATAGACGTCGCGGCTAGGTTGGATACGGTTCATTCATAAGTACCTAGTTAACTAGCACGGGGGCGGGAAAAAAAAAAGGCGAGACATCACCGCTCCCCCTCCCCCGGACCGATAGCGCAAACGGCACTGAACTTTCATCCCCCCCCTTTCCCTCTTTCCTTCCTTGCACCGCCACGTTCGATTCGCCGAGCCGTATCCCGCGTGCTCCGGATCTTCCGCTGGTTCTGTCCGCACACCCCGCACAGAGTACGTGCGATCCGCCTGGCGGCTCATGGGGGGCGTGGCGTTGCTTAAGCGAGACGGACAGTGCGGCGCTGCAAGCCGCGGTCCGCTCCCGGGAGCACGGCTCGCTCGCCGCGGCACGGGCGGCTGTGCTGCTGGTCGCGGCTGTTGTCGGTGTCGGGCGAGCGCAGGGGTCGGTGCGAGTTCCGGCCCGCGAGGACGGCACCGCCCGCTGGGAACGGAGACCCCCCCTATTTGGCGGTCAGCGGAGCGAGCCGGGGGGGGGCGGGGAGCAAGATCTGCGGCCTCCTGCACGCTTCGATCACCGCGCGCGGCTGCGGCTGCGGCTGCGGCGAGTGCCTGCCCGACTTGTGTCGAGCCAGCCGAGGCGGCCATCTCGGCGCTTTGCACGCCCCCTCCGCGGCAAGCTGCAAGCCGCACCCGACCCGCCCTGCGGCATTCGCGCGCACGGCGGACTTCTTCTTCTTCTCTTTCGGTTTCCTGCGGAGTGCGGTGCTCCGGCTCGATGCGGCTGCCGGTTGGTGCTGCGCCCGCGGATGGTCATTGCGCCGGGGCGACCGGGGGTGAAGGGTGGGGTGACGACAATCCTTCCTCCGGCGCGATCTCTATTCTCGGTAACAAAAATCTTCCTCCGCGCGATCTCTATTCTCGGTAACAAAAGTCTGATGCGCACGCACATACATACATAGACATCATACATACATACATATCCATCTATCTAGCAAAAAAGACGCCCGCCAGATCTCGCGGTCCATCCGCCTCGTCGTGTCTTGCCGGCTGTGGAGTGTGGAGTCTCCGGACTGTGGCCGACCCCAAGGCGGGGAAGCCTGCTGCCGTTCGCGCGAACAGCCGAGGCTAACAACGCGGCCCCCCCCGGGGGCTCTTCGCGTGGAGAGCCTCCGCCTCCGCCTCGGAGACCGCCCGTCTCGCGTCTCGGTGCGGAGCGACTGGCATCCCGCCTTGCACCGTGCATCCGTGCCGAGGGAGAGCGAGAGCGAGAGAGGGAGACTGTTCTGGTGCTGGCGTGCGACGGTTGCTGCGGCGACGGTCACGGAGCGTCACACATGCGCCCTGGGTGGGGAACGACGCTCTCGGCTCCAAATATACACACACACGCGAACACATGTCACACAGGCCAGGGGTGGCTGGACGGACGATGGGGCTTTTTCCAATTATAAGCGCAAGGTCTATGGACGACGCAGCTTACGGTATGTATGATGTACGCCAATATGTTTGCTCTTTGCACATGCTTCGTGTGGGCAGGTATCTATGGCAGTTGATATCTTTAGGTCTGTGTTCTCTGCGGGTACCAGCGAGAGCAGGAAACATCAACCACTCAAGTAACTACGTGCATATGTAGGTATCGATCACGGCCATCACCGGTCGCCATATGTACCTAGTTTGGCCGGTCAGACACGACTGCTTTTTATTTTTATTATTTTTATTGTTTTTTTTTTTTTTTTCTTTCTCTTTCTCCCCACCCACGCCTCTCCGCGAAAAGGGGAGGAGGGGGGGGGGGAGAGGGAGAGAGGGAGAGAGAGAGACTCAGGCAGCCCTGTTTCTTTTTTCTCTCTCCTGCTACGGGCTGACAGCAAGGCAGCGAAAGAAAAGAGGAAGAGAAAAAAAGAAAAAAGCAAAAGAAAAAAAGAAAAAAAGAAAAAAGAAAAAAGAAAAAAGAAAAAAGAAAAAAGAAAAAAAGAAGAGAAAAAGCAAAATAGAAAAGAAAGCTGAGACGGAGGCGGGCCGAACTCGCATCTCGACACTTGCTCGGGGGGGGGGGGGATGGAGCGGCCGATCTCTGCAGTATGTATGCTCAAGTAGAGTACTTGGCTATCTACACACATAGTTATGTAACTACTTACTCACCTACCTAGCCAGTGGCCCCTTGGAGACTTCTGGTTTCCGTCACAGTAGGTAGATAACTACGCCGGGCGTGGGGGATTCGGAGCTCGCTGCTCGATCCCAGATGCCTTCTCCTCCGTGCTGCACCGTCTTCTGCGCATTTTTTTTTTTAATTTTTTTCTTCTTTTCTTTTTTTCCCGCGCGAGCCCATTTTCTTCGGGCTGCTATGATGTATGTATGTCCGATAGCCTCCCTCGGGGCGTACATAAGCAAGTACGTGTGTTCCGTCCTGCACACGTAGAGGTACATACATATGTATCATACATATCATACATACATATCATACATACATATCATACATACATACATCGTGCTGAGGTGCAGACGGGCGCGCCGTCACGGAGTGTGGGTGCGGAAGGTGCTCTATCCGCACCGTCGGGACCATGCTACGCCGCATCCGGCCGTCCGCTGCGAGCGAATCCGTGCAACGTCGCCGCGGCGGGTCGTGGTGCGGAGCTGTCTGGTGTGACTGCTGATTTCTCTCCACGTCCGTCCACGCAGGTACATACATCCATCGGGTTGACCGCCAACAGCAACCGGGCACCGGAACACACTCCAGCGAACAACGCCGTCCAGCGACGCCAGCCGCAACCCGACCGCCAAGCGCGCGTTAGACAGGCCAACCGCGTCCGCGACCGCCCGCTCGTCCCGCAGGGCTGCCTTTCTCCCGACGAGGCTGACCGTCACGCACGTGTGTGGATATGTCCGCCAGCGTCGGCGAGGTCGGTTTCGGGCATCGAACGTCACGAACCCCCCCGGGGGGGGAGCCATTTAAAGTTTAGTTTTCTCGTTCGTTTGTTCTCCTTCTCTTTTTCTTTCTTTCTTTCTTTCTCCAGGGACGAGGGGCTGCGCCACCGACGCGACAGACGGTTGTCGATGTTACTGACGGGCATATTTCAGATGGACACTCGCTCCACGCACCGCACTGCACAGCTATGTAGCTGGCTACATGTCTATGTTAGATACATAACATCAGCGTTTCAGGCCCCAGTCAAGCGGGACAACGGGGGGGCGGGCGGCGGGGGACATCCATGCCACCAAGCAAAATGCAGTGCACTCGCCGTACGTGCGTGCGAACCACCACTTCCGACGTCCCGGCGAGCGCCAGCCGTCGATATCTACGCTGCGTGCCTGTGCGCCGCCGGAGGAATCAAGGCCCGCCCGTCCAGCGCGGGTCTCGGGGGGGGGAGGCGGAGGAAGGCAGACTGCGGCTTTCGATCGCGCCCGGCGCCGCGGACGGGCAGACCTGGGCTCACAGGCCGTCGACTTGGCCGCCGGAGGCCATGCATGTGGGCGATGTGTGTATGCAGTGCAGATACTGCTGCCCTGCCGTCAGCAGAGTGTGCTCGCCCTCTCCAGCACTACATGCATGGATATGTACGTACTCGCCACACTAGAGGTGGGAGGGTTGGTCTGGGGGGTGATGGCGAGGCTTGGTTCTGCGGTGGGGGTTGCGCCGCGAGGCTGATCGCGCTCGTCAGCTTTTATGTCGTGTTTGTTTATGTATCCGTTCATTCATTCATTTATTCGTTTATTCGTCTATCGTTTATTCGTCTATTGTTTATTCGTCTATTGCTCGTTTATTCGTTTATTGTTCGTTCGCGTATTTATTTATTAATAAGTATTAAGTATTTATCGCTTATTGCCTACTGCTCAGTGCTCATTGTTTATTATGTACCTACATACATACCTACGCATTTATTATTTACTCCGTGTTGCACACGCTTCGCCTGCAGCAAGGGCGCCCGTCAGCCGGTCCGGGTGTGGTAAGCCAACAGGGACTTGTTTCCTTTTTTAAGTCGCTCCAATAATTCCGCGCGACCTCCAACTTCCAAGACCCCGCACTCGATGCGGCCAGATGTGAGTCGAGCCCGTCAATCGGGTTGCGTCTCTCTCGCTCGCTCCTCCGCGCCCGGACGGGAGCCAGCGACGGCGGTTCCACGAGGCTGTGTTCGGTTCGGTTGTTGGAGGTGCGACCCGCCGACTGGGCCTCCGCGCCGGCCGCTCGTCGCCGGGGCAACACAGCGGTCCTCCTCTCCCACGGCTGCGCGTGTGCCTTTTTTTAAACCCCCCCCGCCCCACAAAGCAAGCGGGCTGCCAAGCCCCCCCGCCCGTCTCCGTCGCCAGCTGTCCCCCCCCGCCCGGCCGCGCCCGCTCGTCCTCGCCGCAGCCTGGTGCGATGCGATGCGATGCGATGCAAGACCCTCCGGTCCGCTCCTCTTCCCCGCCCGCCTCTGCCGTTTCTGAGTCATACACCGCCACGACTCGCTTGCTTGCATACATAGCGACATCCATCGAAGCTTCTTGGAACCCACTCCGCGTGGTTTCGTCTTCGAGCGCCACCCCATCCCCCTCACCCATCCCCACCCCCCCACCCCCCCTTCCCATCTCCCCCTCTTGTTCCGTCACGCCTAGACTAGCCTAGCCTTTCCTGCACGCCCTGCACACATGCGAAAAGAAAAAGAAAAAAGAAAGAAAGGAAGAAATACCGTCATCATTAATAATAGCAATAGTAAAAAAAAAAAATAAAAAAAAAAAAGGAAAAAGGAAAAAAAGAATTATTTCCGGGGAGAATTATTACTATTACATCTTGATCCATCGATCATTCCTCCCCCCCCCGGCTTGTCCTGTTCTGACCTGAGCCTGGTCCGGCCTAGCCTGTCCCACCATCCGAGCCCTACGCGAATCTGGCTGGAGTGCATATTGAGCTCTGCGGATCTCTCGAGCGTTTACCTCCCAACTCTTCTCCTTCCTCCCCTTCCAACTCCTCTCCCCCTCTCCCCTCCTCCTCTCCCCTGTCCTCCTCCTACCAACCCCTCCTTCTACCAATCCTGCTCTTATACCCCCCCCCCAACCCCCAACCCCCAACCCCCAACCCCACCCCCTTGGTTCAAATACCGTGAACCTCCCGCCCCCCGTCGATACAATGTCTCCCCGCGCACAGAAACAGCAGAGCTCTCGGTCACCAGGTAGATCTCCCCGATACCGAGTTGCGAAGCTCTCGGAAGTCCTGTCGTACCCTCTCGACAAGCAGCAGCGTTCCAAGCGTCGATCACCGACATCCCCTCCTCCTCCTCCTCCTCTTGCTCCCCCTCCTCCTCCGCCTCGTTCCAGGATGGCTTCGGCTTCGTCCGCCAGCGGCAATCCTATCGTCCAGTCCCGCAGAAGCCATACAAAGTCCAGGAAGGGCTGCAAGACGTGCAAGAAGAGACACATTCGCTGCGACGAAACAACCCCACAATGGTGAGTGCAGTGCGAACCGACTGATGTGCGGAAAGCGCGGAGGCGAGGAGACGGTGCGGAGGCATGCGAGGGGTGGCAAGGCGAAGGGAACGACAGCGTCTTGTGTCCGTGTGTGTGTGTGTCCGTGTGTGTGAGGGAGGGAGGGAGGGAGGGAGAGAGAGAGCGAGAGAGAGAGAGAGAGAGAGAGGTTCCGGCGGCGTCTGGTGGCGAGCGGCTTCGAACCGGGCACTATCTTTTTCAGTCGTTCGGACCGGCACTGTCTTTCCTGGTTCCGCTTCTCTTGCTTGCGCCGGCACTGTCTTTCCCGGTTCCGCTTCTCTTGTTCGGCGACAGCTGGCTAATGGGTCTGTAATCTTAATCGTAGTCGCAACTGCACGAAACACAATGTAAGATGTGACTATCGGGACGGAGGTCCGGTCGAAGGCGTCCCCGACCTCAAGATGACTCCGCAGATCGAACGGGAGCTCGACACCTGGAAGAAAACCGGTGTCTACCCGTTCCCCAACCTGGGCCTGGAGCGCCAGCCGTCCCCGACTCGATACTCGCCCACCGACCTCCGGTTGATCCACCACATCTCCTCCATCGCGTCCCAGATGCGGGCCGTCGAACCGGGCAACTCGGCCATCTGGACAAAGAGGGTTCCAATGTTGGTGGCCATGCGGACACGGCCGTGTCCCACCCTCCCCCCTGCCTCCCTCTTCCCACGCTCGCACGCCAGCTGCGGAGGCTTATCTCGCCAATAGGTTCCTGACGATTGCGTCCAAGCACGATTTCGTGATGCACTCGCTGCTGGGCCTTTCCGCATCCCACCTTACGTGGCTGACCGAGTCGTACGCAACACTGCAGCTAGCCTACGAACACCGCGGGCTCGCCTTCCAGGGCCTGCAGCAATCGATCGGTGACTTCTCGAAGGAGAACTCGGATGCGGTTCTCGCTGCATCCATCCTCCTCTCGTGGCAAGTAACTGACTGGTCAGTCCGTCGCTCCCCCCCCGACATCATCCGCACTCCGATCGTCCCGAAGGAGACTGGCCAGCTGACGTGAAATCGTGCTGTCCAGGCGGTCGTGGGCGAGTCTGCTGCAGGGCACGTCGACGGTCATCGACGCTATGCAGGCGTGGAAGCACGAGAGCGAGTTCGCAGAGTTCATGGAGGAGGGCGATGTCTTCACGCAGGGCTCGCCGCGACCGCAGATTGTCGATGAGCAGCGGGACCGCTATGTGGTGAACCACGTGTACAAATGCCTGCTGCCGCTCGTCGAGTACTTCCGGAACCCAACGCGCGGCGGCCAGGACACCAACGAGCAGGCGCTCAAGGGGCTCGAGGATCTGATCGGCTTCGTGCAGAAGTTGCAGGACAAGATCCCGGCGCCTACGGCGGAGGATCAGTTCCAACTCATGCACCCACTCCGGGGATGGCTGTTCTTCCTCCCGATCGACTTCCTTCGCAGGGGACAGACGGACCCGAGCGTGATGGTGCTGCTCGCACACTTCTACGGCGTGGCCCTGGCCATCGAACCGCTCTTTCCGGCCGTCGGGGCGGCCTACTTCGGCACCATGAGCGTGGGACCCATCGAGCAGATCCACCAGACACTGGTACAGCAGGCAATCGCGACGACAGCGTCGGCGACGACAACCGGCTTTCCAGCGGCAGCCACTGCGGCCCGGGAAGCCCTGGAGCTGATGGACTTCCCCTTAGAGATGGTGAAGCGCTTTCGGGAGCGAATGATCTACCGTCGATCGACGAGCGTGGCGCCTCCTCCAGCGCCGTCTCCCACAGCCGTCACGACAGCATCCTCACCACTGCATTCGAACCACCTCGGCGGATGGGACTTTGGTGCATTCCCGGAGTACGTCATGGTCAACACCGGAGGAGGAGGGGGAGGCGGTTACGTGCCACCGTTGCAGTCGCCGCGGGACGTCCAGAGATCATTCACGGCCAGCGACTTTATCGCGCATGCGATGTGGCGGGAGGGGCCGTAGAGATGGTGTTTGTGGGGGTTTTTTTTTTCATTTGTCCCAAACGAAGTAGACGATTACACGGCTGGTATTTTGCTTTTTTCTATTTTTTATTTACATATTGAAACGAATATTTTTGTCCTTTCACTTGTTGCTACTGCTGCTGCTGCTGCTGTTGTTGTTTCTCCTCCAACCATGCCCGGTGCCTGCCTGCTCTTGCATATACGAGACGGAGAAAGACAGGATGCGCCTGTTTTCTCTCGTTCTTCCAGATTCCTCGCCGAGCGCACGCACGCACGCACGTACATATATATATATATGTATATATTATTATCTGCATATATATTTTTTTTATTTCCCCGGTTCTCCGCACACCACAGCTCCGAGCGCACGAAGGGGGGGGGGGGAGTATGTATATAACTATGCAGTTAGCACACACAGCAACGATGTGTAAGTAGCTATCTACTTTAGATATATACAGCGCGTCCGCATGTAGATATGCAGTGCCACCCAACCATCAAACAACGGCCGATCGGCCGCGTTGCGATCCCGGCGCAGACACAGTCGACGATCGGGGGGGGGGGGGGGGGGTGGGGGGGGCCCGGCGCGGGGGCCCCCCCCCCCCCCCCCGGCGGGCGGACCGGCGCGTCGGTTGGTTTGGGGTTTGGGTTGTGCTTTGGCTTTGCTTGCGTTGCCTGCTTCTCTGGCCGGCTGCGTGCTGCGTGCTGCGTGCTGCGTGCTGCGCCCGGGTCGGCTATGTGCCGCGCGTGCGCCTAGATACCGCAGATGCGGCCAAAGACACAGGGCCGACGGAATATCCTCAGAGCGTACAAACTCCCCGTCGAGTTGCTGTGATGACCAAATTACTATGTACTTATGTACTTATGTACACGCTTTGTTTGACACTTTTTTTTTTTTTTTTTTTTTTTTTTTTTACACTGCTGTGCTCTACGCTCGTCTTATCATACAGCGGGTTGCGCTGGGGGGGGGGGGGTGCAATCGAACGGATCGGAAGTGCAGAATGGAGACTCGGAAAGTCCACGATACCCACCACACCGACTATCGAAGCATCCAGCGCTCCTCTTCTCCCGCTTGTCTACCTATGTACTACATATACATATCATGGCCTGCTTGCTCCCTCCTCCCCCCACCCCCCTGCCTTTCGCGAATCACCGCGGAAGGATCCACGGACGGGATGGGTTTTTATTACAGCACCGCGACGGAGGGGCCCGGCTCGGGACCTTGCGCGGGAAGAGCGTATTTGGCAAGCAATGTTTGGCTGTTTTGGCTGGTTGTTTGTTTGTTTTGTTTGTTTGTTTGTTTGTTCAGGGGGGGGGGGGGGGTGGGGGTGGAGATTTCCAGCTCCTCCGAGACGAGGCGGCAGACAACGAAAACGTGCGCTGCAGAGTTGGGGCGTACTTGAAACAGCCCCCAGCCGGCCGCCTACATATCTGCATACATGCATGCATGTGTGTACGTATGTATGTACATGGGCTGGCGCGGGTTGGTTCGCGAGCGGTGGGTGGATGGATGGGCACGTGAGATGTGACGGCTGACCGCGGCGAGATAAGCATAAATTTATCGTCGCGATATATACATACATGCGTACGTAGAGTACTGATGCGCGGAGTGCCCGAGTGTATGTATAGCACGCGGAGGAGAACGGCGGGGGCTGGCGTGCCCGCTCCGTCCAGCGGCGACCGAACGTATCCCGCGGTCCCCTCCGTGTCCGGCGGGACAGCAGAACCGGGCTCGGCGGGGCCGCCAAGGGCCAAAGGGCCAGCGCCATCGCCACGAGGGCAGCGAACTTGTCCGGACTCTCGTCTGGGGGCTTCTGGCACGGCCAGGGAACGGGACAGTGACACGCTACGCAACTACATACGTCAGTCCGAGGCCCGGGGAAAGACAGACAGGATAGGATGCGATAGGAGGAGAGAGGCTATTCTATTGCTCGCTACTCGACCGCCAATGAGCACAGGAACCAGCTGCGAGAGCTCTAAGAATACACGCTCCTGCATCCTCCGGACAGATATGCGAGACGAGCTGAAGTCGTACGCCACCCACCCCGCCGTCCTCCATCATCGCGGGGCAACATGTGCATGTAGTTCCCAGCAGCGAGGGTGATTGGGCGTACGTGTCTCTCCAGGCAGAGTATCGTGGGAGTATGTATCATATGCAACCCGGCATCGTCTTTCCCTCTCCCCCGCCAGTGCGATCCGAATGGAAACAGCCACCGGTGTGCGACGACCGGATTGGCCAGGAAAGCGAGCGAGGACCGACGGATGGCGTTGTTGTTTCCCTCTCTGCTAGTTCGAGTTTCTAATAATATTTCCAGCCACCCGCAGCGGTATGTACATACAGACTGCCTACATACATAGGCGGTAGCTAATCGGTATTGCTAACTGGCGTGGAAAAGTTCGGTGGCTCGAGATTGTTGTTTTTTTTTCTTGTTTTTTTTTCGGGCCGTTATTTATATCCCAGGCGGGCAGATCTTGGTGCCGTGGCCAAGTGGAGGGGGGAGGTTGACGGAGACGGCGGCGGCGGCAGTGGTGGTGGTGGAGAGGTAGGGATGGACGTGCAGCATGTGGATCGTCGTTCGGTGCTATGAATAACTCCGTGCCTGTGGACGGATGGCTGGATGGATGGCGATGATGGACCGAGCACGCCGACCGAGGAGACATCTATTAGTCTGTCAGTTGTCCATCGGAGAGCCAGAATTAGACGGGAGGGGGGAGGGGGCACGTGGCGCTGTGGAGGGACAGAAATTCAAAGAGCCGCCGTATTTTCGGTTCGATCGCGCCGTGCAACGACCGACCGTATAGTTACATAGTAAGCCAGCAATTTCGTCAGGAAAGCTGGTGTAACGAGGTGTAACGAGGCGTTTCAGAGGGAGGGGCCGACTGGCCGATGACGGCCCGGCAATGGGGAGGGGGGGCAGATGTCGGTCGCGCTGGGAGAGTGGAGGGAGAGAGCGGGCGTGTGTAGCGGCGAACACTAATGTGGTCGCGGGCTCGGCTGTTCCGTGTTCGCAAGGCTGTGGCCGTCTGAGACAAGGCTAGGTACCGGTAACTGCATTGGACACGGTGATCCGTCGGCATCGCCGAAGGTTTGCCGCGTCCGCCGGCATCGCCGAAGGTTTGCCTTGTCCGTCGTCCCCAAGCGTGTATGAGAAGCCGAAGGCTATGCAATGGTGGCAGCGCACACTCTGCCTCCTGGCATCGCGACGGCAGTTGCCGGCCACCGTCGCTTGGCGCTCCATGCTTGCAAGCAGTCGTCAGCCGTTAACTAATTCCACGGAACATCTCCTTGAAAGGGGAAAGTTCGATACATACCTAGGCATTCTCTCGCCCTGCACCAGTCCCTCCGTGCACCAACAGACGAATTCGGAGCCGAGCTTGGCCCCCTTATGCGCACTTGGCCCGTCAGTGCCGTCCACGCCGAAACTCCCCTTCCCCGCGACGATCGGAGCCATATCTAACTGCCAGACGGCAGTTACGGGTGCCGGGATGAGCGGTGGGGGCCGTTTTCGAGAGACGAAGCCGCATGCTCTAGACCAGGAACGCGGTGCCGTTCACGAGTGACGCCCCGCGATCGATGAGACGGTACATAGGGACCCTGCGTCGGGAAGTGGTCCCAGGTTTCCACTCTCTGACGGTGATAGACTTCCTGCGGGCACCTCGAGACTCGCTGACCCGCGCTCCCTCACGGCTGCGAACACCGTTCTTGGATATCGTCCGTGATGTATTTATCTGTACTGATCCTCATCGCCGGCCACCAAAGTCCATACGCGCGTGTCCAGCAAGCAAGTGCTTGCTAGAAATTGCACTGTATCTCCGAAATCCAGTCGGGGGAAGGTCTCCGTCAGGGACTGCGTGCAGCACGTGACACGCGCGGTCCGAGTGACGACTGCAAGCTCGTGGAGCCTGCAGGAATGGCGACGACTGCGGAAGCGGACGGAGTCTTGGAGCGAGTGGAGGCTACCGATTTAAACAGGGCTCGGAAGAAGTGAATGGTGGCTGTCCGTGATGACCGGGAGTGAACGAGACTTGGGAGAGCATGAGATGAAGAGAATTGGAAGACTGAATGGGTCTTGGCAGACTCGATGCCGATCGGTAGGGAGAGCAGGAAGGTCGGAGGAGAGTCGAGGCAGCGCAAGCGAGCGGCAGCCAACTTGCAGTGCAGACAACCGAAAGAGGAACCTAATGCGTTCCATACGCGCTTTATCGCCAAACTGTAAAATGCGCGCCCAGCGAGTGCAAGGTGATGATGGCGATGATGATTCATTGATCGCATGCGACCCTGTCGGATCATGGCGATATTATATACAGTCCTGTCCCGTTTGCCGTCCGCCACGACCTCTCGCCGTCCGCTGGCGGCTCGCGGCAACTCCCCCCGCCCCCGCCTGGCCTTTCCCAAAATTTCAAGAAAAGGATGAGAAGAATGAGAAGTAACGACAGGCAACTTGTATCGCGACCCTAAGAAAAGACGAGAAAGGAAAAGACTCTTTGCTCCCGTCACCTACTCCTCCTCATCCTTCGCGGTGCGCAGGAAGTCCAGGATTGACTGGGTGCACCGCTCATCCGCGAGCAGGTCTCGGATCTTGAAGCGTTTCTTCCCTCTTCCCGTAGCTCTTCGTACCTCCGCCCACGGGGGTTCTCCGCCGCGTCCTCCATTGTTTGCAGTTTTTTGAACGGTTGGTTCCGTGTCTGTGTTTTGTACTGACACCACCCGCACGCCGCCGTGTCCGCGTTCTTCGTCCACTCCAGGTATTGCCCAGTACGGCAGTGCCCCGTTCCAGGCTGGTGGAACCGTTCTGCCAGTCGCGTAGGTCCCCGGGCCACCGCTGTGTTTTGGCGCATCTTTCCCGGCTTTCTGTACTTCTTCTCTTTAATTCTCCCCTGCAACCAGCTCCGCGCTTCTTTCCGCAATCTCGCGCCTGATGTTGGTGGCGACCTGGGGAGAGGCATCCATCGCCTTCCATATCGATCTGTATGGCCCATCCATTCTACCCCTCGTGCGTCCGGCTCCTCTGCCGCCTGTCTCACTGCCTCATCCGCCTTCTCGCTGCGCCACTCCCTCGTGGGCCGGACACCACCGCACTTCAATGCTTATTATATCCGGTCTTGCTGCTCTCAGTTGGGCTATCCATTTCCTCGCTTTTAAGGCGTACTGCTGACCTGGTCCTGGCTCGCCCGACGCGATACTCGTGATTGCGGCCTGCGCGTCGGTGAATATGGTGACCTTTTCCGGGGCGAGCGGTCTCCTCGCTGCCACCTCCAATGCTCTCGCCAGTGCTGCGCGTTCTGCATCGAAGGCCTCCTGGATAGAGCCCATGTGCGTTTTAGTGGTCGCCCGCCCCTCTCCTTTTTTCCAGACTGCTGGATAACCTGATGCGGCGCCATCGACTCGTGACCCATCCGTGAAGGTGGTCAGGCCTGCTCTGCCTCGCGATGCTTCCTCCTTCGCTTCCTTGCGCCCTTCTATTATCAAGTCCGCTCCCAGCTTTCTGACGTGGGAGGCAGTGTTATTTCCTCAACTCTGCCTGCGTGCCCAAGTGTTTCCCCCAGCCTTCCTCCCAGGCCTGATGGTGCCCCTACCACTTCTTTGGCCTCACTGCCCCGTGGAAGGCAGAGCAGCCGCGCCGCAGATCGTCTCTGCCTGGGCAACTGCCGGCCGTATACTTGACTCCACCATCAGGGCGCCCAGGTTGGTTGTCCGGAAGCACCACCTTACTGCGCATGCTTCCTGGTTGACCAATTTCTGCCGTTCTACTTCGCCTCCCTTCATCCCCTGCTTCCCTTCCCCGCAACACATTGCCATACATCGCCGCTGACTGTACTCAGGCAGTCATTACCCTCGACAGTTGGCTGATGTAAGCGAGTGCAAGGAGGTTGAAATCCCATGTGGAGTTTCACAGCATCGAGTGAGAAGCAGTGTCGCATTCCTAAAGATATCCAACGATACCCGTCCCACACGGACTACTCTGGGCATTCAGTCTTGCGTCGCTCCGCCAAACACGCGTGAATGTCGAGCGCATCTTGTCATTCCGTGCGCATTCCATGTTACCGTAGGGGAAGTGTCTGTCAGCCGTGCGAGATGGGGCCCGAAAGATCGAATGAGGGTGCAACTGAAGAGATTGTCGTTCCCTGAAGGACTGAAAAATCCGCCCCGCAAGGGGGCAAACGGTGAGGTGACTTCGATTCACTGGGGAGCTTTGATCCTCCACCACTACGACAGCATGTAAGGGCGGTTTACGGTTTACGGTTTACGATTTACGGTTTGGTGGAAAGTACCAGAAGTTCTGCTCCAACCAGCGGCCAGTCAAGCCGATACGCAACTGCGACTGTCCCTTTAGGAGCCCCCTGGATGACCTAGTACGCAAAGCCTATATTCCGCCGTATAAAAACCCCCTCTCTCCCCCTCTGCCACTGCTTCCTCTCTTCCTATTTCAATCACTCATACGCATATCCTCGACACAATGCCTTCCACCACCACCGCCCCGACCGCTCGCCAGTTCTCCTCGAACCCGCACGACTGGCTCTTCAGTCAGGTCAACGCCGGCTCCGCAAACCACTTTGACGACATGTACAGCGGGTACTACATCGGGCCCAAAAAAGCGCAGGTACGTATCTCCATGCTGGGCGCGAGGGCGGGCGTTGGCTGACGACAACATGTGCAGCCCAAGAAGAAAGGCTTTGTCGCATTGCTGGGCAAGATTAGGGCCAAGCTGGAATAGAGGAGCGATCCGCTGTGGATGTGGTTTGTCATCCCCCAAAAGCTGTCGAAGAGAGGGGAATGCTAACTGAAATTTAGTCACTGGAAAGAGCTTCGGCGGTCGCAGCATATGGCGCGAGATACGCCCAGAGCAACACCGTCAAGCCACAGGGTCTCGAGACACACGCCCAGCCATACGGCCTCGAGATGCACAGTCCGTCCTCAGGCCACAGGCCCCGCCGCCATACACGGCCCCGGCGAAAAATACTCAGTCAAGCTCTTTACCGGCGATGGAGAATGGGTGGGACCCCAAGTGATGGAAAAGTTTGAGAGCCTTTGTTTGAGAAAGTTTGTTTGGGCAAGGTTTTTTTGTGGTGGAAGTTTGTTGTGAAGGCTTTTTATTGTTGGGTGAAGGTTTTTTTGCGAAGGGTTTTTTTGTGAAGGTTTCTTTTGTGAAAGTTTCTTTTGTGAAGGTTTTTTTGTGAAAGTTCTTTCGTGAAGGCCCCTTTGTGAAGGCTTTTTCGTGGAGGCTTTTTTGTGACGGTTTTTGTGTGGTATATATAAGTACCTACCTCAACGGCAGAAACAAGGGGTAGTCATGCAAACTCAATCCCAAGTTCGCGTGAAATTCGGTGCGCGAAACACTGCCCAACTCGTTTGGTCATCGTACTATCATGAGCCAAAAATTGGTATGGCAGCTTGCCTTCTATCACTCGCCCACCGGGTGACGTTTCGTGTACAGGCTCCAGTGTCGATACCTCCCTCAAGCCAGCAGGTTCCGCGGACAGCCCACGGCCGTGGCCGCTTGCAGCCTGTATACCAACCCCGGACTCGATATTGGACGCTTACTTGCTACGCCTTTTCTCCACAAAAGCTGCTGACGCCATGACACGGTGCGGTGGGGTGCAATCGATTGCCTGCAAACTCTGATCCTCCACTAAGTACGCCAGCATGTAAGGGCGGTTTACGGTTTGGAAGTAAAGCACCAGAAGCTGTGCTCCAACCAGCAGCCGTCAGCAGAGACACGACTCGGAGTTGAGCGTGCACACCATTCACCATAACCCTCAATGACCCCGCACTGGAAGGCTATATTCCGCCGTATAAAAACCCCCCTCTCCCCCCTCTCCCACTGCGTCCTCTCTTTCTTCCACCATCATTCATACGCATATCCTCCACACAATGCCTTCCACCACTACCGCCCCGACCGCTCGCCAGTTCTCCTCGAACCCGCACGACTGGCTCTTCAGTCAGGTCAACGCCGGTTCCGCAAACCACTTTGACGACATGTACAGCGGGTACTACATCGGGCCCAAGAAAGCGCAGGCACGTATCTCCATGCTGGGCGCAAGGGCGGGAGTTGGCTGACTACAACATGTGTAGCCCAAGAAGAAAGGCTTTGCCGCATTGCTGGGCAAGATCAGGGTCAAGCTGGAGTAGAGGAGCGATTTGCTGCGGATGTGGTTTGTCGTCCCCCAGGGGCTGTCGAGGAGAGGGAAATGCTAACTAAAATTCAGTCACCGGAAAGAGCTCCGGCAGTCGCGGCATATGGCGTGGGATGCCCCCAGAACATCGTCAAGCCACAGGGTCTCGAGACACGCCCAGTCATACGGCCTCGAGATGCACAGTCCGTCCTCAGGCCACAGGCCCCGCCGCCATACACGGCTCCAGTGAGAAGTGCTCAGCCAAGCCCTTTCCGGGCAATAGAGAGTGGGTGGAACCCCAAGTGATGGAAAAGTTTGTTTGGGCAAGGTTTTTTTCTGGTGGAGGTTTATTGTGAAGGCTTTTTTTTGTTGGGCGAAGGTTTTTTTTGTGAAAGTTTTTTTTGTGAAGGTTTTTTTTGTGAAGGTTTCTTTTGTGAAGGTTTTTTTGTGGAGGCTTTTTTGTGAAGGTTTTTGTGGTATATATACCCAAGTACCTACCTCAACGGCAGAAACAAGGGGTAGTCATGCAAACTCAATCCCAGGACTGCGTGAAAGTCGTTGTGCGAACCACTGCCTGACTCGTTTGGTCATTTTAGTATGGTGAACCAAAAATTGTTGTGGCCGGTTGCCTTCTATCACTCACCCATCGGGTGACGTCTCGTGTACGGGCCCCGGTGTCGATACCTCCTCCACTAAGTACGCCAGCATGTGGGGGTGGTTTTCGGTTTGAGCTGTACTCTAACCAGCAGCCGTCGACAGAAACACGACTCGGAGTTAAGCTTACACACCATTCAACCGTATCCCTCGATGACACCGCACTGGAAGGCTGTATCGCCATACAACCACTCTCCCTCACTCCCTCTGCTTCCTCTCTTTCTCTCCCCCCCCCCATAATCTAAGACGAGACTGGGCGCTCGCTGGCTGTATCTTTTCCCCCCTCCGAGTCGTTGTCGCTGCTTGGCTGCGTTTCCCCGCGGCTTGGCCCGGCTGCGCTTGCCGACTGACCTACCCACTGGCCCCATCTGCTGGGTGCTGGTTGACGGATCTCTGCGTCTGCAGGTGGGTACGGTGGGTGGGCATCTACGAGGTTGAGAACTCCAAAAAGGCGGCGCTCCCGGCTATGCCCGCTATCAGAACCTTGCCTAATGCGGTTTGGATTCCGCATTTCGGTTGTTGACGTCTTCGACATCACGGGTTTTTTTTAATCGTACTCGCATATAGCCAAATATGTATCTATACTATGGCGGCGTACCTAATTACCCTGAGTCCCGGCCACTCCACCCCTGCGACATCACGGTAGATCACTGCTGCGCCTTATGTGCCGACGAGTCATGCGTCCTCTATTCCGATAATCCACGAATTCTGAATCTCTTCTCATTGATATCTAGCGCTGTAGCGCGGACCGCCCCACTAAACTATCCAAGTCCGAGTCCAAGTCCCAGCGTTTGCTCGCAAGCCACAAAACCGCGCACAAGTGGAAAGAAAAATAGCCAAACTCCCGAACTCCAAACCGCACGCGTCCAGAAAAGAAGAAAAAAAACCGAGAACCATCAAGATCAAAGGCCGAAGCGATCCAGGACGCCCCTCCATCCGCTGACGACCTTGTATCCGCGGCCGACGACGGGCTTCGGCTTCCGTGGCCCATTGCGGTAGATGACGTCGACGACGATGGTGGCCAGGATCATAGCCTGCAGGAGCATCGTTCCCACCAGCGCCCATCTCGCCGCGAGCTGTCGACCATCAGCGTCAGCATCCGCGAATCATTGGGTATTGGGGGACGGGGGTTACTCACCATCTCGCCGCAGAGGAACGGAAAGTCGATCGAGACGTTATCCCACGTCTGCTGTCTCGCGACGCAGACCCAGAACAGGGTCGTCTTGCTCCCCTTCGCGATCCTGTTGTCGAGGGCGACGGCGGCGATCACGAGCGCGAGACAGACGCTGGTGATGGACAGGGCCGAGAACTTGTGGGCGGCGGAGCTGAGCTTGCGGACGTCGGCGCGGATGGACAGGGCGAAGAAGGCTAAGTCGGCGGCGAACGTGGCGACGGCGGCCGCGAGCATCACGTACGTGCCGTCGAAGAAGATGTTGCGCGGCCACACGTCGTCGCCGTTGCCGAGCGTCGTCCCCCGCGTCGACGTGTACGTGTACAGCAAACTGCCGATGCTGCCCAGCGTCGTGCCCGACGTGATCATGCTCGTGATCCGCAGCGTCAGCCGCAGCCGGTAGTTCAGCTGGTGATAGTCCAGCCGCGCGATGAACTTGCGCATCCCCCGCTTCGTTGGCAGCCCCGTCCGTCGCCGCCGCGGCTTCTTCTTCTTCTGTTGCGACACGAGCGGCTCCGCCGCCGGCCGGCCGTCGTCTTCTTCCCTCTCCACCTCCTCCTCACTAAAGTCCTCGTGGAAGAGACTCGCGCTCGATCGGCCGAGTGTACTGATGTCGCGCAGACCGCCCGTCGGATCCATCACTGCCATTCTAGTGCTGTCGTATCTGTAGGGTAAATTATTTTTCCGGGAAGATTCTGAGCTCGTGTGATCAATTGCAGATGGATGATCGATTCAGGGCGTCCTCGCCACTTTATGTACTGTACTTCCCCCCTCCCAACAACAACACACACACACACCCGAAAAAAGGAAAAAAAAAACAAAAACGTCAGCCATTTGCGGGTTGCGTACATAGATCCGATTGTCGGTTTTCGATTGGCGGGTGAAAGAGCTCAGCTCTGCACAGTTGCCTGCTATGATGCAATGAGCTCAGTCAGCGTTGTACATAGTTACAAGGTATGTAGATAGAATTTGTACTCTACACAGATAGACTGTGCGCCGTGCGGGGAAATGGTCGCTGATTGCACCCCCGAAAATAGCAGCGGCACGGCGCCACCAGCCACAATGTCGACCTGTACATATAGATATATCTATCTACCAGTGTTTCGGTCTTCAAGGGACTCCCTGCGCCGGACTCAGCCACTGCACAGCAAATGCCTTCATGCTCAGCACTCGCTCGCTCACTTACTCACTCCGCTCCACTCCACTCCACTCCACTCCAGTCCGGTCCAGTCTTCAGGCCTCCAGGCCTACCTTTACTCGCGTCTTGCGGAAAATCCGAAACAACTCCTTCCGATTACAAAGCGTTCCAACATCCGGGAAAGGGGGGAAGAGATAACCACTCCATCTAAAAAAAGCCGCCGTCCATACGTAACGCTTTGAACGCCTTCTACGCCCGAAGAAAAAGACACAAAACGCCTCGGGCTGGGAGACGCTGTGGACCTTCACCGTATGGTACATATTTACAATGCCGTCAATCAAATGCGAATCCAAACTTCATCGATCATCCCGTTACGGTACGTTACATATTAAGAGAAAAATGAAAGAAGAAAAAAAAAACTCGTACTTAGGTAGATCTCCCACTCAAAGTCGTAAGTATGAGGTATGTACAAACAAAAAGCCCCCTCCCAAAAGTTGCTAGAGGATGGGAAAAGATGCTGAAACAAGGAAATACATCGCAGGACAGATTCCAAACTTGTTGGGCGTCACGCCATCCGACTACTCAGTAACTCTCTTTCTGGCCGTCGATCGGGAAGCGGTCCAGGAACTTAAACGTCTTAAGACCCCTCTCGAAGTCCGAGACGAAGCTGGAGTCCATGCTAAACCTGTCAGTGACGTAGACTCCGGTAGCGTCAGTGACGACGGCGGCAGCGACCAGACCGGCCCGTCCGACGCCGACGCTTCCGACGGGCTTGCCGTAATTATACGCGTCACGGACGATCTGCGCGGGGCGTCCGGCGGGGAAGAGGGTCGACTTGGCCCGGAACAGGTTCTTAGTGCCGTCAGTAACGATGATGCCGTCGAACAGGACCGCGTCGGCTCCGGAGTAGGTGGCTCCGACACCGTCGACGAGGGTCTCGGCGATCACAGTCGGGTTCGCGCCTTTCGCCTTGAAGGCGGCAGCGATCTCCGCCGCTTGTGCGAGCGAGCTCTTGGAGCCAATGGTTGCTAGAATGCCGATGTTGAGGGTGGCGATGCTGGGGAGGGGCTCTCCGAAGACTGCGACGTCCGCTGTCTTGTTGTTGTGGTAGTACTTGGGGTCCGGCTTGGGAGCGGGCTGTCCGACGACTAGTGCGATGCGGGTGGCGAGGTCGTTGGAGATCCTGTTGAACTGGGCGATAGCGCGCGCCTGGACGTTCTTCGACTTTACGTTGGACAGCTCGAAACGAGCACCGTTGACGACCATCTGCTGCTCGGCCTTCGAGAGCGAGTTCCAGAACAGGCGGGGCTGGGTCCAGTAGTCTAGGAAGGTGGGCGAGATGTCACGGACGTAGTGGGCGTCGACGACCTTGCGTGCAGGGGCAGTGAAGAATCCCTTCCCTTCGGTCTGGTTCGCGGCGAACGGCGACCCAGCGTTCAACGAGTTCTCGCTGTAGGGGTAGATGTTCTCGTGGATCATCTGCTGGCCAGCGCCATCGCGATTGTTGTTGTGGACCGCAACCCTGGGTCTGTTGATGGGGATCTGCTCGAAGTTGGGGGATCCCATGTTGCGATTGAGCTGGGTGTCGACGTACGAGAAGAGCCGGCCCTGCAGCAGAGGATCTTCGGAAAAGTCGATACCACGGACGACATGGCCGGGGCAAAACTATCGTTTCTGTCAGCGTTCACTCGACTGACGGAGGAAGTCCGCTCACCATCGACTGCTCGGTCTCGGCAAAGAAGTTGCGGACGTTCTTGTTGAGGACAAGCTTTCCGATCGGAGTGATCGGGACGTATTCGACGGGGACGATCTTGGTGGGGTCCAGCAAGTCGAAACCAAAGCGACGGACATCGTCCTCGTCCATGATCTGAACGCCAAGCTCCCACTCGGGGTAGTTTCCGCTCTCGATGGCGTCCCACAGGTCCTGGCGGTGGAAGTCGGCGTTCTTGCCCGCCAGGACCTGTGCCTCGGGCCAGATCAGGGAGGCCAGGCCTTGTTGCGTCTTGAAGTGGAATTTGACCAGCTTGGACTCGCCGCCGTCGTTCACGAAACGGAAGGTGTGCACGCCGAATCCGTCCATGTGCCTGTAGCTGCGGGGGATGCCATGGCCGGAGAGCGCCCACAGGAGGGTGTGCATCGTCGAAGGGTTCATCCCGAAGAAGTCCCAGGCGCTGTCGTGGGCCGTAGCCGCCTGCGGAATCTCATTGTCGGGACTCGGCTTGACTGCGTGGATCAGGTCGGGGAACTGGATCGCATCTTGGATGAAGAAGACGGGGATGTTGTTGCCGACCACATCTATCCCGGGGGGTTCAGTGTGCAATCCTCAACACGAAATGTCCGGCGAGCACATCATACCGTAGTTGCCCGCGTCGGTGTAGAAACGCAGGGAGAATCCATGGACGTCCCTCGCGGTGTCGGCGCTTCCCCGGGATCCGGCAACGGTGGAGAATCTCAGGAAGGTGGGCGTTTGCTTTCCGGCTGCGCCCAGGAAAGACGCAGCGGTGATGTTCGACCAATCGGCGTACGACTCGAAGTAGCCATGAGCGCCGGCACCACGGGCATGAACTGGCTCCCACCACGTCAGCGCCGCCCCACCACCATCCTCGCCCTGTGTCCACGCGCAAACCCACCAGCCCTCTCGGGGATACGCTCATGGTCGAAGCGTGTGATCTTTGTCCGCAGCACAAAGTCTTCCAACAGCACGCCGCCTCTGGCGCCGACCTTGAGCGAGTGCCGGTCGTTGACGGGCGTGCCGAAGTCGGTGGTCGTGTAGCTGTCCGAATCGTCGACGGCAAATCGGTCGAGGAAGCCGTCGTCGCCGGGGAGCTTCTCCTCGCGCTTCCGAAGCTGCGTGTGCCCGCCGCCGTCGCTGCTGCTGCCGCCGGCGCCCATGAATGGACACGCCGCCGAGGCGAGCAATGCGTTGACGACGATGCCACTGAGCAGCAAGACCCTCATTGTGTCGGTAGATGGGGGGAAGCGAACTGAGCCGAGCTGAGCGGTGAGGATCGAGTGGAGTTCGGATCAAGCAGATGGATCGATGCTCGTGAAGCAGTCCTCGAGTGGAAGCGGGACGGATTGGCGCCGGTCTTATATATCCGCACGCACGGCGCAACAGCGGGAGGGTCGAGCGCGATTAAGGCCTAGCCGATGGAAGGAGCGTGGCAGCGGAGCCCACACGAGGATCAGGCATGGCCTCAGGTGTGAGTGAGTGGGTGAGGGAGGGAGGGAGGGAGTGAGTTGGCGAATGGCTGCTCAGCTGGGTCTAGGGATGTGCTGCGAGCGGGTGACGGGACGTTATGTCGGCCCCAGTCCGCCATCACCACTTGCGCTGCTGCTCCTGCATCAGCCGAGCACATACGCCGTAAATACCATGGACCATGTCGGCTCCGGCATTACTCTCTACTCGGATACCTGGCTCCCTCAAGCCGACCCCGAATCTCGAGAGGTCGAAGCCAGTAATTCTGGCGGCGGTGGTGGGGTGGTTACGGATGTCGATCTCCCTTTTTTCTTCTTCTTCGCTCTGGGCCAATCAAAGCGCGTATGTACGTGGATGGATGGACCGTTTTCCTCCCGCAGCTTGGCTGATACACACTTACCACTTATATCCGCACTCTGCCTAACTTGCCTCTGCATGCACCACATCCTGTGCTGCTCGGCTCAAAATTATATATAGCAACCGTATACGCAGTGGTCAATGTCCTGAAGCGGCTGCAGGTATACATGCATAGTAGATAGTTAAGACACGAAGAGCTGAGAGGCCCCCGCGGTCCCGTCTGTTGTTGGTTAGTGCGCTGTGCTTGCGTGGGACAAAAGGAGAGAAAAAAGAAAGAAAAGAAAGAAAAGAAGAAAAGAAAAGAAAGAAAGAAAAAAAGAAAAAGAAAAGATCGGAACGGCGCTTTTGGACATGACGCAACAACGAATAAAGCATGACAGGGTTTGACGAGAGCACGCGCCGAGAGTTTGTGCTCCAACTCTTCAATGACGGCGAGGGTTGCAGTCGTACATACAGCTCTCTGCCGACTGCTTCCGCTGCGTGGGGGATCGGAAGAGCCAGCGTCATGTCGAATATCGAGCCCGCGGAGACATCGACGTCCAATCAGCGATGAACCAGATCAACACGTCTTTTTTTTTTCCTGCTGCAGTATCCAGCAAGCCTCCGTCGCAGACCAGCTGGATCGCCGTCTGGAGAGCGCCGGCCACCAGGGACACGGTAACAGTCCGTCCGCTACACCACTCCTTGCCACTCCACTCCATGCCCCGAATGAAATCTTGGGCATTACAGGTTGGTGGTGAAGTGTTTCGCAGCCAGCTATGTGCTACTTCTACCCTGCTCTGTCCGCCTGCCTGCCTGGTAGGGCTCCGTGGGCGTCCGTCAGTTCCTAGTCCGGTTCTCCGTCCTCCGTTCTCCATCTTCTATCATTCCACTGACGAATACGTATCCTGTCAGATTGCCAGCAGCCAGCCAGCCGGTAGACCCTCTCCCGACATTGGCCCGTTGTCGTCGTTGGCTACGTCGGGAGGGATACGCCCATCCTATGCGAGCAGACGTTGGGGGTAACTTCTGCTCACGTGTGGGATGAGAAAGCACGACCAAACATCCGACCCACTGTCCGTGAGCGACACCCGGTTCAGGCTACGCGTACTACCCTACGCAGGGTGATGGCACGAACAGCTGAACGATTTGCCAAATCCCGACTATCAAACGACGCCGCCACCGACGCCGGGACAGATGTGGAGTGGGGCAGGCGGATCCCCGTCCACAGCATGCGAGGCAGGGTATCTAGATAGTGGGCGTGGCGGGGGACTGGGGAATCGACGTTGGAGACGGAGTCCAGCCCCCGAGCTGGGATGGCAATGGCAATTGTGATGAGCTGTGATGGGAAGGACACGCGCTAAGGCATGTCGGAGTTGTCGACTTGTCGCCCCGGTGGAGATGGAAATGGAAAATTGCAAGCACCAGTCAACCCTGCGCTGGAACAGCAGCCCTCGTCCAGCCTCAGCTCGAAGTCCGAACCGAAGGGATCTCTGTCGGAGTGGGGTCGGGATAGATGCTGCACTCGATTCGACCTTCCCGCCCCAGTTCCGCGCGCGTGGCTCAGGGCTCGAGCCTTCCTTCGGCCCGGCAGTGACCCCTCGCCATTCTATGTGTACCTATGTACTAGACTTCGTTCGTTCGCTGCGGTGGAGAAGCGCACGGCAACGGTACGGCGGTTGCATTCGCGCTCGGGCTCGAACTGCCGGTTGGTTTGTTGGTTGACGGACTGGCGAAGTCGCGCACGGCTGGCATGGCAGTAATCTGCGCTGCAAAGAAGAAGTGATACATACATACATCTGTACGTACTCTATGAGCGGCTATCTATCTGGGGTCGGCTGATCCGGGGAGTGGCTAGCTTCTTGGAGTAATCAGCTGAAGAAGGACGTTCGGCAGGCTCTATTCTTCCATTTTCTTTTTCTTTTTCTCCTTGTGTTTCTTGTGCACAGTTGAATACAGTAGCAAAAAACGAGGTTTTAAATAGATGTCGCTATGGCAGCGCCACTTACTTATGTATGTACATGCGAAAATGCTGCCGGATAGAGAAAAGAAATCCGAGTGACAAGCGACAATTCCGTGCTACGACGGCTGTCTTCGGATTACATTTGCAAAAACACATCCATATTTAAGTTTCGTTACGCAGTCGCGCTCTGGCGGCGTTGACACAGAATACGCATATTCTTTTTTTTTTTTGGGGGGGGGGGGGGGGGGGGGGGGGAGATG
>Ga0307516_10002472_pt1 | contig 24665 bp, 37 predicted proteins | sample 19_EM_MG_FD_203310 | JGI IMG/M metagenome (GOLD analysis project Ga0307516, IMG submission 203310) | Populus trichocarpa ectomycorrhiza microbial communities from riparian zone in the Pacific Northwest, United States - 19_EM | ecosystem: Host-associated > Plants > Roots > Unclassified | place...
CCCCCCGCTTACAATACGCGTGTCCACGTCCGGTTAGTCCGTGTGACCGCAAGATCCTCAAGTCCCACACCCTCCCCTTCGCAGCACACTCGGCTGAGCTGCATGCCACACACACACACACAGCCCCGCCGCTGTCGCCGTGGAGACACTGGATAGACAGATACTCCACCAACCGGCACCTGCGTGCTTGGTGTGAGTCACTCCTCGCCGGGGTACATAGATACGCATGGAGTATGTATGTATGTATGTATGTATGTATGTATGTTTGTAATGTATGTATGTATGTATGTACCACTGCACGCTGCGTATCAATCTAACTAACTATCTATCTATTGCGGGGTGGAACGGGGTGGAAGGTGGGATGTATGTATGTGTGTGTGTGTGTGTGTGTGTGTGTGTGTGTATGTTGTATGTATGTATCTCGCGGATGATCTACGGTGCGTGCTGCGAGCAGCTGCGATGAAGGGAGATGGCGAGATGGTTTGCCGGCGAGCGCTGCCCGGTGTTTGCTTGTTTGCTTGTTTTTTTTTTTTTTTTTTTTTTTTTTTTTTTTTTTTTTTTGTTTTCTGTTTTCTGTTTTCTGTTTTTACTTTATTTCGGCAGATACTTGCAGAACTGTGTATATAGAGTATCTACTCTACACACACATGTAGGACGATAGAGTCGATGGATACTGGTATGTATGCATGAGTTGACTACGGTACCAGGCTCCAGCTCGAACTCTACATACAGACTGCAGGGGACGTCAGATGCGGCGAGCCATCTCGTTGGATGCATGGCGCGTCGTCGCTACGGAAGGGAGCGAGCGAGGAAGGCCCGTGGACGGATGGGCTGACGACTGCGGCGCAAGGGAGCGAGCGAGGAAGGCCGCGGACGGGGTGGGCTGACGACTGCGGCGCACGTGATCCGCGCTCTGCCCATCGCTGCTGGCTGCTGCGGTTTGATGACAGAAGGAGATTTGTTTTTGTTTTCTTTGTTTTTTTTTCTTTTTCTTTTTTTCTCTTTCTATTCTCCTCCGTCGTGTGCATAGGTAGGTAGGCATGATGTTATGATGTAGATACTTACGTACGTCCGGAGCTGACAGCTCGCGCCGAGCCTTCTCTTCTGAGCATAACTATATATGTATCTATCTATAAAGTCACATAGTCTACGTATGTATGCACGCTCCCGGATCCGCCCAGACTATGTATTCTACAGACCCCAACTTAGCCGGCGCACATCCTCGCTGACCCCCCCTGGTTCCACGCAGGTGCGATGACGAAGGGGAGACAGTCCTTTCGGGTCGCGGCAATGGCGGGCGGCGCGAGGGGAGTCATAGACTAGATACATACATACTCTACATCTCTACATATGGACGTACAGCATGTATGTACGTCCCCACCCACCCCCCGCCAGTTTGCGCGTCCAGTGCGAGCTGACGGAGGGGTCGGGCGGGGGGGGGGGGGAAGGCAGGGGGCACGCGTTGTTGTATCTGTGTATCCAGTGCGGTGCAGCGGCGATTGGGGTCGTCGCGTTGATGGAGCGACCGACGCGTTGAGGGGCCGCGCTGAGTCGGTGACTGCGGGCGTGCAGTGTTGAGCATCATGCATCGTCATATCTACCATGCGGCGCGATTCCCCGGGGTGGCACCCCGAGTCGAGAGCGAGGGCGAGGTGTAGTTGGCTCGCTCTCGCTCTCGACTCCACATCCACACCACACCACGAGGGGCATGGATGGATGGCTGGATGGATGATGGCTGGATGGATGATGGATGGATGGATGGATGGAGGGGGGATGACGATGGTGGGTCATAATCGCTCGCGCACAAATTGCCCTGTTGTCGCTAGCGAGATGGATGGTGGATGGTTACACGCGTTCGCGCTCCTATTCGACTCATCCGTTTCTATTCCATTCCGCGGTCGAGTCTAACCGGTCCGGGCCAAGCTATGCATGCACCGAGGCGGATGGATAGAATCTATCTACGTCCGTCGGGTGGAATACGGTCGACGACGACGGAACGACGGTTCTGTCCGGTTCTGTCCGGCTCCGTCCGGCTCTGTGTCTCTCTGGAGCGGCGCTGTCGGCTGATGCCCATGACTGCGCCGTGGCGGCGCCTTGCCGTCGCCTGTCTGCCCGCGTGCACGGCTTCTCCGTGCCGGTCTGACTGGTGGCGTGGCGGCGTGGCGGCGTGGCGGCGAGCACCGCTGCCCCCGCGTGCATGCCGACGACGCCTGTCCGGCGCGATCGATCACACGCCCATCACTCGGCGGCGCCGCCCCGCGCCACGGTGCAGAGCCGCCTTTTCGCCGTCTCGACCGATGACAGGCTCCGCCCACGCAGCCACGAGAGGCAGTACTTAGCCTGCCTCTGACCCGAACGGGGGTGCTGGCTGAGTCCGTATCGGGAGGGTCCATCGCGACCGACGCTACGAGCCCCCGACACCCCCTGCCCTCTTCCTCAGGACTCAACACCCTCCCCCCCCTCCCTGGCTGGTGCTCCGGACCGTGACGGATGATCGCTGGGAAGTGGCCCCGCACTCGATCGTCCACGGATAGCCGCTCAGGCCCGATCCGGGAGCTCTCGATCTGCTAAGCTCGACAGCCTGGGTCTCGTGTGCGGCGACCACCCACCCGCATCGGGAAGGATACGGACCACTCGCCCCTCCTCCCCGCAACTCCGCGTGCCGTGAGGGGCGCTCTTTCGCCTGCGTGGGGGCCTGACCACCGGCAGTGCAGTGGCACGCCATCCGGGCGAGCGCGCCGGACGATGCTTCCAGCCCACAGCAGCCTGCTCGCCGCGAGCGTGGAGCACACATAGCCCACGGCGAGATCACATTCCACTGCGCTCTGCTCCACCCACCCAGCACCTTCCGAGCCCGGCCCATCTGACGGGGTTGCGGGCGCTGGCCGCGCTGCGTGGTGGCGGCAAGGCGAGTTCCGCCACGGGCAGAAGTCGTCCCACCAGCGGTATCACGCACTTCCGGTGTGCGCGGTCATGGCTGTCACTCGTCGGCCGGCATCGTGGCATCGAGAAATACAGGCCGGCACAAAGGCGAAGGGGAACTACTGGCGGGTACGGACTCCACCCAAGCCGTGCATTCTACTTTTGGGAGCCGCCCTCAGGAGGCTGGCCGGACAGCACGGCCGCCCCGCTTGCCACCCGCCTTTCCCACCAGCGCGTGCGCGGAGTCCTGCTCGCACTTCTCCCCTCGGGCTCGCGCTTGGCGGCGACGGTCCGATCCGACGCGGCGGGCTAGAGGGGGCCCTGGACCTGCTGGGCGGCTGCACGCATTCTCGTCCGCACATTCCCGTTCGCTGGTCGGGAGCGAGCGAACGAACAGGCTCGAGCTGGACAGGTTGCCGGGGGCTCCAGCTGCGATAGCCGGGTTCCACGAAAGTCGGCCCACAAGAAAAGAAAAAAGAAAAAGGACATGTCTATCAGTCAGGGTGGTTATCGAAGGGAGCGGTCCGGGTGACTGGTGATACGCCATGATCCAGGGCACGCCACCAAGCGCTGCGCCGAGAATGCGGGGCGCTTAGCCGCCCGCCCGGGTGGGGTGGCAACCACATCCCGACCTGCCTGGCCCGGAAGCGTGCTCAGCCCCGCACACAGTGTCGCAGGCACCCGATGTGCGCGGTGCGGCAGTATCTATGTTTGCTGCGATGCAATACGACGCGACATGCTGTTTCCCACGACACGGAGAGCAACAAACAAAGCCTGAGGTTTGCTGCGGATGATGCAAACGCAAACTCGGGATGACGGTTACTCTGCAGCCGCGTCAACAGCACACCACGCACACCCGGGGAGTAGTCCGTCCGCACATGTCTGTGTGTGTGTGGGGGGGGGGGGGGGGGGGGGGGCGCCGGGGGGGGCGCGCGGGGCGGGGGGGGGGGGGCGGGGGCGCGCCCGGCCCCCCCCCGCCGGCGAACCTGAGGTCGGTACCAGCGAAAGTCATCCCACCCTGCGTCGCACGGCCCAGGGAGGGCAAGGCTGGAGTATCTATCTAGACAGGATGTGTCTAGTTTTTCGCCACCGTGCGCACACGCACCAAACACAACACCAAACACACCAAGCACATCAAACACATGCCCAGCCAACCCGCCACCTGGTCGCCTCAGGCAGGAAACGCGTGGAGAGAGAGGTCATTCCCTCCGCCAGAACCCTTCCACTTTCCCCCTTCCACTTTCCTGCGCACATTGCGCACCCGACCGACCGGCCTCCTGGACTGGGGTGGTGGATGTCTGGACTGTGCGTTGCTCTCGGGTGGTGCGACGTGCGTGCTGAGAAAGCAGAGGGAGTTCGAAGTTCCGCGGCGCAGCCTTGCGTCGGCGACGACGGAGAGCGTCCGCCCGGATGGGGACTGCGGAGCGAGGACTGCACGGATGCCACACGTCTAGAACGCCCTCCTTCCTCCGGCACCGAGATCGCTCTGTCGCGCGCGCCGGGGGGGCGATACCCGGTGGTCGTCGCGGATGTTTGTCGCGTGTGATGGCCTGTGACGTGTCCGTGGTGCGGGCAGTCGCACTCTTCACGACGACGGAGGATGGGGATCGTTCGTATGGTTTCCAAACAGCAAATGCTCGGGCGCGGCTGCAGCAAGAGCTCGGCGGCGGCAGCGGCGGCGGTTCGTGAAGCGCGCGAGCATGGCAGAGTCAGTCCCCGGTCCATCCGCAGACCGCATTCCGTCCCTCCCGTCGCGAGCGAATCCTCCCCCCCCCCCTTCCGCGCCGTCCGTCGCCGTGATCCCGCCACTCGTCATGCCACCGTCTCGCCACTCGTCATGCCCCCCCCCCCCCCCCGTCTCGCCACACACCCGCAGCCTTGTCTCCGTCACGCCGTCTCACTCCCCGACGCCTCGGTCAAACTGCCCGTCCACCATCGCCACACCCGTCGAATTCTTTCCGCCCTCATTCCACCCTCATTCCACATCGCCCGAACCGCGCGCGCGCTCTCCTCAGGTCGCAGTGTCGTCCGCGTGTCGTACCAGCTGTGCCGTTGCCACCCTCCTCGAGACCGCCCGCCGGCGGGTAGTCGCTTTTTATACAGCGCACCGCTCCAGGCTGCAATGAGTCACGCCAGCGCACAAGCCGCTCTCCGCCAGTCAAATCCACCGCCTTTCTCGCTCCCGCTCCGCGTCCGTGAGGCTGGTGGGGCTACATACGCACAGCCATCCGTGTCCGCGTGACTCACGGCCATCCAGCAGGAGTGGCCGCCATTGGCCAACTCGGTCGTGCGTCTGCTTTTTTTCTTCTGTTTAATCATTACTCGAGGTCGTGTGCCTGCGGGGCGCGAGTCCATTCGGCGCCCTAGATATGTAGATGTGTAGAATATGTAGGTTCGCTAACAGGGCGGCGGGAGCTAACTGGCTAGTTGGCCGCTACTGCAGCTCCCGTGTAACATCGTACCTGCCCACCGACCGCTCGCGAGTGCGTGTCTGTGACCGCATCCGTGGCAGATACTCTGGCCCGCACCCTCCGCACCAGAAACAGAGCTGCCCATGAGCTGCCCATCCGATCCCCGCAGCCTACACGGCGTGGATGTCGAGTGCATGGCTGTCGAGTGATGGTACACAGCAATGGCGCCAACTCTACGCTCCTGCTACATATGTATTGCGAATCTACCCGCAGATGCACGACGTTCCTGTCGATGCGAAGGCCACCTCAGTGCGGCGTTGGGGGCCGCCCGGTCTGGAGGCCGTGTCCAGGTAGCCGTCCCGCCCCGCACGCGTCCAGCGTCTCTAGCCTCTACTAGAACCGTCGCTGCTGTGCGCACAAAACCGATGCCTCCTCTCCTCCGCCTTCCCCCTTTCCCTCTCCATCCTCTTCCTTCCCGCTTCATCCTCGCCGGGTACCGGCGCTGGCGGCCCAGCGCGGTCTATTTCTTTCATTTCCCTCAAAACATCCAATAGATGACCACTTTCCGCACAGTAAGTTAAAACGCTCGCTGCGTGGGACCGAGAGGACCATGAGATGCTAACGTTTGGGCACAGACGGGTGGGTCCCGAATTCCTAACGACGCGGTGGGCAACATCGAAAGTGCTCGGATATCGGCGCGCACGCATGCAAGCTATTCGGAAGGTCCATCTGCGCTTCACCTACCCGCGCCGTCGATTGAGCTGACGCCTCGTCTTGCATGTGCTTTCTCGCGATATGGCTGCCATCGTTGAAGTCTGGCCCGTTACGCAAACAGTGCCTTGCCAAGATATTGTCCTGCCATTACTAGAGCCATCGGCGACAACGCCTCTCCCTTCCGTCCGCCGCGCCTCCCCGCCGCGGGCGACGGCAGCAGCACCGCGGCCACGATCGCGCTGCTCCTTGTATGTTATTATCCCTTGTTTGTGCGTGCTCGATCTTCTCCGGCTAGTGGTCCACTGCCTTCGAGCTTTGCGTTTGCTTTTGATGTCTCTGCCGATTGACGTAGGCAGTCCTGGCGACACATCTTCAGCGCGGGTGGCGTTGACATAACCGCTTTCGGAGCAATACTTACTACCTTCGCTCTATCTCTCTTGCCCCCGGAGCCTCATTTCCCATCACTCGAACGCGGCTGTGCTCTGGAAACCAGCTCCCACAAACCCTCACAAAGCAGTCCCCACCCTCACAAAATTGGCTCCACCCTCACAAAGCAATCCGCCCCTCACTCTTCCCCCATTTCCTCTGCCGACCAAAGCTCCGACTTCAAGCCACAGCCAACCCCCCCCCCCCCCCGGGTCATCGTCTGCCTCACCTTCTTCCTCGTCTTCCCCCTCACCCTCCCCACTTCCCCCCCGGGCCCCACCGCCGCCGCCGCCCCACCCCCGGCCCCGCTCGCTAAACCGAGATGACGACCTACACCACCACAAGGCGCCTTTACCTCTGCGGCGAAGAAGAGCCCTACGTGGGCTGGGACGCGAGCGACGACCACAAGATCGTCCCGTCCACCAGGCACCAGGACCGAGAGCGCCTGTTCTACAGTGTGGTGCACCACAACATCAACCACAATTTCAAAGGCGGCTACTTTGTAGCGCCCCGCTATGAGACCCACAACCCACGCCTCAGCTTCGGAATGGAGCTTGAGATGGTCATTGCCGAGTGGTCGAAGGAGAAGACAGGATTCCTGGTTCTCGAGGGGTCGCTCGGGCGAATCAAGTGGGCCGACGGGAAGACTTACCGATGCGAGATCTACCGCGGCACCGGAGCTCCAGACCGCTCAAAATTCCTCATCATGAAGGACGGCAGGTAAAAATTCCTCGTTCCGCTGGTGTTGTTGCTGCCGATTCTGATGCACTCCCTGGATAGTATCTCTTCCCGTGTTCGTGTCAAGCCGTGGCTGAAAGTCCCGAAGGCCCCTTGTGGCAAAACTGGCTGCGATTCAAGCGAAGAAGAGCGCCGCATTGCTGTGAACAAGATCCTCGCGCAAGGGGGCTCGACAGAGGACAAGAAGGCGTGGTGGCCCAGGGGGTCAAACGACGCCGTAAGTGGTATCCGTTACGCCGTGCTAACTCGTAATGCTAACTTCGTGAGCAGTACCTCACTCGTGAGGGAAAGGCCGCCAAGGCGATCAGGGAGTACCTCCGAAACCTCTCGGACTCGTGCTTTATTAGTGGCGCCCCCGTCGAGATGTGCACGCCAATCCTCAACCAGACCACATACGAGCAGGTTGTCAAGACCGTGCTATCACACCTGGCTGAGGATTTGACCCTGCTGTTCAACGAGAGCACAGGCCTCCACGTGCATGTGGGCTGTGGTCAAGGCAACTCGTGGACACTCGACGAGCTTAAATCAATCGCCAAGGCGGTGTTCCTGTTTGAGGATGCAATCGACCTGATGCATGCAGCCCACCGCACAGAAGAAAACTGGATGATCTCCTCGAATAGATGGAACCCGGCCATGCAAGGCTCCACGACCGAAGGCGTTATCGAGGTAATCGAGGCTAGCCTTACTGAGGCGGATTTTCTGAACGTGGTCGGCAACAGGAAATGGTTCAAGTACAATTTCATGACCAACGCAATGTATGGTACCATTGAATTTCGACAGTCTGAAGCCCACGGCGACCCGCAGAAAGCGGTCGAATGGATCAAGTTCATCTCCCTTTTTGTGTCTGCGGCACTGGGAGCGGCAAAATGGGAGTGGAAGCTGTGGGCGGGGGCCTTGGGGAAAGAGGCGATACACACCAACCCCAAACCAAAACGCCAATTGGCCTACCTTAGTCTTCCGGACGCCGTTTGGCGTCGCTTCGGCATCCCATCTCACCTGCGCCAGCTAATTCCGGAGCTATACGAGGAGCACCAGGACCGGCTCCACAAGGCGAAGATGTTTCAAGTTTTCCAAGAGGCCGCCGCCAGTGCCCAGTCCTTTATCCGCAAGAGCACTGGCGGCTAGAGCCCTCCATTACTCTTTCTCCCCTCGATTCTCCTCCCGTTTTTTTCTTCTTTTTTCCCCCATGTATCCAAGCCGCTTCAAACGACATCTTCACCCTTCGTTAAATTCCTTTTGAATGATATCTTCCCCCTTCATCGATTGCCTTTCAACTGCATTCGTGGCACGGAGTTCTTGAGATTTGTTCTGTTGGGCCATCGGGCAAAAGACGAAAGTTGATGCTGGCCCGCTGTTGTTTTGGTCTCATCAAGGGCTGATGATGCCAGGCGTTCCTGCCAGCATGTTCTTTTGTGTATACACTATCATCTGCGTGTTTTGTTTATTCATTAATTGCATGCGACCTATTTGGGCCAAGACGTTGTCGTTGTTACTCATCCTCTCCTTTACTTTGTTTATTCACTAATAGCATGACCCGAGTAACTACTTACATAAGTATCTAGATTATGGCGATGGATGGTTGCTATACTCGCCTCCCTTTTTTTTGCATAGTCGTACTCGCGCTCTATGTAAGCTATGGCGGCGAACCATTTTCTACTCGTCCCGAACACTGCTAACAGTTCATCAGGAAAAGTCGAGTGATTTATTGTGAGTAGTTACGTGATTCCGCTACCCACTATGCCAGAATCCACAATGCTTCAATTCATTGTCGACTTGAGTGTAAGTGCCTACCAACCTACCTACTCCAGATCACCGCCCTGTAAGTTCATACAGTACTCCCGTCCGTATCAGAAGGACGGGTCCTATGCAGTGCCAGAAGTTGGTTCCTCTCGAGGAAGATATCCGAAAGACCGCAGCATCGAGCACTATCGAAGTTCCGTAGGATGAAGCATAGGTATTAATGATCCCCCTATAAATTGGCGCTTCTCTCATCGTCAGAGGGGACCAAGCAGCGCTACATCCCGAACGTCATTCTGGCGCTTGTGATCCAACTCCACCCCACCCTCACGTCTTTTTCCCAGTTTTTGCGACCACCGCACAGCAATCCCCTGGAACTGACTACATACTTGTAGCTGTGGGGATCTGCCGAAAGAAGGAAAAGAGAAACAAATGACGCAGATGATGATCTCATACCAGTGGCAATGAATATTTCGTCATGGATATGTATGTACATATGTAAACGGGGATCGTGGGGGCCGCGTGTGGCTTGCAATTGGTGATCATACATACATAGAGTACATTCTGTAACCTGCGGGCAAGCGAGATACACTAAACAAGGCCGCTTCTTTGGCTCGCTTGACGGAACAGGAAGCTACGCTCTCGCTTGTCAGTTATATAGAGTTGCCCCCCCCCCCCAAAACTCTCTCCTTCCCACGAACGAATCGAATCCTATGAAAAGCTACGAACCAACTTAAAACACAAACGCGAACACAGCTTCCATACTCATCCCCAATGTCCACCCCTACATCTCCTGTCGGCACAAGCCGCACCGACACGATGGAGAGCGCGAACGCGATCCCACCCGAGGCCGGCGACGTTGGCGGACTCCTTGTCGAGCGTCTGCGGGCCTGGAAGCACGCGGTGGCCTACCTCGAGGCGTACGTCACGCAGACGGAGAGCATGCACAAGTCTCTCGGCAAGGAGTACCATAAGGTGCTGAAGGCCGTCGACGAGCCATTGCGCGAGGGCCACCACTTCCAGCAGTCCGTGGGCGGCGTGGCGTCGCTGTTCGAGAACATACGCGCGAACACGGTCCGTCTCAGCACATCGCACCACGAGACGGCGGGCGAGCTCAAGAGCACCGTCCTGCCGATCCTCGAGCGGCTGCACAAGGAGATCCGCGATAGACAGAAGCACGTCCAGAGCGAGAGCGAGAAGAGCGCGAAGAGCGTCGCCAAGACGCGGAACAGCACGCAAGCGCACATCGAGCTTCTCGGCCAGCACACCTCCGCGTTCGAGAGCACCGGCGGCACCAGCGCCGGCGGCCACGACGGACACCACTTCAAGCTGCACCACTCAAACACCGGAGGGAAGCACAAGCCCGAGTTCGACCCGTACCTGCTCCGCAGAGGCGTCCTCAGTCGCCTCGCGAAACAGCTCCACGAGGAGGACGCACAGCGACAGGAACTCATCGGCGTTCAGAACCACTCGCAGGAGTTCGAGGCGAAGATTGTTCATACGATCCACCAGGCTCTCGCCGCGCTCAACCAGACGATGCACGCGCAGGCGGAGCTACAGAAGCAGTTGTACGGAGGCACCGTCGGTTCGTCGCCGCCCCCCCTGCTTCGTTCGCTCACCCACTTTTGCGGTTCACCACTAAAGTGAAAAAAAAAACAAAAAAAACAAACAGAGAAAGCAAATGCCATCCCTCCCGACTTCGAATGGGTCAACTTCCTCTCCCGAAACGCCGAGACGATGATCGACCCTGCAGCGCCGAAGCGCACAGTGGAAACCACCCGCTTCCCGAACGAGGACCACTCGAGCACCAAGCCGCTGATCGAGGGCGCCCTCATGCGGAAGGGTAAGATTATGCGTAGCTACTACCAGTCCTACTACGTCGTCACCCCGAGCAAGTACCTTCACGAGTTCAAAGACCTCGACGTATGTCCCTCCTCCCCCGGGCCTCTCTCCAATGGCACATGGACACTCTAACCCCCCCCGTCTGCTCGACAGCATCTGAACCGCGAGCCGGAGCCCGAACTCTCCCTGTACCTCCCCGACGCGGTTCTCAGTGCGCTCAGCGCCGAAGGGAAGTTCCAGATCACGGGGAAAGACGCGGGGTCCAAGCTAGGCACCAAGCACGACTTCGCTTTCAAAGCGAGCTCCTACGGCGAAGCCCAGCGCTGGTACGAGGCCATCTCGTCGCACGTCAACGCCAGGACCGACGTCGTGCTCGCCGTTACTCCCCCCGCGGGCGTGTCCACCACAGCAATCGAGAAACCTCCGGCGTACGATAGCGCTTCGGCACCGGTGGTCGCCGGCCAGGGGTCGGGAGCCACGGCGGGGACGGCGACTGCGGTGCTAGTGGGGACGGGCGACCCCAGGCAGCAGCCGGTGGTGGCAGAGAAGATGGCTTAGGAGGCCGCCGGGTGGGACGAGAAGAGGAGGTTGCGCTGAGTGGGCGGTGGTGGGAGGGCCGTAGTGTCTGAGTATTACTCGGTAATTGCGATGGGCGATGCTCTGCATTGTTGATGTTGCTGCTCTCATGCGTGGGGGAGTTTTTTTTTTCCTTTTCGGTGCGTTTGGTGGGCGAAATTGCATATCATATCACTCGTGTTCTTTTATCGATGTGGTAGGCGATTAATGACGAAATAGTAATAATAATAAAAAACGATGCAGTAGTGTAGAGCGGGATGGACTTTCCGACATCGTCAGAGCACCCAAACACTGCGAAAAAACTCGTCTGCATAGACCGAACACGGTACGCACCAGAAAGCGGGGAGCACATCCACAATCGAAATATCTATAGCCCACAACCCCCCCCCCCCACTGTATCTCATCGCTCCCCGTCCTTGTCCCCGCGCTTTTCCGCCCTCGCAGCCATGTACTCCCGAAACGCCTCCAACTCCTCCTCTCCGACCGGATAGGTGTGTTCCTTGCGTGGGTACTCCCCCTGCCTGACCTCGCGCAGGTACTCCTCCATGCCGCTCTTGGCGTGTTCGAAGAGGTTGGCGTAGCGCTTTACGAACTTGGGCATGAAGCGGCCCTCGGGGTAGAGGCCGAGCATGTCAATCTGGACGAGGACCTGGCCGCTGGTGCCCCTGCCGGCGCCGATGCCGATGGTGGGGACGTCGAGTTCGTCGGTGAGGGCGCGCGCGACCTCCTCGGGCACGGCCTCGACGACCATGCCGAAGACGCCGGCGTCCTGCAGCGCGAGCGCGTCGGCGAGCAGCTTCTGCGCGGACGAGAGCGTCTTGCCCTGCACGCGGAAGCCGCCGAGCGACGGCGCGCGCTGCGGCGTCAGCCCGATGTGGCCGAGCACGGCGATGCCCAGCGACGTCAGCCGCCGCGCCGTCGGCGCCATCTCGACGCCGCCCTCGAGCTTGACCGCGTGCATGCGGCCCTCCTGGATCAGCCGGATCGACGACTGGATCGCTTGCTCCGGCGAGACCTCGTACGAGCCCATCGGCAGATCTCCCACCAGGAACGCCGACTTTACCGCGCGGGAGACCGCGCGGCAGTGGTGCAGCATCGCGTCCAGCGTCAATTGATTCGTATCCTGCGCGCGCGCGGTCAGCGTCCTGTTGGCGGGAGGGGAGGAGGGAGGGGGGCGGGAACCCACTTCCATGCCCAGCGCAACCATGGCCAGCGAATCACCGACGAGGACGATGTCGACGCCGGCCAGGTCGGCAGCCAGTCCCGACGGGAAATCGTGGGCCGTCACCATCGCGATCGGCGTCTTTGCCGCGTGCAGGCTGCGCAGCGTGTTGATGGTGATCTTCTTGCGCGGCGGGATCGCGGTCGGCGACAGCGGCGAGTGCGAGGACGGGCGGCATTGCGTGGAGCTGAAGTGTCGCGCGTGCAGCTGGGGTTGCTGGCGGGGATCCTGTCGACGTTGACGCAGAAGCAGCAGGGAGGTTTGTGACACGTTCGATGATGATGGTGATGATGATGGTGATGCACGGCGGGCGATGCGTGCCGACGGTGCTGATAGCGACAGCGATAGTGGCGGCAGTGGTGGTGGGAATAGAGTTGATCGCCGCCGTGCGACGACAGGTGCCAGATGTTGTCGCAGCAGCGAGGGTTGGGGGGGCATATCTTTTTTTTTTTCCGGCGCAACTAAGTAGTACTTACTTAGATATGTCTGTCTCTCTCTCGCACCCGGTTCCAGTCTTATCGGTATTTTTCTTTCCCCCCCCCCCCTTTCTCAAGTGTCCGACGGGCACTCTAAATTTGTTTTTGTTACTTTTTTGCGTTGTGGGGGGATACCGTATGTACCGTATGTAGTCTTTCGGGAACCAAACCCCAAAAAGAAAAAGAGCGTGGAAGAGAAGCCGTAAACTCTGAAAAGACCTTCTGCGGAGGAGGTCTTTCTTTGTAGAGATTCCCAAGATCCTCATCCCCTACCCCCTTTTTCTCCCCTCTGACCGACTGACTCCCCAAGGGGGAGTGACTCCCTCCTCCCCTTGGGGTGGTCGGTCTGGGTCTTGGTCTTGGTCTTGGTCGGGTGGACGTCAGCCCGCCCTGAGTGCGAGCGAGCGAGAAAAAATAATAATCTGTGATCATGCCAGACCCGGCAATAGCGTGACAGTCTTATGTAGGCCCCAGCTGCCCCTGTTACTCTGGGGTAACACAGCCATGCGTGGCCAGTCTCCCCGCAGTTCGACCCCGCCGCCTGGTGACGACGGAAGGTGGTGGGTCATGTGAGTTGTGCTGCATATCGAAATCCGTGACGATCGTGATCCCATTGTTGTTGCCGACCGACACACCTCCCATCTCCACCTCCACTCACACATACCTGCCCTCCTCTTCCTCCCCCTCCTCCTCCTCCTCCTCCACCACGGCCGAATATCTTTTCGTTTCACTTATCGATAGGCACACGTCTCTCCCTGCCTCCCCGCCTCCCCGCCTCCCTGCCTCCTTGCCTCCCTGTCTCCCTGTCAGGAGGAATATCTCCAAGTGGCTACATATACATACAAGTCGGAAAGCACTTTCAGAATCCTACCAGGGTATTTAGAGCATATCCGTCCCTCCTACATATCTCTACCCGCCTGTCAGCCGTCGAAGAGTCGATCAAGCCCAGCAAGCCAATCTCCACCGCTAGCGCCACCGAGCTCTTCAAAGCTTCTCGTTGAACTCGCCCTCCCGACGACCATCGCGACTGCATACAACACACACATACACATAAGCCAGCTAGCTCCGTCAGCAATGAGTTCCCCGAGGAGAAGGATCGAGACAGATGTGAGTTCCATTTCGTCCCCCTAAGTATTCTCCTACGCGTGTGTAGTAAGTACTGACGCGTCCTGCTTGCGGGGGAGTTAGGTCATGAAGTATTCTCGCCACTTTCACCATCACCACCACTCACTTCCCATTCCTCCTTCTCCCCGACCCGACTCGATAGCTAGCTAACAATACTGGGCGACAGGCTGTAGGTTTTCCCATTGTATAAGCTCGGCTCGCGCACCCCCCCTGTCTGACCCGCGCCAATCACATGGAAGGTTGATGAGCGACTACGAGGTTACCTTGGTGAACGACAACAGTATGTCAATGTCCCCGTCGATCCGTGGTCCGTCCCGTTGCTGACAGAGAGCTTCCACAGTGTATCGTATCCCCGTCTGTCCTTTGCCGGCCTCATCTCGACTGACAATGTCGGTCTCGCAGGTCGGAATTCTTTGTCCGCTTCAAGGGTCCCGAAGAGAGTACATAACTCGCACCCCCTTCTTCCCCCTCCCGCTGCCCGCTAACAGAAAGCCACGCGCACCGTACAGCGCCGTTCAAAGGCGGAACGTGGAAGATCCACGTCGAGCTTCCGGACCAGTACCCGTACAAGTCGCCTTCGATCGGGTTCCAGAACCGCATCTTCCACCCCAACATCGACGAGATGAGCGGCTCCGTCTGTCTCGATGTCATCAACCAGACATGGTCGCCGATGTACGACATGATCAACATCTTCGAAGTCTTCCTCCCCCAGCTGCTGAGGTATCCGAACCCTACCGACCCCCTCAACGGCGAGGCTGCGGCTCTGCTTATGAGGGAGCCGAAGATGTATGAAGCCAAAGTTAGGGGTGGGTTTTTTCTGGGTCTTTTTTTCTTCCCAGTGCGCGACGTGTCTGCAAAAGGGAGAAGAAGAGGGCTGATCACGGGTTGGCGATACACAGAGTATGTGGAGAAGTATGCGACCAAGGATGCTATCGAGGACGGAGATGACGATGACGACGACGAGGAAGAGATGAGCTCGGTGGGCAGTTTTGACGACGACGACGACGACGACCAGCCAGCGGGACAGATGGAGGTCTGAATACTCAGTGCTGTAGAGTACTATTCTCTTCTTTTCCCGGGCAATTCTTGACGACTAATGGATGGATGGATGGTCAGTGCTATCTGAGTTCGACTGCGCCTTCTCTACACCTACCACCCCTCCCTCTCCGGTGTTGCATCCGTGTTTATCTTCAGGGTTGTTGTTGCTGTTATCCCAATCCTTTTGTTGCAGCGGTTGAAATGAGGACATACATATCTAGTGATGCTATGATTTCCATGCTCCACCTTTCCCACCTGTTTGACCGCAAGCTGTGTTTTTTCGGGGGCGCTTGTTGCTATGTACTAAGTATGTACTATGTATGCACCCGCGATTAAGACGCTCCCAACTACATATCCCTTGCCAGCACTGGCTACATACATTTCCCCCCATCCACGAAGATAAGAATGCCAGACAGAAAGCCGAAAAGATAGGCCTCCCGTTCCATACTGCGTGTGTGTGCGCGTGTGTGGCCCGGTTTCAACTTCGATGACTAATCACCGACAATTCAAAAAGCAAACTCCTTAACCCATCCTGGGTATGTCCAGAAAAATTGTTGCAAATAAAAACATTAATTTCAGGAGATAGAAAAAGAAAGAAAGAGAAGGACGGGAATAATGGTCATACTATGTCGTACATATTATAGAGGGGGAAAATGGAAAAAAAACCCCTCCGAGCCCAAAACGCCAGAATAAAAGGCCCTTTCGCGCCACCTGCGCCGTCCTCCCAGGATGAAAAATAAACAACCCAAAAAAGGCAAGAGAAACGGACCAAAAGACAAAATTAGCCGAGGGAGGAAAAAGGAAGGAAAAAAAAGGTAATGGGGGATACACAATCCTCACAGATGAAACGGGAAATTGTCGGGACGGGGAAAGAAAATGTGTCTCCGCCCAACCAATAAAGTACGGGAAAACAAACCGACTTGACCCATTACTCGTTCGCCATGGTGGTTTTCGGTGGGGCAGTGGTGGCAGCCAAAAACCATCCACCGCGCTCCCACTGGCCAGGGACGTACTCCGCCTCCTTGCGGACCGTAGTGTTTCGCGTGCCGTCCAGGAGCTTTCCCAGACGTCTGAAGTCGACCGGCTTCAGGATCCACCCGTCAAAGCCGATCTCCATGTACTCCATCCAGCGCTCTTCGAAGAGTGATGCCGAGACGGCAAATATCGGGATGCGCCTGTGGGTGGCGTGCCGGCGCGGCGCCGAGAGCTTGGAGTTGGATTCGAAGCCGCGGATGCGGACGGTGGATTCGCTGCCGTTCATTATTGGCATCTGTGCGAAGTGTGTGAGCGAGTGATCGGATGCGAGATGACGTCGTGGTGGTGGTGGTGGTGCTGGTGGTGCTGGCGGCAACATACCTGCATGTCCATCAGGATCGCATCGTAGTCGGCGCATGATTTGCTGAAGCTATGATAACACTCCTCGCCGTTTGCTGTCATGACCACGTTGTGGCCCATCTTTTCCAGCCTAAAATCAAATAAGATCCCTTCGCGGAAGGGAGGTCGGGTCGGGTATGCCTCACCTCTTCTTGATGATCTTGCTATTGATAGGGTCGTCTTCTGCCACCAAAATGGTGAACCTCACCGCATCCTCCGCCCGCGTCTGTGCGGGCTGTCTATTTGGCGGCAGCAACGGCACAACGGCACCGGAAGGAACCGTGTCGCCATCACATGGAAACTGCACCAGTCTTGCGGGCGCTGCGCTACCGCCGGTGACTTCCCTGCCTGGCGAAGATTTGCGGTCGAGAAGTCGGTCAAACACTGGGGCCTTGTGCGAAGACTTGGGTGCATCCACAGTGGTCGGTCGACTCGGTACGAGCGTGCGAGTGGACGACGACGGATGAGATCCTTCTGCTCCTGCCGTCGAGCTTGACTTCGCAGTGAAGTATCCGGCCGTCAATGAAGGAGAACAGGCGATTGGCGGACTCGAGATGGCATCGACGAGCCTGTCGATATTCATCGAGCTGGAGCTCGAAGGACCCAACTCGCCCGAGCTCCGTTGGGGCAGGACCTTGGCAGGTGATTGGATTAGGGTCACCTCGCCTTGCATTGGCGGAGGTGTTTCGCCTCGTTGCCGAACCGCTACATGGCCCGGCGAATCGTTCGGGAGTGTAAAGGGGACGCAGAGATTGAATCTCGAGCCCTTCCCTTCTTCAGACTTCAGTCGTAGCTGGCCATTCATATTCCTGATGGCACGAGCCACGACAGCAAGCCCCAAGCCGAGCACCTTTTGGCCAGGTATTTTGCTCAGCGCATTAAAGGATGCACTCTCCTCGCTGGATAGCGAGAGGATATCCCCCTCCTCCTCCATGTGGATCTGCTCGAATTCTCCGAAGAGAATGTCCAGTTTGGCGGGTGAGATTCCTTCGCCAGTGTCCTCGACTGCTATTTCGATATCGCGCTTTCCGTCGTGAACACTCCCAGCCCATATCTCGATCTTCAGTCCTCCTTCGGATGTATGTTTGACGGCGTTGGCCGTGATATTGCTGATGACCTGTCGTAATCGTGTCGGGTCTCCCTTCACGAACGAGGGTAGGCCAGAGTATTCCACCACCTCGAATGTGAGCTTCTTTCGATCGGCATCCACTCGGAATTTGTCTGTCGCTTCGAATATCACCTGGCGAAGGTCAAAAGTCTCATCCTTCATCAGGTCCTGGCCCTCCTCCGTGCGAGTGAGATCCAACAGGTCGTTGATAACATAGATCAAGGATTTCGATGCAGAATGGGACCGCGCCAGATTCTCGCGCGTCTCGGTATCGAGCGGCCCTTCAAGCGCTATCTCCAAATAGTTGATGATGGCGTTCAACGGTGTTCGGACTAACAACAGATTAGCACAGGGCATCATAATACGTGTTCATAAACAGTCCACCTTCATGGGAAGCATTCGCAAGCAACAGGCGGGTGAGTTGACTGCTCTTCAGCGCAGCCTCCTTTTCCCGCCACACCTCAATAAACTTTCCATAAACCAAGCATAACACCGCAGCGGTTTCGACTATTTCCTCATGTGAAAGATTAGCGCATCTCCCATTTCCCAGGCGTCCGTCTGCACAGATAAACCCACCTTGTTCTTCGGTCCATTCACGACTTCGTCCAACCACAGTCTCTGACCATATCTGCCGATACCAATGAGTTTCCGCTTCACAACTTGGCCGGGTTGCGAGTCTACCTTGAAGCTCGTCTGAACTTATTAGCCCATGATTCCAACTCTCAAGATTGTCTTGCAACTTTACCCTTGGCTCGAGATACGCAGTTGTACCTTCCTTCATTTTCTTGTCGTACGGATTTCCGGCCCAGTGAACGTGCTGTGCACGCGGAAGGCTTTGTCAGCAAAAAAAAAAAACTCATCGGACCCGGAGCCAGATGACCAACTAACCGAGATCTGTGGCTGTCTGAAAAACACGATGAAGTCCCGTCCTTCGGAGCTCAATGGAACCAACAGTAAGCCAGCAATAACCCTGAACCCAGGCCCGTATTTCAAATCCGGAAAATCCTTTGCAATGTCTTGTGAGGTTATAACAGTAGTGAAATTCCGGATACGCAGATATTCCAGCATGGCGAGTGCCTCTTGGGAACCCTCCGACTTGCCCAAGACCTTTGTTTCGTCCCGGATGCTCAACAGGCCGCAATCGGCATCGAACAGCTTCAATAGATCGTCGGAGCTCGCAACTATGTAACCGCCCGGGTTCTGTTCTGTGGGCACGGTATTGAGCAATTTGCGGGCGTGCAGTCGTCTAGCGTAAGTCAGACGCTCGATGGTGCGGCTGGCGGTCTCGCCGACCAGACAACACATCTTGCGGATGGGAAAAGATACACGCATCGGACTGTAGGAATGGCAGGAAACGAGGCCCCATAGTTGGTTGAACGCTGTGATTGAAATGCTCATGCTCGCCCTGACCCCCATGTGGCCTAGGTACTTGAGGTGAATCGGACTCATGGCCCGCAGATACGAGTGCGTCAAGTCCAGCGGTGTCTCCAGATCCTCGCGAGTGCTGCATACGAGTCGGGCCGTTGTCTGCTCTCTATCGTAAAGGAGTCGGGCCTTGTTGATGGTGTACAACGCACGAGCCTGTGCCGGAATGTCGGACTCCGGGAAACGAAGACCTTTCCGATCGGAGAAATTAGTACTCAACCGGGAAGCCAGGGGATCTCTCTCCCCCACCACGGAACGTTCCCTGTGTATTACCTTTGTATAGATCCTTAGTTGCCCTCGGGTCAACCAATTCCGTCACAACCTGGCCATTCCATGCATCGTCGAACTGATAAATCATGACCCGGTGAAACCCTGTAAGTTCCTTGACCAGGCCAACAACGACCTTAAGGACCATGCTCAGATCGGTGGCAGACGCCAATTGCTCTGTCAACTGGGTCAGCATAAGCCACAGCGGGAACGCCTCGGAGTGAAGGCGTACCTTGAATCTGACTCATCAAACTGAAGACCTTTGCAAAGTCAAGTTAATTTCAGTATTCCATACAGTGCATCATATCCACCCCCTCCCACCGCCCGAAGTGGAAACAACAAACCTCCATTGCCGCAGCGTCGCCTCTCCGTTTCCGCGCGGACCGCAACACTCGCAGCGGTTTGCTCGAGCTCATTGTGCTCTCAAGTATCTCCTCATGCGTGGGGTTCGAGTCAAACGTCTCCAATGGCTCGGATCTGTCGCATGCGGGACTGAGAGGAAATTTATTGTCGTCCTCCAACTCAAACTCGCAAATGAACAGGCTCTTGTCCCCCGCCAGCAGGTGTATCGCACACCATAGCTTGATCTGGATCGCATCGGGCCCCGTGACATGGAGAGAAAATACCTCCGGTCCGTCGATTCGCGCGTCCGAGTCACCCCGTACAAAGTCGATGTGCTCAGCAAGGTGATCGGCCTGTTCGTCGGACAAGATGGACAGAAAATTCCCCCGCGCAAAAAGTTCGCTGGGAGAGTAGCCGATGATGCTTTTAGAGTTCTATTCGGGGCATAAGGTTAGAAACACCGCTTCGCCACGCGGAATTGAAGTCATACTTCGCTCACGACTCGGACATTCAGCATTTGCCCGTCCTCCAGCTCCCGCAGAGCTACAAGACAACCAAACCCCTGCACAGCTCCCGGAATATGAATGGCCTCGTCCTCGCAGCGCTGCATCTTTTCCGCCCCTGCAACCCCGGTCACAACCATATGGCCATCTTCTGTAATGACGTGCTTATGTCTTTCGGTGTAGAAGCCCCCCTCCGAGCCCAAACCGGCCGAGCTCGCGCCATGCGACCCGGGCGCCTCCGCGGTGAAATAGCTGACACTTTCCGATATCGACTGGCTTCCCATTCTGAAGGACGACTCCGAGCCTTCCTGCGCCGGCGTCCCGACCAAACCGTTGATGAGGTTCATAGTACTCGGGCTGCTGCCGGACATGCTCGTGGTGCTCCTTGCGCCTGGCGACTCGGGACCAGAGGGCTGGGGCTCGACATTGACGACGGACCGTATCGGAAAGACTCTGTCGTACGCTTCGCTGTCCGACAGGGACGAACTCCGGAGAAAGGGCGGCCGCGAGACCGATATATTCGCGACACTAGATAGCAACGGCGGTGCGGTAGGCGCGGTGGCAGATGTGGGAATCGTGATACCGGTAATGCTCGAGCCTGTGTCCATCTCGGGTGGTTTCAGATGTTCATTCGAACACTTGGTCTCCTCCTCCAGGGAATCCATCGGGGAATCCATCGGGGATGTCCGTGCAATGACAGCACAGCCTGTTGCTGCCAGATATCAGAGGAGTGAGTGCAGGTCCAGGGTTGACAGGATGGAGTCTTGGTCGATCGAATGCTTGTTGTGAACGATGGAGGGGTGGCAGCGGAGCTGTCGATTCACGGCCGGTTGATGGGCTCGCTGAGAAAGGGCCGGACTAGATATCCATCCTCGACAATTTCCCAGCCGCACACCGTTTCCCGCCCGGCCGGACACGACAAGGGTGGGGAGTGGCTGTCGCTCGGGGGGACCCCAAGGGTATCGGAGGATAATGCCGGTGACTGTGACGTATCAATGGGGCTTAGCTGATGGGTGCGGACCATGCAACGACGAGCAGAGCAGAGCAGAGCAGAGGAGAACAGAACAGAACAGAACAGACCAGACCAGAACAGAACAGAACAGAACAGACCAGACCAGAACAGAACTGGCTGGAATTTTCTGATAGGGTTGGACGCATGCGAAGCTCGGGGCCCGGAAGCTTTGCCCTCGTTCCAACTAGTTATGTAGCATCCACACTGCTGTGATGCAGTCTGCCACCCGCCTTTTGGTAGTTATGTATGCGATACCCCCCCCCCCCCCCAAAAAAAAAAAAAAAAAAAAAACCACCTATCTATGTGCCCCGCGCTCTTGCATCTCTTTCCTTTCTTTTTCCGTCTTTCTCCTTCCTCCCGCCCTCACAGACTAAGCCGGCGGTCTCCTGGGCGAAGGAAGAGGGCTCAAGCTGTCCGACAGGTGTGAATACTTGGGGTGTGGGGAAAAGGTACATAGATACATCTTATGCTGAGGGACACTCCAGCAAAGCCACGAATATATATGTACTTAGATATGTATGCAGATTCGCTGTTTGCGTTCGGCTAGATAGGTGCGCGACGCAGCAGCTCTGATAGCTGCGAAAGTGCATCAATGATACTCTAGAAAGGACCCCTGCGCACACACTCCCTCTATCTATCTGTCTGTCATGCACTTGCTCGCTCCAACACAACCCTGTTGGCTTGTCCGTGACGAAGTGTCCCACAAGGGGGCCAGCGGTGGTTTGTCGCGAGTGCAGGTTTTTGGTGAGGAGTTGGCGGTTTTTCTTTCGAAAGTGTCTATGATAGCAGTTGTTCCCGTTGCAGATCAGGTCTGCCGGAGGGGATAATCCGGTGTGGGTAATTAGTGGTCATCGCGATGAATAAGCACTGCGGGGAAAGGACGAGGAGAAGGAAGCTGCAGAAGAAGTCGAATCGAGATATGTATGTGCTGCGACGTGTGAGCACGTGGAATACTGGGGTGCACATGGGCGTGTTGGGCAACAGCACTGCTCGCAGACGCACTTGCCAACCCATCTCTTCACACATCCATCCACTTGTAGTTACGTATGTATGTGTGTACATAGGCAGACTCCCCGCAGTGAAATATATTGGAGTGCAGCTGGATAGAGTCTGATCGCATCGAACCTTAAACCCACCCACAGCAAGTCGTCGGAAGGCTGCTCGCATCGAGACTCCCATCATGATCGCATCTGGCCATCCGGAAAGGACACACCCTGTCGCCTTCTCCCCCTCACCCCCGGCTCCGCTCGACTCGGTTCCGTCCGTCCATCCACCCATCCATCCATCTCCCCTTTCCCTGCGGCTGAAACGAATGGGAAAACGGGAAACAAACAACCGACGAGTTCAGCGCCCGTTACATATGTAGCTCTCCGTCTTTCGAATCCTCTGGCGGCAGCAGCGCGAGGTCTGCATGGAGAAGGCGGAAGGAAGGTAAGCACAGCGGAGCGGATATGGAGGGAAGGAAGGGGAAGGGGTGGCCCTTGCCTATGTGCAGTGGTCGGCAGCCGTCAAGCTGCAATAGTATATCGCGATATATACAAGATTGCCATGGGCCGATGGGGGGAGCCGGGGAGGAGGAGATGTGCTCTGGTGGACCGCGGGATTGCGGGGAGTGGGCTGGCCGACATCGCAAAGGACAGATTCCCATGCCGCGCGAATCATACCGGTGTTCGACTACTACTACATCGAGTAGTTTATTCGTGACTACGATCACCGACCTCGCGTGCTTCGCGCGCTACGTACCGTGACACATTCCCAGACGCACGTGCATGCACCCGCCCGCGTCCCGAAGTCCAGGTTCCGCCATCCGTACGCGTGCGGAGTGCGGCGCCACTGGAAGTTGGTGGCCTGCATGCTCGCCAGCTGCAACCCGGTCCACCGCATCTGGACCGCCGGTGTTGGACTTCCCCGGCGACCGACGAAGCTCCAGGCCCCAAATACAGTACGTAGACCGAGGAGTCAGAAGCGGAGAAGGGCGTGCGCCGAATGTCTAGGTGTGTACGCCGCGGACAAGGGCGGAGGCTCGAGCCGTCGAGAGGGCTGTGCTTGCTACGGTACGGCCGTTTCCCGCCACGCAGGGTATACTTAGTTAGGGAAGGGGGGCAGAGTACGGCGGATGCACGGCTCGTCACTCGGACCCGCCATCCGCGCGACGTCGCGATGAAGCCATTATTGCCTCCGGATGAGCGTCGAGCGTCCATGCCCGCGCAGAAGACATGTCGCACGAGCATGATTCGCCACCCTCGCCCTTCCCACTGCCCGCTACTCCCGAACCGGATGGTTTGCCCCACCTGGCTCGCAGTTGCCCGGCCGCAGCTTACATGTGTGGCACGCACCACACGTGTGGAGGTGATGGCGGACGGCTGGAGTGCAGCTCCCACCGGCCCACCAGCTTTGGAGATGCACGTGATATATGTCTAGAACTCTGGGGCCGTACGATAGGAATAGGTTCTTACCTGTCTTCTGGCTGGCCGCGGACACCACAGCCCCGTTCTGACGACGGTTCTCGTCGCGAGGACGGCCTTGCTGCGTAGAGTTCTACGGTAGCCTTCGGACTCGATCGTTGCCGTATTATCTCGGATAAGAGTCCTCTTTTTGAAAGTGGTTAGCGCCGCTCTTGGCGCGTCCGCAGCGCGCTTGGCGCTTAGTCAATATCAAAATCACTAGCGCAAAAAACCTCGTGATGTTGTCTTGTACATACATACGGCTTCAGGCCTCGTCTCTCCTCACACCGTCATCCCCAGTATCGCTGATACTAGGAAACACCTCTGCAACCTATGGACACCTTCCAGTCTCTTACTTGTTCTAGCGAAACTTACTAGCTCAACAGGAAGTTTTCCCTTGCCTCTGAGCTCCGGGCCCGCCCGCGTCGCATCTGCGGTCCCGCCGACGGCATGTCTACAGATCCCTCCGACAACGCGACCGCTGAGGAAGAGCAGAGAGCTGTGAGGGGTTGAATATTAATGGATCTATTAGGTAGGCAGAGGCCTAGGTATTTAGGGAGGACTGCCTGGGTAAAGCTGAAGAAATAACACCTTTGCTGTCCGTTCGAAACACTTCTTCCGTACAGCCTCTCCTACCTTGCGTCGATCAGCAAACACTTGCACCAAGGCCTTCTCAAGCTTAGGCCAACGTCCGCGAGATGGTCGGTGTCTCTTCTGTGAAGGTTTCATCAAAAGTAATACCTCCTCCTCCTGCCGCCATCTGTGCAAATATCGTGTATGCTTTGGGTTGTAGCGCTTGCACATCTCCTTAGCCCTCGGAGCTCGTAGACCGCCTTTGCCATCATCTATCCTGCCATATGTTGCATATGATAGGACCCCCAATTTGAATGCAGTCGCAAACGCTCGTTTCTCGCAGGTGCAACCTATAGCCCGGGGGGGGGGGGGGGGGGGGGGGGAAGTGGC
>Ga0307516_10002473_pt1 | contig 24664 bp, 29 predicted proteins | sample 19_EM_MG_FD_203310 | JGI IMG/M metagenome (GOLD analysis project Ga0307516, IMG submission 203310) | Populus trichocarpa ectomycorrhiza microbial communities from riparian zone in the Pacific Northwest, United States - 19_EM | ecosystem: Host-associated > Plants > Roots > Unclassified | place...
CGTTTGTCCGTCTTTGTCGGCGGCAGATACGTCTGCGCCCTTGTCGATCAGAAGTCGCGCCACCTCCTCAGCCACCTCCTCAGCCTCCTCAAATTCGTAGTTTAACGCACAATGAAGGGGCGTTTGTACGTCTTTGTCGGCGGCAGATACGTCAGCGCCCTTGTCGATCAGTAGCCGTGCAACCTCCTCGAATCCCCACGTCGACGCGTAATGAAGGGGCGTTTGACCGTCTTCGTCGACAGAAGAAACGTCAGCGCCCTTGTCGATCAGAAGTCGCGCAACTTCCTCCTTTCCTCTGCTCGACGCATGATGAAGAGGCGTCTGTCCGGCTTTGTTGACGGAAGAAACGTCTGCGCCCTTGTCGATCAGAAGTCGCGCCACCTCCTCAGCCACCTCCTCAGCCACCTCAAATTCGTCGTTTAACGCACAATGAAGGGGCGTTTGTCCGTCTTTGTCGGCGGCAGATACGTCAGCGCCCTTGTCGATCAGAAGTCGGGCCACCTGCACGCTCCATGCATAATGAAGGGGCGTCCGTCCGGTTTTGTTGACGGAAGAAACGTCAGCGCCCTTGTCGACCAGCAGCTTCGAAATTTCAAGATCGCCGAGACGACACGCCGTAGACAGCAGCGCATTCACATGCTTCGATGGCGGAGCGCATGAAACGTATATTTTGACAAATTTCCGGCTGATGTCGAATACGCATACACACGACAGGATGGAATTCTCTTGCTTTCTGTGGGCCGAAATCCGTTCCCAAGGCACGCCATGCGAGTACCATGACTCGCATTTTACTTTTTCCCTGCTGTATTCACACCATTGTCGATGGTTGGTCCCTGACACGAATGCATCCCAAATTGTATCTAAAATTTCGCAGTCTCTGGCGCGCGCGAAATGCCAGGGCCAGAACGCTGCAGAGTACAATAAAAGATGGCGATCTTTATACTGATCTTCTCGGGTTGTGATGCTTGCGTCGTAGTCTTTCCACGCCTTAGGAGTGCAGATCAGGGAGAGGCAGGCTTGCGCAATTTCGGTGTGCGACTCTTCCGGTGTAAGTTTGGCATCGAAAAATTCGTCCACGGAGAGGTGTGCAAAGCGAAAAACGTTCAGACTTTCGTCCAGGATGATCAGGTTTTGGCAGGCTCTCACCAGGACATTCGGCTGGATCACTTGGTGCGAAAATTCGCCGGAGCAACTGATATCAACGCTGACAGCATCAAGGAGCGTCTCCGACCGTACTGGCTCGCAGGAAAACTTAATCCAGCGGAACGCATTAAGTGCTATTCGTGGTGCCCCTCGTGGTTGGGCGAGAATGCGATCGTATATTTGCCGATAGGCGTTCCGTAGGGTGTCAGGGAGGTCCCGAAGACCCTTCCTCACATCTTCCTCCGTGGTCATGCCGTAGAGATATGTAATCTGAAGGGCTGCAAGTTGGAACCTGGCAAATATTTGTCAGCTGTGTCCACTGTGCATCGTTGATTCGGAGAACTCACATTCCCCGTGATCTCTCGCCCAATACCTTGCATATTTCAGTCACAAGGTCATCACCAACGGCACCGTCAAGCAGATCTCCATCCTTAATTCCAGCCAGGATACTCTCCTTGATGAAGCGCTCAATATCGCTGGCATTGTCATCTGGCTGCAGCTCAATCCTGGGAAATATCTCGAATTGTCGGACAATGTCGACATCCATCCGAGTCGTCGCGAAGATCTTGACCAGTTTCTTTGAGTTCTCCATGACAAACTTCAGTGCCTGCAGCAGATTCTTCCGGGTGGAAGGTTCGACTTCGTCCAGTGCGTCGATGCAGATCGTTGTCTGCTCATACACGTCCGCCAACTCCACGAGGAGTGCCCGACTTTCCAAGAGGCTGAGTTTTGAGGTCCGCTGGCCTTCAGACGTCCTTTTCCCGTAGGCATCAACGATCGGCTTCAATAACATCTTATCCGATTCGGTCCGGACGAGCTGGTGAATCAGAGCGCTCAGGATCGTCTCCGGGTCTCGCCGGGTCGCTTCGGCGCGGTTGCAGTAGAAGTACGCCAATTTCCCCAGCCGGGAATCCGAAGTGAAAGAGTCGATAGCTACCGATGCAATGAAAGTCTTTCCGGCGCCAGCTGGTACCCGAGTCAGACACAAGTCGCAAGCTCGTGACTGTTTGGTGATGAGCGAACTTACGTATGCCTCGCAACAATAGCAGTCTGGAAAAGTTTGAAGATAGCCACTCCTTGTACTCCTCCTTTTTGAACAGCCACTCTCCGGTATCTGGAAGTCGCACCGAACTTATTCGGGTGTGGTGTTCGGTATATGGAATAGTGGATATCCATTCCAAGATCTCGGACCTTCTGGCTTCTAGTCAAGTGTGAGCCGATGAATATACATATATGGTCATTGGACTTCCTCACCTTCTAAAAATTCTTGCATTTTGTCCACTTGCGGCCCGATCCTTGATGATGTTGTACTGAGCTCAATCAGAATAAGTCGAAGTTCGGCGAACTCGACGGCGACTTCTGAGCGATTCAAACTAGTACAATGAGCTTCTGCCGCTGCAGCATCCTTTTCCACCGTCTCTTCCAATTCCCTCACACCGTTGAAGTAATCGGCAGTCGCCTCGGTCGCGAGAGCTGCTTTGAAGTGACCCTCTGGGAAATAAAAATGTCAGTACTATTAGCACCGAAGGCTCTCTAAACAGCGCACCTGTCGACTTGGCGATTGCTTTAGCTACGAACGATAGGATTGCTATGTAGAGCTGGACAGTTGACTTCTGCAAATTGTCTGCAGCCTCGGTTCGGGCACCGTTGAGGTAGAGCGACTCGTAGATAGCGCACCGAGCAATGATGCGGGCGGTCTTCTCGAACCCGATCAGGATGGTGTCCAGTACGTCTGCCTTCTCCACGCATACCTTTGACGACTGCCGTCAGTTTTCTGGTTCCGTTCGCAGGAGTTGGAAGCTCATATATACCGTCAGGAGAAATCGGAACCCTGCCCAGGGAAGCGCCGCGTGTACAGGGTCGTGTTGGATGGCGATGTCGCCGACCGCGCGGAACTTGTGCACCCACCGAAGTGTTTTCATAACTATATCCTTCATGACGATCACGTTCCCGAGGAAAGGAATCTTCCACTCCTTTCCTTTCCTCTCTTCCTTAATCCTGTCGACTTTTTTTTCAATGGAAGAGGTGATCTGATGCACATCTTCCCCAACGCAGTTTTCCAACAGGATTCGGTGCTCGGGCAATTCCTCGAGGCTGCGCAAAGCTTCTTGCCACAAGGATGGAGGTGCTTCCTTGGTCTTCGGCTGGCGCGTAGTGTCGGAGACCGCGCTAGCTGTGGTAGCCGTTGCTGGGGGTTCACTTGCGATAGTGATGGAAGGCAACGATGCAGCTGGGGTGATTGGTTGCTTCGCGGTTGGCAGGGTTTCGACACTGGCCGCAACAGCGTTATGCGACGATGCAACTGACCTCGATCGCCGGACGGTTTGCGCGGTATCCGGCGTCGTGTTAGCTGTGGCAGATGTTGGCGGAGGCTCGCGCAGTGTGTCTGGCAAAACGATGACTGGTGTTGATGCCGACCGGCCGTCTGCGCTGCCTGTCGCGAGTAATGACAGGTTCGACTGTCGCGATGACGGTCGCGGGCTCGGCTCCCGTGACTTCGGTGACCGTCCAACGACCCTTCGGAGTTTGTCGTCGACACTCCGGATTTTGTCTCCGACACGTTTGAACATCGTTCTGAAATTCGAGGATTTACGGCCGAAGAGATGCAGGCGGGTTCCTTCAGTGAACGTAGCTGATCGACCTGCGCGGAGTTTGGGCTGACTGACCAGCGACCTGGAAGAACTTGTAAATCGATGGGAAGACTGGTGGGTTTGCTTTCGCGTCGAAAGTTGGTAGTAGTCGGACCCGGTATGATGCTCGACTGCAGTTCGGTGGAGATGGTGCGTGCGTGTGGATAAGAGGGGAGCGGACTCGACATGTCGACTGGCGAGCGGGGGTGTGTGGTCTATCTATCGACTGCAGTGTGTTGGACGACGTTGCTAGGGCGACGTTACTGGTAACCAGTGGCCAATCAATAGTTGATTGTTGGTTCCCGAAACAGCCGGCGAGGAACCCTGCAAGTTCCGCCAGTAGGAGGTCTCGCATGATCAGGCGCTGGTCGCAGCAGAGAAATTTCTATTGGTGGGGCGATCTTTACGATTTGCTGCACAGGCGTCCCTCAGTAATACCTTCCTACCTGGGTTGTGCTTTAACAGCAAGTGCTAGCTCAGCTGGGGAGGCGGTGCTCTTCACCGCACCATCCAATTCGATCGTTACAAGAAAGCAATACTCGCCGCTATTTCGGACCTGATGGGAATACTTATGTAGTTGTCGGGGAAGTGCAAGGCAGCAAGCGGCGCTGAGTATGTAGATATACTTGCAGTGCAGGAAGAGGTGGCGTGTGAAAGGGCGCCGATGCGTGGGTGCCTCGGAGCTCGAGCCATGCAGTGCACGGCTGGATGTCCTAATCGGTCGACGCCTTCCCAGTGTTTGAGGTGTGCCGTATCGTATAGTACTCGTCCGCTAGCAGAAAGCCCCCTGGGCAGCGGTACATAGCCAGAACGAGAAACGAAGCGGCGCAAATACTCTTTATACATCGTGAGACCGTTTGGGTCTCGGATGACAGTTGTTTACCTGATATGGCTAACAACCCCGGTCTTCAACCGACGGTGGATGGCAGAGGTGAGGGGTTATCCTTAACGAACGGAGTATTCCACCTGTGTAGATAGCGCACGCTCGCTGCTATGTAGGCCATAGATAAGCGGCAGTTCTAGGCGGGCTCTCACAGGGGTGGAGATTCACATTCAGCGCGACGAATCAGCAGCTGCAACGTGTAATCGGAGTCTCCTCGACCTCCTCCCAAACCGCTTTCATCCCGTGTTTACATATCCTCATGTTTTTAATTTTGTTTTGTCCTTGTTCGCACGCCAACATAGTTGGAGATCATGGCGAAAATCAAGCGGCCCGTTTCCCGTCCGCTGTGTGCACCCCCGGCGGACACGGAAGGCGGGAGAGAAGATCTCGCCTGGCGGGGGAGGCGGCGATATCGTTGCTGTAACCGCGAGGAGAGTGGCCGTGCTAGCGGTGGCCTTTGCGGGCAGCGTGGCGGTGTCGGCCGCGGCCCGCGAGTGTGGCGGTCTCGCTGATGCTCTGCGCTGGCTGCGCTGGCTGCATGACGGTGTCACGGGCGGGGTCTCGGTGATCGCCACTGCACGCCACTGCTGGCGGTTAGTTAGTTGCACGCGTGGCTTGGCGCTGCGGAGAGAGGAGTGCGGTAGCGAGGAGCGCGGCGGCGATCTTCATGTCGCGACGGGAAATGAACGTAGGAAGTGAGGCTGATGCTTGGGCGGTTGGAGTGGATATGGCTCGCGGATCGTGACGGGGTGCGGGCGGAGCCGCTACCCAGCTCGCTTGCAGACCCCAAGCGAGAGATCTCGGAGAAGAAGTGGGTCGAGGCGCAGCCATGGGCGGGAGGCAGCAGGCAGGGTCAACAAGAATTCCAAGCTGCTGAGTAAGCCGCGGCCGGATGAAACAGTCGCCGATAGCACCATGAGGCTTGTCTCGACGTCCTACCAGGTAAAGGCAGGTCACCGCAGCTGCATCACAGGCCAGTACCTCAACTACACGAAGAATCAGCCATCCGCTTAGTGCTGGTGGTGCCCATACAGATCACAGACGCAGAAGAACGTCTTCATAAAGTGCCCCCACTGGAATATGCAGCACAAGCAACTGTGCGCAAAGGGTAGGACCGTTTTGGCATACGGGACCTCCCCGCCGATGACAGCTACAGCCAGGCGGTGGTGTACATAAATGGTACCGTGCAGCGTCTGACTACACGTTCTAGCACTGGCACGTACCGGCGAATTTGGTCGGTATCGCATGATTCGTCGCTCAGCGCTGTATGCTGCAGTGGGCGCCCGGTTTGGTTGGTATTGGGGATTTCCCGCGACCAAATTGGGTCTTAAATACGCACGGTGGTCGGTCCTGTCAAGCTCGCAACCAACATCACCACGACCGCCGCCTCCACCAGTGGCAGCCTCTGCGCCAACACTTACCCTAAAGGCACATTTCCGGTGTCGCTTCTCATATCACTCAACTCTCGCGCTTGCCCATGCAACCCACCCCCTCGTTCCACCATTCCAGTCCTCACAGTCGTCCGTCCTTACGTCTGCCCGGGACCGGAGTACGGCCCCTAGTCTTGGCAGTCTAAAGACGGCCGTCCCGTACATAGACATTTTTCAGTCAGGACTGGACGGACTGCCGGGCGCGGCTGGTCCCAGCCCCCTGTCGTACTCCGGCCCCATATCTCTGGTCTCGGGGCGGGCGCGCAGTCGATTTCGTTATATTTGCGGGGAGCCACAGCATAAAGTTAATGAGTAGCTACCGAGGCGCATGAAAAGAAGGGGAAGAGGTTTGATTGTCACGGCGATCGGACAAGAGATGGCGGAGAGGAGAAATCGTGCGCCCATTTTCCTCGATCATCGTGGTTTTATATTTCGCTCACATTGTCCACACCTGTCACCGTCTCCTCCACATGCTTCGTCAATTCGCTCAGCATCTGCGCGGTCACAGCAACTTCGGAGCTCCTAGTATGTATCTTCTCTTCTTATGGCCATGACTCGCTGCCGCCAATTGGTGGGGAAAGTAATTCGGGATAGATAAGGAGTTGTCACTGGGAAGCCAAATCCTCGCGGCGAACGACTATCATCGAGTGCTTCGCCTTCGGCATAGGCATTCTGAGTGGTGGGCTGAGTGGTGCCGGTGAGGCGGACGCCTGGTGTTTCGGGTCGGGACGGTGGTAGGAATACATACTTAGTAGTTAGAGAGTGCGGTCCCTCATACACTACCTGAGTCAAGTTTTCACCCGAAACCGAAATTATTGCCCTGGTGGGGTGCTCGGCAGTCATCGGCAGTCCGTCAAAACCTATACAAGGACGGACTAGGGCAGTGGGGGCCTGCCCGGGACGGGGCCGCCCTAAAAGACTGCCGGGCCTGGCCGGGCAGGACGGACTATTGCGAGGCCTGGTCTTGCGGGAGGGGATGTCGGCGACTACGCGGTGCGTCTTTGGAGCCGCCAACTAGATTTCCACCTCGAAGCCGAGCAGCATGCCCGCGTCTGTGCCCCTCGCGGCTCTGGCCGCGACACAACCCTCGCGGATGGCGGCCAACATTTCGTTCCTAGTGTGACATAAGTCATCTGCCATGTCCGCCTTCGCGGCGACATTCTCACTGCCGTCCGCCCAGAGCGAGGCTCCACCGCCCCGCCGTCGCTCGCCGCTACAGATAAGCTTCTTTAGTTCGGCGGGCTTAGCCTTGGGGGCCGACTTCACGACCTTTGCGCGCTTGCCAGCCTGCTCGGACCCTCCTTCAGAGGGACAGTATTCCCGACTTTTGCGCACGTAGCCCTAGGGACATCAGCAGCGTTCAAGCCGCTGCCGGTACCTATCGCTTAGGTACTTTGGTGCTTGCTGGTCGGCCTCCGGGAGCTTCTGCTGGAGGCGTATTGGCTTCGATCTGCCCGACGCAGTATGCCCCCTCCACGTCCGGCTTGTCCGCGTCCACCCACCCTACCACCGCGCACCCACTCTATTCTGCATGCCCCGACCCCACGGTGTTGACAAGTGGCTCGTGGCTCCCAGCCTGTCCCCCCCTTCCCGTCCTCTGCACTCAAGGGAACCTAACAGTGAGCTCCTTTGCGTAGGGGGATAACACTCGATCACAGGTTTCTTATCCGCTCTCTAGATACAGGAAACCTGCTCGTCCGGCCATTTTCCTCTCCTCCCCCCAACTTTACACACACCTGCCTCCCCGTCTGCCTTCCTCCTCACAATGTACGTCCCCTCCTTCCCCTGAGCCGTAGCTGTTGAAAGAATATCGATTCCGTGATGAAGATCAATGCAGCGTATTTTGAACAAGTATGTAGAAAAAATAGAAAGAGAAGTACAAGAACAGCAGATATCCTACTCTTACGCTTCCCCGCTCTTGCGTAATCGTGTCCTCAACAAAACTGTAAGGCACAAGCGCCAAATCTAAAGACCGTCTCGGCACCTCAACACAGAACGCCGCGAGAAGCATTTCCAACAGTAGCACCCCTTACTTCCGCCGTGCTAACCATCCGTTCTGCCAGGGAGGGGTAACAACCGGACTGGATTCACAGCAGAAGTGGAGTTTGCAGCCGTCGACTTGGTTCGATCGAAAGTAGGGAGGCTGAAGGCCGTACGTGAGCATGTCGGTCGCGAGCGGGCAGGCCGACTGCACAGCCGCGGTTGGTCGAGTCTGACTGTAAGTCATCCAACTGGCCTTCCGCCATTTCTGCGCTCAGTGTGCTCCCGTCATGGTGGAGTGTACACGTCTTTCCAAGCGGAAAGAGTCCCAACGGGATGATGTGTGCGCATGGGTAGCTGCAGGGTGTTTCCGGGACGGCGAGGAGGGTACTTCTGGTGGAGGGAGTGTATATCCAAGTAAATTTCTTCGTCCGTACTGCGAGTCCTTATACTGTCTGGACAAAAGCCGGGTAAATGTGCGGGGTAACTCGTGTGGGGGGAGGATCAGGGATTAGATAACTTCGGTTAGCGCACGGCACGTCCCGAGCCGAAAAACCTGGATGGCACGGACTATGATCTATTTAGCTAGAAGATAAGCGTAAACTAACGACAAATGCTAGCGCAGCACAGAAATGCGCACCCCCACACACCATCGATACTCGTACCCGGGGCCCAAGGCCGTGTTCATCCCCTCGCGTTTCCATTCCTATTATTGCTCGCGTACACCTCACAGCCGACGATTCCCAGATATTCCTTCGATTCTTAGATAATCATGGGTAGGAACCCATGCTGTTGGAATATAGGGATCGATAGAGACGAAGATAGTGAACTGATTGATTGATACAACGTCGAAGGAAAAACATTCTCTCTATATACAACGCGCCTGAGGGACTCGCCAAGGGGAAAGGACGGAAGACTATCTCCCAAGCCGGTGCTCGGAGACTAAGGCTGCTGTCATCTCCGGACATGTTGCCTCTGGTCCGTCATCTGCGGACGCCCATTATTCTGACAATCTCGAACTGTAGGGCGATGTCGACATCCATTCGAGTCGTCACGAAGATCTTGACTAGGCTCTTTGAGTTCTCCATCACAAACTTCAGTGCCTGCAGCAGATTTTTCCGGGTGGAAGGTTCGACTTCATCCAGAGCGCCGATGCAGATCGTGGTCTGTTCATACACATCCTCCAACTCCACGAGGAGAGCCCGACTTTCGAAGAGGCTGAGTTTTGAGGTCCGCTGGCCTTCAGACGTCCTCTTCCCGTAGGCGTCAACGACCGGCTTCAGTAGCATCTTGTCCGACTCGGTCCGGACGAGCTGATGAATCAGAGCGCTCAGGATCGTCTCCGGGTCTCGCCGGGTCCCTTCGGCGCGGTTGCAGTAGAAGTACGCCAATTTCCCCAGCCGAGAATCCGAAGCGAAAGAGTCGATGGCTACCGATGCAATGAAAGTCTTTCCGGCGCCAGCTGATGTCCGAGTCAGACGCTAGCCGCAAGATCTAGACGGTTGCGTGAAGTTGGAACTTACGTATGCCTCGCAACAATAGCAGTCTGGAAACGCTTGAAGATAGCCACTCCCTGTACTGCCCCTTTTGAAACAGCCACTCTCCGGTACCTGGAAGTCGTGTTGTAGAAATCCGGGTGTGGTGTTCGGTGTAGGGAATGGTGGATATCCATTCTAAGATCTCAGACCATTTGGATTCTAGTACAGTGTGAGCCCATGGATGTACGTATCTGGTGGCCCTTGGGCTTCCTCACCTCGTAACAGTTGTTGCACTTCGTCGGCTTGTGGCCCAGTTCTTGATGATGTGGTTTGGAGGTCACTCAGAATAAGTCGAAGCTTGCGAAACTCGTTGGTGACTTCCGAGAGATTCAACCTAAGACAATGAGCTCCTTCAGCCGCAGCATCCTTTTCCACCGTCTCTTCCAATTCCCTGACACCGCTGAAGTAATCGGCCGTCGCCTCGGTCGTGAGAGCCGCTTTGAAGTGACCCTCTGGGGAATGAAAATGTCAACACTATCACCACCGAAGGCTCTCCAAACAGCGCACCTTTCGATTTGGCGATTGCTTTAGCTACGAACGCTAGGATCGCTGTGTAGAGCTAGACAGTTAACTTCTGCAAATTATCCGCAGCCTCGGTTCGGGAACCGTTGAGGCAGAGCGACTCGTAGATAGCGCACCGAGCTATGACGCAGGCGGTCTTCTCGAGTCCGATCAAGATGGCGTCCAGTACGTCTGCCTTCTCCACGCAGACCTTTGAGGACTGCGGTTAGTTCTCTGGTTCCGTGTACAGGAGTTGGCGGTTTATATTCACCTTCAGGAGAAATCGGAACGCTGCCCAGGGAAGCGCCGCGTGTATGGGGTCGGATTGGATGGCGATGTCGCCGATCTCGCGGAACTTGTGCACCCACCGAAGCATTTCCATAGCTATATCCTTCATGACGATCACATTCCCGAGGAACGGAATCTTCCACTCCTTCCCTTTCCTCTCGTTTTCAATCCCGACGATGTTTTCTTCAATGGAAGTGGTAATCTGATGCACATCTTCCCCAACGCAGTTTTCCAACAGGATTCCGTGCTCGGGCAATTCCTCGAGGCTGCATAAAGCTTCGTGCCACAAGGATGGAGGTGCTTCCTTGGTCTCCGCCTGGCACGCAGTGTCGGAGACCGCGCTTGCCGTGGTAGCCGTTGCTGGGGGTTCACTTGCGATAGTGATGGAGGGCAACTGCGCAGTCGAGGTGGTTGGTTGCGTCGCGGTTGGCGAAGTTTCGACACTCGCCGCGATGGCTTGATGCGAAGATGCAACTGACCTTGATCGCCGGACGGTTCGCACGCCATCCGGCGTTGTGTTAGCTGTGGCAGATGTTGGCGGAGGATCGCGCAGTGTGTCTGGTGAAACGGTGACTAGTGTTGATGCCGACCAACCGTCTGCGCTGCCTGCCGCGAGGATCGAGAGGTTCTACTGAGTCACAGGATGCTTGGCTTGCAAGACGTGTCGCGACGACGATCGCGGGCTCTGCTCCCGTGACTTCGGTGGCAGTCCAAGGAAACTCCGGGGTCTGTCTCTATTTATCTCTGACACTAGATTTGGGTGACATCGTTCAGAATTTCGAGGATTGCGGCCGAGGAGAGCAGGCGGACCCCTTCAGTGAACGTAGCAGACCGACCTGCGCGGAGTTTGGGCTGACTGACCACAGGCCTGGAAGAACTCTTAAGTCGATGGTAAGACTGGTATGTTTGCTTTCGCGTCGAAAGTTGGCAATCGTGGGACCCGGTATGATGGTTCGTGCGTGCGGATCAGAGGGGAAAGGACTCGATATGCAAGCTGGAGAGCGGGGGTGTGGTATATCTATTCGATTGCGTGAGTGCTGGACGACGTTGCTAGGGCGACGTTGGTGGTAACGAGTAGCCAATCAATGCTGCCAGTTAACGAGGTGCTGCGCACGTAGGTAAGTAAGTCGTCTCCCATGACCAGGCGCGTAATTTCTATTGGAGGGGCGATCTTTACTATTTCCTACACACGCGTTCCTCTGCTACGTACGCTAGAGTAGGCTATGCTTAAACGGAAAGTGCCAGCTGTGAGAGGGCGATGGTGCTCTCCCCCGCACAATCAAATCCAGTCTTTACCAGAAAGCAATACTCGCCGCTATTTCGAATCTGATGAGAATACTTCTGTAGTTGACGCGAAAGTGCAAGGCAGCAAGCGGCGTAGACTATGTGCGATAGTTTAGGAAGAGTTTGCGTGTGAAAGGGCGCCGATGCGTGTGTGCGCCGGAGCTCGAGTCATGCAGCCCCCACAGCCAACCTGCAGGGCTGGGTGTCCTCATTGGTCGACGCCTTCCCATTGTTGCCGTGCTGAGGGGTGCTGCATCGTAGAGTACTCGTCCGCTTAGCTGAAAGCCCTCTGGGCAGCGGTAGCCAGAACGGGAAACGAAGCGGCGCAAAAAACGAGACCGTTTGGGTCGCGGATGACAGGTGTTTACCTGATGTGTTCGTTCTGGCTCACTGAAGTGAGGGGATCCTCAACAAACGGAGTAGATAGCGCACACTCGCTGCCAGCCCATATAATAAGCGGCAGTCCCGTGACCCATCGGCGTGCCTCACGCAGGGCTGGACCTCTCCCCGTGACGAACCAGCAGCCGCAACGTGCAAAGAAGCCCCCACGACCTCCCCCCAAACTGCTTTGGTCCCGTATTTACGTATCCTCATGTTTTTTTTATTTCCTTTTGTCATTGTTCTCACGCCGACATATATAGAGATAGCAACTTTCCCGTCCGCTTTGGCGCTGCGGAAAGAGGAGCACGGTGCCGAGGAGCTAGGCGGCGATCTGCATGCCGCGACGGGAAATGAACGTAGGAAGTGAGGCTGATGCTTGGGCGGTTGGAGTGGATACGGCCCTCGGATCGCAATAGTGTACGGCCAGAGACGCTGCCGAGGACGCTTGCACACCTCAAGCGAGAGAGATCTCGCAGAAGAAGTGAGTCGAAGTGCAGCTATGGGCGGGAGGCAGAAGCCAGGGTCAACAACAAGGGTTCCGAGCCGCCGGGTGGGTCGCGGACGGATGAAACAGTCGCTGGTAGCACCAAGAGGCTTGTCTCGAGGTCCTACCAGCTGAAGGCAGGTCATTGCCTCACGGGCCAGAACCTCAGCTAACTACAGGAAGAATCAGCCATCAGCTCAGAGCGGGTGGTGCCCATACAGAACACAGACGCCGGAGAACGTCTTCATAGACTGCCCCCACTGGAAGATGCAGCAGCAGCAGCAGTGCCAACATTTTAGGACCGGTTTGCCATACGGGACCTCCTTCCCGACGACAGCCGCAGCCAGGCGGTGGTGTAAATGGTACCGTGCAACGTCTGTCTGCGTGTCACGGCACTGACGCATACCAGCGAATTTAGTGATAGTGCGGTCGGTAGCGCACGATTTGACGTTTATCTGGCTCTGCATGCTGCAGTATGCGCCGGGGTATTGGCGACCAAATTAGGTCTTCAACACGCACCCACGGGTGGTCTGTCATGTCGTGCTCGCAAACAACAACACCACGACCGCCGCCTCAACCAGTGGCAGCCTCTACGCCAACTCTTACCATTCCACTCCTGGAGGCGCATCTCCGATGTCGCTTCCGCACTCCGGTCCCATGTGGTCTCTGGGCGGGCGCGCAGTCGATATCGTTGTATTTGCGGGGAGCCACAGCATAATGTCGATGACTAGCTACCGAGGCGCACGGAAAGAAGAGGGAAAGGTTTAGTTGTCACGGCGATCGGATAAAAGATGGCAGAGAGAGGAAATCGTGCGCTCATTTTCCTCGATCATCGTGGTTTTATATATCGCTCACAATGTCCCCACCTGCCTCCGTCTCCTCCACATGGTTTGTCAATTCGCTCAGCATCTGCTCGGTCAAGGCAACCTCGCAACTAGTAGTATGTATCATCTCATCGTATGGCCATGACCCGCTGCCACTAATCGGTGGGGATAGTAATTCGGGATAGACAAGGAGTTGTCGCTGGAAAGCCGAATTTTCGGGACGAACGACTATCATCGAGTGCTTCGTCTTCACCTTCGGCATAGGCATCGGTACTGAGATCACTGTCAGGCATTCTGAGTGGTGAGCTGGGTGGTGCCGGTGGGATGAATGTCTGGCGTGTTGGGTCGAGGCGTGGGTAGGAATACAGGGTGGTTGGCGAGTGGGGTCTTGCATACCCCGCCGGAGTCAAGTTTTTACCCGGAAGTCTTCCAAATCTATACCAGGACGGACTAGGGCAGTTGGGGCCTGCCCGGGACGGGGCCGTCCTAAAAAGCTGCAGGACGGACTATTGGGAGGCCTGGTCTCGAAGCAGGGGATGTCGACGACTGCACGGTACGTCTTTGGAGCAGCCGACTGGATTTCCACCTCGAAGCCGAGCAGCATGCCCGCGTCCGTACCCCTCGCGACTCTTGCCGCGCCAGAAACCCCGCGGCTGGCGACCAACGCTTCGTTCCTCGCGTGCCCTTGCCCAGAGTGAGACACACACCCGCCTCCCCGCCCGCCTCCCTCGTCACAATGTCCATCCCCCCATTCCGCTGAGCCGTGGTACCCCTCACTCCCGCTGTGTTAATCATCCGTTCTGCCATGGAGGGGCAACAACTGGACTGGATTCACAGCAGAAGGGAGTTTGCAGCTATCAATTTGGTTCGATCGAAAGTCGGGAGGCTGAAGGCCGTGCGTAAGCATGTCGGTCGCGGGTGTGCAGGGCGACCGCACGGCCGCGGTTGATCGAGCCTCACTGCGAGTCATCCAACTGGCCTTACTCCATTTCCGCACTCAGTGTCCCGTCAGGGTGGAGTGCACGGGTCTTACCACGCGGCGAGAGTCCCAACGGGATGTTGTGTGTGTGGATAGCCGTAGGGTGTTTCCGGGGCGGTGAAGAGGGTGCCTCTGGTGGAGGGAGCGTATGTCCAGGTAAATTGTATTGTTGCTTCCTCGTCCCGTCATCCTGACTGGGCAAAAGCCGGGTAAAAGTGTGGGGTAACTCTCGGTGAGGGGAAAATGGTTCAGGGATTAGATAACTTCGATGAGACAGCGCACGGCACGGCCCGAGCCGAAAAACCTGGATTGCACGGTCTACATATGTATGATCTGTTTTAAAAAGGAGATAAGCGTAAACCATCTACCTATATTTTTTTTGGTTTAATCATACTCGCATTCGACCTGTATAGATCACGGCGGCGTACATTTTGCCCAGTTTTCCTGTCCGCAGTCCGCGCAGTGGCGCCGGGGGGAACTACCGCTGTTCCTACCCACGCCCGACTTCATGGCGGCGGCAGGCGAGCAGTGGGGGGGACGGGGTGCGCTTTCCCTTTGGTTCTTTCCTTTGCCATTTTCCTTGGGCGCGTCTACTCTTTCTTGGGACAGGCCTGGGCGGAGGGGGAAAGGGGTGCTTGCAACGAGCCGCCACCGCGCGGACAGCGGACAGGAAACAGATGTAAATATCCTCGCCGTGATTTACCTAGGTTGCATGCGAGCAATGATTAGATAAAAACAAAAAACAATGGCAAAAAAAACAAAAAACGACATTCTGCGTCCATCCATGCCGTCTGCTAAAAGTATGCTAAAGCAAGAGCACCTATCAAAGAAACCCTATTCAGAAGGAGGACAATTCCTAGCTGCAATGAGGAATTACTGCATAGTTACTCCCGTGCGCCCATTAGCTACGACGATAAAGAAATACAAGGCAGCAACATGATCTCCCAGAGATGACTGCTTATCGAAAAAGCAAGCTAAATCCCAAACTCTCATAACCCCAGCGGCTACTGCTCTAATCCCTAGAACCCCAACGCTTTCCAACTGCGTTGTCAAACAAGGCCAGCGCCATCTCGGGTATTTGCCTCTCCATAAGAAACAGTGGGGTCTGTCCGTCTTCATCGGCAGCTCTAACGTCAGCGCCCTTGTCGATCAGCAGTCGCACCACGCGCTCATTTCCACGCTTGGATGCCTCGTGAAGCGATGTCCGTCCGTCTTTGTCTGCAGCAGTAACATCAGCGCCTCTGTTGATCAGCAGGCGCACCACCCCCTCGTGTTCCAACATCGACGCCTCATGAAGTGGTGTCCGTCCGTTTTCGTCGACAGCAGTAACGGCAGCGCCCTTGTCGACCAGCAGTCGCACCAGATCCTCATTTCCGCTCTCCGACGCCTCATGAAGTGGGGACCGTCCGCTTTCGTCGACAGCAGTAACGTCAGCGCTCTTATCGATCAGCAATCGCACCAGATCCCCATTTCCGCTCCTCGACGCCAGATGAAGTGGTGTCCATCCATCTTTGTCGCCCGCAGAAACATCAGCGCCCTTGTCGACCAGCAGCCGCACCAGCCCCTCATGCCGACACAACAACGCCTCGTGTAGCGGAGTTAGTCCGCGTTTGTCGGCAGCGGTAACGTCAGCGCCCTTGTCGATCAATAGTCGCACCACATCCTCACTTCCGCGCTTCGACGCATCGTGTAGCGATGTGCGTCCACCTTTGCTGGCGGCAGCAACGCCAGCGCCCTTATCGATCAGCAGCCGCACCATCCCCTCGTTTCCTCGCCTCGACGCCTCGTGTAGGTGAGTCCGCCCGTGCTTGTCGGCCGCGGTCACATCAGCGCCCTTTTCGATCAACAGTCGCATGACCCCTTCATTTCCCCACATCAGCGCCAGATGAAGAGGTGTTCGTCCATATTTGTCCGTAGCGGTAACGTCAGCGACCTTGCCGATCAGCAGTTGTGCCACCCCCTCATGTCGACACAACAATGCCTCGTGTAGTGGTGTCTGTTCGCTTTTGTCGGCGGCGGTAATGTCAGCGCCCTTGTCGATGAGCAGCCTTGAAATCTCAAGGTCGCCGAAATGGCACGCCGTAAAAAGCAGACCATTCATATTAATCGACGGTGGATGACAGAGATCGAATACATCGACAAATTTCCGACTGATATCAAATACGCATACACACGACAACAGGGAATTTGGTTGCACTCCGTGGGCCGAAACCCGTTCCCAGAAAACACTCCTGCCCCAAAGTGTACGCTTTACCGCTTCAGCGCAGTAATCCCACCATCGTCGATGGTGGGTACCCGACACGAATGTATACCAAATGGTATCTAAAATCGCGCAGTTTTTGGCATGGGCGAAGTGCCATGGCCAGAACACCACAGAGTACAATAAAAGGTGGCGATCCCCGTACTGTCCTTCTCTGGTTGTGCAGCTGGGGTCATAGTCTTCCCACGCCTTCGGCGTGCAGATCAGCGAAAGGCAGGCTTGCGCGATTTCGGCGTGTGAACGTTCCGCTGAAACCGTGTCCTCGAAAAATTCGTCCACAGAGAGGTGTGCAAAGCGAAACACGTTAAGGCTTTTGTCCAGGATGATGAGGTTTTGGCAGGCTTTTAGGAGTACGTTGGGCTGAATGGGTTTGTGCGAAAATTCGCCAGAGGTGCTAATATCAACGCTGACAGCATCAAGGAGCGTCTCCGACCGTACCGGCTCGCAGGAGAACTTTATCCAGCGGAAGGTATTGAGGGCTCTTTGTCGCGCCTCTGGTTGTTGGGCGAGAATGCGTTCATATATCTGCTGGTAGGCGTTCCGTAGGGTGTCGGGAAGGTGCCGAAGGCCATTTCGTACCTCTTGCTCAGTGGTCATGCCGTAAAGATATGTAATCTGAAGTGCTGCAAGTTGGAACCTGACAAAGAGTTGTCAGCTATGCCCACAGTGCAATTTTAATATGGCAAACTCACATTCCCCGAGATCGCTCACTCAAAACCTTCCATATTTCAGTCTTAAGGTCATCATCGACAGCACCATCGAGCAGCTCTCCATCCGCAATGCCAGTCTGGATGCTCTCCTTGATGAAGCGCTCAATATCACTGGCATTGTCGTCTGGCTGCAGCTCAATCCTGGGGAACATCTCGAACTGTCGGGCAACATCGACATCCATTCGAGTCGTCGCGAAGATCTTGACTAGGTTCTTGGAGTTCTCCATCACAAACTTCAGAGCCTGCAGCAGATTTTTCCGGGTGGAAGGTTCAACTTCGTCCAGAGCATCGATGCAAATCGTTGTCTGCTCATACACGTCCGCCAACTCCACGAGGAGAGCCCGACTTTCCAAGAGGCTGAGTCTTGAGTTTTGCTGGCCTTGAGACCTCCTCGACTTGTAGGCATCAACGATCGGCTTCAGTAGCATCTTTTGGTCCGATTCGGACTGGACAAGCTGGTGAATGAGGGCGCTCAGGATCGTCTCCGGGTCTCGCCTGGTCGCTTCGGCGCGGTTACAATAGAAGTACGCCAATTTCCCCAGCCGGGAATCTGAAGCGAAAGAGTCGATAGCTACCGACGCAATGAAAGTCTTTCCGGCGCCAGCTGATGTCCCAGTCAGACGTGAGCCGTAAGATCTAGATGGTTGGGTGAAGAGGAAACTTACGTATGCCTCGCAACAATAGCAGCCTGGAAACGCTTGAAGATAGCCACTCCTTGTACTCCCCCTTTTGGAACAACCACTCTCCGGTACCTGGAAGTCGTACTGTACTAATTCGGGTGTGGTGTTCGGTGTATGGAATGGTGGATATCCATTCCAAGATCTCGGACCTCCTGGATTCTAGTGCAGTGTGAGCCGATTGATATACATGTGGTCCTTGGGCTTCCTCACCTTGTAGTAATTGTTGCATTTCGTCGACTTGCGGTCCGATTCTTGATGATGTTGTGTGAAGGTCACTCAGAATGAGTCGAAGATTGGCGAACTCGTTCGTAGTATCTACCTCGTGTCAGCAGCAGCACTTCTGAGTGACTTAAACTAGTACAATGAGCTCCTGCGGCCGCAACATCCTTTTCCACAGTCTCTTCCAATTCCTTGACATCGTTGAAGTAGTTGCTCATCAAATCGGTCGCGAATGCTGCTTTGAGGTGACCCTCTGGGAAGTGGAACAGTCAGCATTGCCACTACCACCGAAGGATCCAGACAGCGCACCTTTCGACTTGGCGATTGCTTTAGCTACTACCATTAGGATCGCTGTGTAGAGCTGGACAGTTGACTTATGCAAATTATCCGCAGCCTCGGTTCGGGCACCGTTGAGGTAGAGCGACTCGTAGATAGCGCACCGAGCAATGATGCAGGCGGTCTTCTCGAGTCCCATCAAGATGGCATCCAGTACGTCCGCCTTTTCCATGCAGATCTTTGAGGACTGCTGTCAGTTTTCTGGTTCCGTTGACAGGGGTTGGCACATTCACCTTCAGGAGTAGTCGGAACGCTGCCCAGGGAAGCGCCGCGTGTACGGGGTCAAATTGGATGGCGATGTCGCCGATCTCGCGGAACTTGTGCACCCACCGAAGCATCTTCATCGCTATATCCTTCATGACGATCACGTCCCCGCGGAAAATAATCTTCCATTCCTTTCCTTTCCTCTCTTTCTCAATCTTGATAATGTTTTCTTCAATGGAAGAGGTGATCTGATGCACATCTTCCCCGACACAGTTTTCCAACAGGATTCGGTGCTCTGGTGATTGCTCGAGTCCGCGCAAAGCTTCTTGCCACAAGGATGGAGGTGCTTCCTTGGTCTCCAGCTGGCGCGTGTTGTCGGAGGCCACGCTAGCTGTGAAAGGCGTCGCTGCGGGTTCACTTGCGATAGTGATGGAAGGCAACGGCGCAGTCGAGGTGATGGGCTGCGTCGACTTTGGCGGGGTCTCGTGATTGGCCGCGATAGCGTGATTCGACGGTGAAACTGATGACCTAGATCGCCGCCGGGTTTGCGCGCTATCCTGTGTCGTATTAGCCGTGGCAGATGTTGGCGGAGGCTCGCGCAGTGTGTCTGGCAAAACGATGACTGGTGTTGACGCAGACCAACTGGCTACGCTGCCCGCCGCGAGAATTGGCGGGTTCGACAGTCGCCAGCTCGGCCCCCGTAACTTCGGTGGTCGTCCAACGACGCTCCGGATTTTGTCTTTGACACGTCTGAACGGCATCGTCCAGGATTTCGAGGATTTGAATGACATCGTCCAGGATTTCGAGGATTTGCGGACGAGAAGCTGCCGGACCCTTCAGGGAAACTAGCAAATTGATGTGCACGGAGTTTCGGCTGACTGACCCGCAACCTGGGGGATCTTGTGATTCGAAGGTAAGACTGGTAGGTTCGCGTTCCTGTTGAAAGTTGGCAATGTCGGACAGTATCTCGATAGCAGATTCTTCGGTACCGGAGTGTGTGTGTGCGTGCGGACAAGGGGGGAAGAACTCGATATGTAGGGCGAAGTGCGGGGCGCGGCCGACCATTCAAGTGCGCACTTATTGGACGTTGCTAGGGAGACTTTGTCGGTGCGGCCAATCGATAATAGGTGATTCCTCGTTCGCGAAACAGCCAACGCGGAACCCTGTTAGTTCACCGAATGACAACACTTGAGTGCGAGATAACCGATGCGCGCAGATAAGCAGTTATCTATGAGGTCTCAGGCAGGCTGGTCGCAGCGTAATTTCTATTGGCTGGGCGATCTTTACGATTTCCCGCACAGGCTTCCCTCGGCTCGCCGTAATACCTCCCTACCGAGGTTATGCTTAAACAGAAAATGCCAGCCCTGTGAGGGCGGCGGCACTATTCCCCGCACCATAAAATTCAATCTTTGCGAGAGGGAAAAAAGGACCCGTATGTCCAGAAGACAACTTGTGCTCAAGCTGCTCACACCACTGTCCGCGCATAGGCAATACTCGCTGCTATCTTTGAATCTGGTGAGAGTATGTGGTTGGCGAGCGAGTGCAAGGCAACAGGTGGCATGCGTATGGTGAGGAAGAGTCGGAACGTGAAAATTTCCCATGCATATGTGCCTCTGAGCTGGAAGTGTGGGCAAGGCTTGGACCGCTTATCTGACAGCCCTCTTGGAGGCGGTGTCTAGAAAAAGAAATGAAGCGGCGCAAAGAACAAGTCCGTATGGTTCTCCGATGGCGGGTGCTCACCTGGCATATTCATGCACATCAGTATCTGCTCGTTACTCGCCGCTAGGCCATAACCGGCCGTCCCGCCGGCGGGCCTCCCACGAGGCGGAGATCCATTCATCGCGACGAATCAGCAGCTGCAACGTGTAATCGGAGTCTTCACGGCCTCCTCCCAAAACAGCTTTGATCTCGCATTGACACATCCGAATGGTTTTTTGGGTTTGTCATTGTCATGCCAACCTATAGAGATCATGGCTTTTTTTTTTTTTGTTTATTCATTACTCGTATGCGACCTAGGTTATAGAGATCATGGCGGGGACAAACGACCTGTCTCCCGTCCGCTGTTCGTGTTGGAGATGATTTCAGGATGCAGCCGAGGGGGGAGAGATCCACATCCGGTGAACACGCAAGGCGGGGGGTGAGAAATTTCGCCTGGCGGGGGGAGGCCGCAACATCGTGCCCTCGCTGCCGGGAGGGTGGTCGCCTCAGTGGTACTTTCTGCGGGCAGATTTTTTTTGGCTCAATTATACTCGCATTTAGCCCAAGAGCCTCTGCTGGTAGCGTGACGGTCTACCGCGAGTGTGGTGATCTCGGCGACACCCTGCGCTGGCTGGGAGATGGACCAAGCGGCGGTGTCGCGGGCAAGATCGCCATGACGGTCTCACCACTCTCAGTGGCGGTCACCGTGCGGGCGCTAGGGTAATCCTGCGTGGCCTGGTACTGGCGATGCATCAGGCGGCGGGGATGGTGCGGCTGCGGGCATCGCTACTCTCACCGTCAGCATGGAGGGGGAACCTAAGGCCCTGCTTGGTTCGGCCGTATTTCGCCAACCGGTCGTTTCACGAGGTCACAAAACTACTAGATTCAAAAGTATTCATAGTTTTGCGACCTCACAAACCGACGGTTTCTCGGTTTTGTGTGGTAGCTTCTCAAAATACGGTCGAACCAAGCAGGGCCTAAGTCTTCTCCTACCGCTTGGTGGTCGCTACGGTGCGCTACTGTGAGTGTTAGTTGCACGCCCGGTTTTGGCGCTGCTGAGCTCACGGTAGCGAGGAGGCCGGCAGTGATCTGCATGTCACCCGCGGTGAATGAAGGTACATAGGAAGGGAGCCTGACGCTTGCGCGGTGGAATGGATACGGCTCTCGGATCGCAACTGTCTACGGTCAGAGCCGCTGTGCTGCCCGGGCCGCGTGCGCACCTCAAGCGAGAGATCGATCTCGGAGAAGTGGGTCGAAGGGCGGCAATGGGAGGAGGCAGGCCAACAACACGGAGTCCAAGCTGCTGAGTAATGTTGAAAGTACTTCTCGCCGCTCCGGCAGGGGGCGCCGACGACGGGTGTCAGAATAATGGGCGTCCGGAGATGACGGACCGGAGAAGGCGTCCGGAGATGACAGACCGGAGGCGACATGTCCGGAGATGACAGCCGCCCGAGTCTCCGAGCACCGGCTCAGGAGACAGTCTTCCGTCCTTTCCCCCCGGCGCGTCCCTCGGGCCCGTTGTATATAGAGAGAATGTTCCTCGACTTTGTATCAATCAATCAGTTCACTATCTTCGTCTCTATCGATCCCTATATTCCAACAACGGGAGCAACGCAGTGACGACGGGAGCAACGCTAGGTTGCAAGGGAGCCAGATTGGGATATTCACTGTGTAACCGCTTGGCGATTCCTTAGTTTCTTCTTCTACCCCCTAGTTTTTTTTCTCTTACTTAGACATCTTGATTGTATACGAGTGTTGCTTCTTCTGGTACTGATCCATCTCACTACATCTCCATCTCTGGTCATCTCATTACCTCTCTCTCTCTCACCCGTGAGAACTCTCCATTCGAGCCGTGATCGGGTAATTTTTCTCAGCAAGTAAGCCGCGGACAGATGGAACAGTGGCCGGTAGCACCAAGTGGCTTGCCTCGAGGACCTACAAGCTGAAGACGGGCCACTGCCTCATAGCCCAGTAACTCAACTGGATGAAGTATCAGCCATCCGCTCAGTGCCGGTAGTGGACAAACAGAACACATTCGCGGGATGACGTCTTCGTAAACTGCCCCCATTAAAAGATGCAGTAGAAGGAGCTGTGAGCAAATATTTTGGTGGAGGATGGTAGGGGAGGAGTCCGGTTTACCATATGGGACCTCCTTGTCGATGACAAGTGCAGCCAGGCAGTACTGGACTTCCTCTCAACCATGGATGTATAGAGGCTAGTCCAGCCCCGGCTGTGGAAGACATGCAGAGTGAGGCATCATCTTTGGTGCGCTCTATATCTTCTTGGGACAGACCTGGGTGGAGGGCAAAGCGGAGCTTGCGGGGTGCCGGCTTTGTACGGACAGTGTGCATATCGTCGTGATCTAGCTAAATCGTATGTGAAATGATGAAATAAAAAAAAAGTACGTAGGAAGTGGGATAAACGAATATGGTGGTGATGTCGACACTGCCTCATCGACGGCTATATCATCTCGCCACGATCTAGAGAGTAATGATTAAACCAAAAAAAATCGACGGCTATATTAAGCACCATACAGTGTATTCCTTTCTCGCACAGGTGCCGGAGTCCGCAGGTGAGAGCGGGGAGGAGAGATGTGAAACAGACGCGTGATCCAAGCAATATGGCGAACCGGGATAATCTTCACCTGAAACGTCAGTTTGACAATGTGGGATCGTTCTCCAAAGTATAGCCCTACCGTCCTGGACCCCAGTCGGGACTAAATGCAGACTTGAGGGAAACGTTGAGAAATCAAGATGTGTGAGGATTGGAGAAGAGTGCTTCTGATCGTTTTTCAGCGTTGTATGACTCTTCAGTACTTGGTGCAGACAGCTTTTATATAGTTCTCAAATTGTGTACCCTAGGGTCTTACTTACTACCCTAAAAACCTTTTTGTGGGTTTGTGAGTATTATGTGAGTATTATGTGAGTACAAGTACTGAGAACCGCTACTCTGAACCTGTTTGCCCGACCGCGTAGATCTCGGGGGAATAGTTGTAACCCTAGGGGTATACTAATTGAAAATTTTATAATTGTGTATAAGTACACACCAGTCTGGAAGTTTTCCATCTTATTATATAAGGAACTGGCATGTAGATACGCGCCTAATTCTGGCTTGTGTATACATTTGCAGGAACAACTTAGCCCAGACTTCAGTGTTTCCGAAGTCGGAAGTCACGGCCGAGCACCTACAGACAGTGAGCAGCCGCCACTGATAGGTAAACCCTCTTTCTGGTAGTCCGTGCTCATTCCAAAGCACACGAATTTTAGGGCCTCTTAGGCCTCCACGATGTTGTTACTTTGAAGGTCTCCATAGGTAGGAATCGCGTGGCTAGTGATACTGTGTGATCACAACAGTCAAGCGTTCCGATTGGCTCGAACGATCATAGGAGCGCCCGAGGTAGGTGTGGAGTTTCGTGGCTAGTGATACTGTGTGATCACAACAGTCAAGCGTTCCGATTGGCTCGAACGATCATAGGAGCGCCCGAGGTAGGTGTGGAGTTTCGTGGCTAGTGATACTGTGTGATCACAACAGTCAAGCGTTCCGATTGGCTCGAACGATCATAGGAGCGCCCGAGGTATGTGTGGAGTTGTGACGGCGGTGTCTGATAACATCCGCCCTGCGGTGCCGACGTCGGCATTGTCTCATCGACAGTTGTATTAAGCACAATAGAGTATATCACTTTCTCGCGCAGGTGTCGCCGCTGGAGCCCACAGGCAAGAGCCGAGACGAGAGACGCGGAACAGATGTGTGATTCAAGAAATAGGGCAAAGAGTGACAAGCTTCACCTGAACCATCAGTTTGACAATGTGGGACCATTCACCATAGTCCAGTCCTACTTTCTTGGACCTCAGACGGGACTTAATGCAATTCACGGCATCTGTCCACTTTCTACTTCGTTCGGAAGACCAACGCTGCCATGACTCGCCGATCCGAAAACCGTCGCTGCCCAGTGCCCTCAGAGTTGTCAAAACGATGGACGTCTGGAGACGACAGCCTGGAGATGACGGCTGCCCGAGGCTCTGAGCGCTATCTCGGAAAAGAGTCTTCCGCTGAGCCCAGAGTGGCTGAGCTACAGAGACCAGTTCAGTAGAGAGGGCGTCGGTAAGTCGGGCACGTCGGTAAGTCGGGCAGTAACGCGCTAAGTGAGCGCTAGTGGACTAGCGTGCTCTAGGCCGCCAGCAATATTTTATGTGTCTGGGGCCACGCATCGTC
>Ga0307516_10002474_pt1 | contig 24659 bp, 38 predicted proteins | sample 19_EM_MG_FD_203310 | JGI IMG/M metagenome (GOLD analysis project Ga0307516, IMG submission 203310) | Populus trichocarpa ectomycorrhiza microbial communities from riparian zone in the Pacific Northwest, United States - 19_EM | ecosystem: Host-associated > Plants > Roots > Unclassified | place...
CGATGTAGATGTAGATAGAGACTCTTGCCTTGCTCGTGCAGTAGTCGGTGCGGGGGAGGGCGCCACCAACGGTATGTATGTATGTATGTATGTATGAGTGTGTGTGTAGAGTATCTATGTACTCGACTCGCACAGGTTGCTCAGCGATTGAACGTCCAGGATTATCAGAGGGAGGAGGTTGTGAAAGAAGCAGATTTGAACGCCCTAAATTAGGCTCGGCGTTAGCGTCTCGAACCAACAACACCAACACCACACCCGCCACCAGCACAATAGGGACAGTCGAGAAGAGGGAGAGGAGGGAGAGCTGTGGGGAGGGAGGGAGCTTGAGCTGTGCGAACACAGTCACGCCGTCGCCAACAGGTTGAATGCAGATTGCTAACTGGTGGTAGTTATCGGGATATGAAATGATATTTTCACTGTGCGGCTCAAGTCCACGCTATCTATCTAGCCAACAACGGTGTGGCAGTCACCCTTCCGATTAGTTGATTGTATCTGTACTAGCGTTATTTTCTGGCGCACTGACCAGCGTTCAATGTATGGTGTCTGTCTGCGGATCTGTGAGTGAGTCAGACGCGGGACCGGCAAAGGAGGGCAGTGCGGGCTGAAGTGGCAGTTGCCGCAGGGGGAGGAGGGAAGATCGCCGTCCGTCAGCATCTACCGAGTTTCGGTCGACCATGGAAGAGAGGCGAGTGAGCCGCAGTGACGCGGATGCTTGTTTTTCTTATTCTTATTCTTTTTCTTTTTCTTTTTTCTTTTTTCTTTTCTCTTCCCTCCTCTTCTCTCGGAGGCCGCGACAACGCACAACGCCGGGGAGGGAGGAGGGAGGCGGCGGGGGAAGGCCAAGGAGATGTGTGATTCGCGAGCGCAAGCGGTCGCGACACGAGCAGCACGCCCCGTGCAGTCAGCTAGCTATCTGTCTGGATAGTTATGTAGACGATGTACATATCTATAATCTGTGTATATATGTAGCTCCGCAGCAGTGCCGTTCCCCATGCAAGATGACCTGCAGCGGTGCGGATTGATCAGGCACTGCAGGAGCTGCCCACGGTCGAGTCCGCGCGGGTGCAGCGGGGGCCGATCCGGGCAACTGCGGTGCAGCGATGGGGGCTGGCCGGATGCGTGGCGAGAGTCGGCGAAACAGCAGTGTACGCCCCGCAGAGAGAGAGAGAGTGTGTGTGTGTGTGAGGGAGGGAGGGAGAGAGAGAGAGTGTGTGTGTGTGTGAGGGAGGGAGGGAGAGAGAGAGAGAGAGAGGGAGAGAGAGAGAAGCGACAGCCGGAACGCTTGGCGTCCATGCAGCCTCGCCACCGCGGCCAATCGACGGACCCGACGACTTGGCGTGCGGTGCGACGGCGCACAAGCCGGGTAAGTGGACACCGACCGGCGAAACGAGGCGCGGGCTGTGCATGGATGGGAGGGATGGAGGGATGGGGAGGATGGGGATGGAGGGCGGCGGGCGGGCGGGCGATTGCCGTGAGGCGTCCACCAACTCGAAAGCGGTATCCATCTGCGCGTCTAGACCGACATTCTTCTGCTGCAGCTGTGGGCGCGGCGATCGGGGGGGGGGAGCAAGGATCGTCGTCGTGGTCGTCGTCGTCGTCATCGTCGTCGTCGTGGTCGCCGTCGTCGTCGGAGGTCAGGCCAAATCCTTCGCCGGCTCGTATCTGCCCCCCCAGCCGTTCGTCTCATCTCGTCTCGCCTCGCAGCGGGGGGGGGGATCTCGTGCCACCCCGCCGTTCAACGTTCGACACTCCAGTTCGCCCGTGCCACCTGCCGCCGCAGGCAAGGGCAAGGGTAAGGGCAAGGGCAGCGCAGCGCAGGGCAAGGCAAGGCAAGGCAAGACCAGCGATCAACCGCGAGTGATCGCCGTCCTGTCGCCCCCGCTCCCTCCGTCCGCACGTGTGCGGGAGGGGGGGCCGCGCGGACCGGAAGCTGACCAGTCGCAGGCGCCCGTCGCCGCGCCGGGAGTTGCAGCGTGGCAAGTGCAGAGCATCCGTCAATCGAGAATATCTACATACATATGTAGCTGGAGTGGATTCGAATGTCTGCGTAACACGCGCTTCTCGGCTTCCATTTCCGTTTATGTATGTATGTACTGTCAACTATTGTTGTTTGTTTTTGCTGGGCAATACTGCTCGATGCGGCAAGTGGCGTCCGGACGGTAGATGGATAGAGTAGATACTCTACTTCTTATGTACATACCTACATAAGTACTTACTTATACATATGTATACGTAAGCACATAAGTAAGCACTTACATAAAATATGTATACATCTACCTGCGGAACGTGCGGCCTCCGTTCGAAACGCACACGCACACGCACACGCACACGCACACGCACACGTGCGGATATATGTAGGAATAGGTACGTGATATCTATCTAGATATTAACTGCGGCCCGGCCAGCGCTCTCGCTCGCTATGTGGCTGCATACATACACATCATACACACATATCTATCATACATACATACCACACACACATATCATACACCCATATCTATCATACATATCATACATATCATACACCTTGCACGCACGCACGCACGCACGCACGGTATGTACATAGGTAGCACGGACGAACGAATGTATATAGTCTATATACATACCCCATCTACCGAGCGATTGTCATCAGCTGATTTCGACTCATGCATGCACGTCCAGTAGTTTTGCAGTGGTGCAGTCCGTCCGCGGTTTTTCAAGTTTGCAGGTTTGCGGGTTTGCAGGAAACTTGCAGGGTGGGGCGGGCGCGGGCGGCGCAGTGGTTGGCCAGTAACTACTCCACACCTCCGCTCGAAATTAATTTTTTTTTTAGAATAATACATACTTAATAAGGATATGACACTTAGAGTAATTGTGTCCCCCCTCCCCAGTAACGATAATTCACGGATGCGAGAGAAAGCTTGGATTATCGAAAGAAAAAAAAGAAAAGAAAAGAAAAAAGAAAGAAAGAAAGAAAGAAAAAAAGAAAGAAAAGAAAGAAAGAAAAGAAAGAAAAAAACGAAAAAAACATCGCGAGTATGCAGATAGGGGAGAAACGTTCCGCGAGAGAGAGAGCGAGAGAGGGATGCAGGTTGTCAGCAAACGATACGTAACCGCCCACCCAGCACCGCACATGTAGGGGAATAAAACATTTACCGTTCGGCGAGTACAGAATCCACGGTAGAGTGGGTGGGACAGCACAGGCGGAGTGGATACGTGATGAATTGCGTGTACTGACTGTGCTCGCATGTGTGCGGGTGAATCGAGGGGGGTGGGTGGGATGGCGGAATGGACAGCTGGATGCGGAGAGGGAGGTGGATGGCCACGTCGAGCAGGCACAGGCAGGCAGGCAGCTGCTGGCGTCAGCGGCGCCGTCGCCATCCCTCCCCTCCCCTCCCTCCTCCCCGCTCCCCCCATCGGCCGCGGCTACTTGGCGTCGCGGGTGTTGCGGGGAGGGGGGATGCCACTAGAGCAAATATGTGCTCGATCTCCACGGTGTCGAAGTGCAGCCCGTCGCACGTGGCGAGCATGGTTTCGTGACCGGCTTTTTCTTCTATATTTACAAAGCTGTCCACCGTACTTCTGTGCCATACGATAGAGTCCCCGTCTAATACATACACAATTCAAGGAGAAGGAAAAGAAAAGAAAGGAAAAGGAAAAGGAAAAAGAAAAGGGAGGAGAAAAAGGAAAAGGCAATGAAATAGAAGTATGTAGATGAATTTTGACAAGCCACAGCAGTGTCTTCATTTGGGTCCATCTGCACTGCAGCCCCTCCCCATCCCCCACCCGAGTGCGAACGTGAAGAAACCGTGCGGCACAGGAGGGACACGCGAAGCTCTCCCCGAGAACCCAACAGATGGGAAACACTAGCCCGGACATCCAACCTGTGCCGGATCATGAGAAGTAAAGGAGCGGAAGTGGAAGAAGACGGAGAGCGAGGAGGAGGATAGCGGCAGAAGAAGAGGGAGAAGAAGAGGAACAAGAAAAGCGAAAGACCCCCCTCCCGTCGGCGATGTGTTCCTGGATCCGAACCCGGCGTGTCGCGCCGGCATCCCCGGACCGACACCGGGGGGGGGGAGGGGGCATTGTCGTCTGAGCGGCTCCGCGCATGAAGGAGACCAAATCCGCGATGCGTGCCGTGCTCCCGCCGCCACAATACTCCGAGGGAAGGAAAAACAGAGCCAATCGCAAAGCGCAGCATCCCTGGAAACACGGTGCCCGACGTTAGACCGGATTCTGCGATGCGGACGGGTTGCAAGGAGGGAAAGCTGAGCTCACCAAAACTCCAGGCGCCATTCCGAAACCACCCCCCACAACACACCACTCTGCCCCACCTTCAGCGCCTCTCCCTCCGCTCCCCTCCTCGGGCTATCGGATCGGGGAGGGGGGCGATCAGGAATTGCCGGTGGCGGCAACCTCGCAGGAATCGCACTCGTATTCATGGTCGACCTCTTTCTCCTTATACACGAGGCATTTGCCCCTGGACGACCGTGCCTGTGCGCATGTGACCGTGGAGATGGTGTAGTGTCCGCAAGTGAAGAGGTGGGTGAATCGTGTGCACATTTTGCCTGCGGGGGCGGTGGGACCGGCGTGGAAGGGAGTGCCGGCGGACGTGGGGGTGTGGTTGTGGTTGTGTGTGGAGTGGGAGCGAAGCTGCAGCCCTCTTTCGTTGTTCTGCACTGGCTAGCGTCGCGGGACGGACGGACGGATTGGGTGCGGAGGAGGTGTTATATGGCTGGTGTGGCTGTGGAGGGCGCGGTGGCGGAGGAAGGGGAAGACGGTTACGGATGTATTGCAGTAGTGCGTGCAAGCAGTGGAGCGCAATGCAGTGGTATGGGATGTTTTTTTGTTGTTGTTGTTGGGGGGGGGGGTTATTTGAAGAGTTGAATTGTCGCAGACGGAGTATGGCGGTGGTTGGAACGGAGGAGGGCGGCTGGAGCGGAGGAGGGCTGCTGGTGGATGGAGCGGAGGAGGAGTTTGGTCGAGGACGGCCAGTGGACATGCGAAGCACCGACTTTATATTGTATGTTGGCTCGAATTTGCCAGTGACCAGCGCGCTAGGGAAGAATGCGGACAAGGATTCGAAGCCGATCCGGGAACACAGAGATAGCCACTAGTACGCGAGCGGAGACGTTCCAGCTGGGCTGCGGGCGATGGGATCTGATAGGCTAAGCTCGGCGCGCTAATGCGAGAGCGACCGCACGGAGGGGAGGACGGTTTGATGATGCTTGATGCTGGACCAGACGGTGGCGGCGGAGACGGTGCGGAGCATGGAGCGATGGTGGTGGGAGCGGCTCCCTTGGCGGCGTCGCGGCGGACTCGGCGAATCCGGAGATCCTCGAGGGGGGGACAGCGGGGCGATGACGGCGGGGCCGCTGCGGGAGCTTCGGCTGGATCCCCACGCCCGCCGCCGCCGCTGCTGCTGCTGCTGCTGTCGTTGCTGCCGCTGCTGCGCACGCTCGCCTCCACGAAGCCGGTGTGTCCGTCCGGAAGCGATGTGCGGACCGCAACCCGCTGCAGCAGGCCACCGGACGGGCGACGGCGCGGCGTGGCAGCATTGCTTCCTTCGCCCAGCTCGGCTCCGCTGTGCCACCGCACGCACGCACTCTGGCCGCGAGCGAGCGCGCATTGTGCGGTTCACGAGTCGAGTCCATGCGCTCCGGATCGAACGCAGGGCAGGGAGGGGGTGGGGGGGGGCATCCAACTGGCAGCGGTGGCAGCGGTGGCAGCGGTCGTTGCGGGCAGCAAACATGCGATAGCGCCTGCTCCAGCCAAAAATATCCACGGCAAAAGGGGGCGGCCTGCTCGATGTCATGCCACTTGCGTGCTCGCGGACGGGCCAGGGCAGGCAGGGGAGAGCGAGCAAGGGGGAGGCGGGCCTCGGCGGGCGGCGGTGCCATGCAACAGAGGCGGTTGTGCAGCTGGGGCCCGTCTCCAGGCGACGACTGCTCTCCGCACGCCAACGCCGCCGCCCATCGCCAATCGCCCCTCGGCGCCCCTCCACGGCGATCGCGCGAGCCCAGGCTGCCAGTCGCCGCCTGCGGCCTGGTCGCACAGCGGTGGACAGGCGCTGCCCGTGACCAGCGGACCGGTCCGAATCCAGCCTAGCACGGCGAGCGCTGGCTGCTCGCCATCCCCCGCTCCCCAGCTCGCACTCTGGCCACCGTCGGCGATCGATCGTCGGTGCACTGGTCTGGATGTCTCCGGAGTCGGTCTGCACGCAGCACTCCAGCTTGTGTGTGCACGGCGCAGTGCTCCGGCGCTCGCTGTCCGTCCCACGCGTTTCCTGTGGCGGTGGGCGTGTTGGAGGAGGGAAGAAGCAGCGAGGAGAAAAAGGCGCGAAGGACAATTGGACGCGGGGCGGCTGGCAGTCCCCGCCTCCACATTCACATTTCTCCCCGTCCCGCTGCTCCCCCTCCCCTCCCCGTCCTCCCCGTCCTCCCCGTCCTCCCCCTCCTCCTCCTCCTCCGCCCCCGCCCCCCTCGTGTTCGGCGCGGAACTACCCTTGATGTCCACTGCCCCCCCCCCGCCCCAGTAATGGCGCACCTGTCCGTTCGCGACCGAAACCCGAGCGAACGGAAGCCAGTCGCTGTCTGACGAGTAGAGCGGTGCAGATCCAATCGTCGAGACCCCCAGGTTAGGCGCGCTGCATGGCCAGTTGGACTCCCACTGTGGCCACTCTTCCGTCGCATTGGGGGGACGCACGCCGCAGGGTTTGCGACATCTGCTCCCTCTGTGAGCGAACGGACTGTCCGGCCAGTTGCAACGCAGCTGTGACCTCCGCTCGCACGCCCCCCCAATCGCTGGGGCCCGCGGCGAGCAAGTGCGACTCTGGCGGAAGAGCTCGTTCGGACTCCCCGTTGCATGCCCCGTCGCGCGGCGGCCTTCCGGTCCGCATCGCGCCCCGCCCAGTGCCCGCTCCGCGCGACATCACGTAAGCCCCGCAGCCAGCAGCAGCGGACTGCACGCCACCGTTTGTCGTGGGCACATGGCCCGGGCGAGCTCGGGCGGTGATCGCAACACAATCTGCGGCTGGAGGCAGAGTGACTGCGGTTGGAGAGCAGCCAGACCGCACTCTACATGGGCGGGTGGCCGCGGAACAGCGCATCAGCGCTGCTGCACCCGATCGACCAAAACCCGCCCGCTCGCCGTGCAGAATAGCGCGCGCATTGTTTGCACGGGCTCTCCCATCCGGACGCAGCACGGCCGCGGGGCGCCAGAACGCTCTGCGCGGTCCGAGCCGGGAAGCCCGCTGCTGCTTGCTCGGCGCGCACACGCCATGCTCCAGCGTGGCGCGGTGCTTCGGGCGTGCCGTCCGACCCCCGCGGCGGACCCCCTCCGTCTGCGCGTGCCTTACCAACGTCAGCGCGCCTCCACCGTGCTCCGTGCCGGGGAGGCGGCCGCAGCCTGTTGGGGGCGTGGGGCCGGCTTGGAGCGGCACTTGCCGGGCAGAAGGGAGCTGCCGCGCCGTCGCGCAAACGGGCTGAATGAGCCGCTTCGTTGGTGGCTCCCCCGCCCCTTGCCGGCAGGCGTCCGTTTCAGGGACTGCCCCGATTTGCCGCCGTCCGCGCGCCGACGGGCCAAGTGCCGCCCATCCCCGTCTCCGCACGCGCGGTTCCTCAGAGCGTCGCCCAACAGGTCCAGCAGCGGCGGTTGGCCGCAGCCGCGCACGCTTCGTCTCACCCCCCCACCCCCGGAGTCATTCCACAGCGCCGTCCCAGCAGTCGCCGTTGGGTTGTCCGGACAGGCGCCGTCCATCGGCGAGCACGAGACTCGGCCACCAGGACATGTGTCCATGCGAGTTCGCCCCTCTAGCGGCCGAAAGAGCCCATCACACAAACTCACTCATGGCCTTGTGTCGATGGGGGATCTTCTCCGGCCACAACCCCCCCACCTGAGCCAGGAACCATGAAATGCCGCACACAGAACCGGGCCCCCTCCTCGCGATCACGCAATGGGATTGAAATCCTCTCCACCCCACCCCCCATGCATCCCCTCCTCCGAAAACTCTCCTCTGCGTGCGAACCGAACCGTCGGGATGACCAGCATGCGGAGATAGGGGGAGAGAGGGAGAAAAAGAGAGAGAGAAAAGGAGTGAGAGAGAAAGAAAGAAAGGACAACACACCCACACAGCATATCAAGACTAGATACCGCCCCCCTCCCCTCCGCGCGCGTGGCGGTCAATGTCCAATGTTCAACGAGCGGACTTCGGTGCGGCCGGTACAAGGGAGAGAAGCGGTACGGTAGATATGTAAGAGAACACTAAGCGCGCCGCCGCCGCCGCATCTCCCCACCCCAGTCCGTCAGGGAATGGGGGGGTTTCCCTATTATTTTTTAAATTATTTTTTGCTGGACTGCAGACCACGTTTCGGATGTGCGAATAGCGCCCCATGTCTCCGCTGCTGCTGCTGTTGCTGCTGCTGCGGGATAGTTAGCCTCTGAAATCCCCAGCCGCCCGAAACCCCCGATTATAGCTCGGCTCTCAGGACCCGGATATTGCGCTGCCGCGCAAGGTGCTCGACCGTGCTTCCCCCCCCCCTCTTCTACCTCTTCTCCGTCGTCGGGACCGTCCTCGCGACCTTCCGGCCAACTAGTCCACGCGGGGGGAAGCGTGGGATCCATGGTATGCAGAGGCCTATGACGTAGGTAGATGGAGATGGAAGTTGAGTCTCCACGCTTGTTTTCTTTCTTTCTTTTTCCGGACGAGAGGGGCTGATCTCGACATGCGCCCCGCACACGGATGAGTGGGTGGGCTGACGGACGAGGCCCTTTGTTTTTTTTCTTTCGTTTTCCTTTCGCCTTCTCAGCCTCGAACGAGATCCAATAACGGACGGCCCGAGAACGGCGCGTACGTACAGATGCCGAGCCGGAACCCGCACATCCAAGTCCAAGTCCGGTCCACTGTAGGTACATATATACTGTACATGCTCTGCAACGATGCTCTGCTCGGTCGTCGGTGCCTGACGACCGCGTGTCGGCAGGGGTTTCGTTTAGCCTGTTCAGCCCTACACCGACATCTGCTCCGCCATCGAGCGTGCAAAGGAGGAAGGTCAGCTTATGTAGATAAGTATGTTTGGATGCCTCTCGAGGCTGTAGTTAGTAGAGCACGGTAGGGTAATGCCTTGGGTATTATTATTTTTCCCTGTTGACGCTGGAGGATGGCCTGGGCGAGCATCTCCTCGATACGAGGAGAAGAAAGAAAGACGGAGAGTAAGAAAAGAAAAGAAATGAGGCAGCCAGGCTGAGTGTGTGTCCGACCAGAGTCGTGCTGGGTACGTGGATAGATCGAACAAGGTGCGGCTCAATTCGATCGGAGAGGAACGAGATCCCCCACACCGATATGTAACAAGGGGAAAAAAAAGGAAAAAGGAAAAGGAAAAAGGGAAAAGGAAAGGGAAAAAAGGAAAAAGGAAAAAGGAAAAAGGAAAGAGGAAAGAGGAAAGAGGAAAAAGGAAAAAAATAAATTTAGAAGAAGAAGCAGAAGAAGAAGAGGAGATTAACGCGAAGAGGATCGGTTGTCCCTCCACCCCACGGAAAAAAAGAAAAGCGGTGTAGATACAGCCACAGCCGCCGTGCAGTATTTGTTCTATGTATCATACACGACGAAACCAAAACGTGGGGGGGTTTCGGAGGAGAGTTAGTAAGAACTTAGATGCGAGCTCCTCCATCCAGAAAGGTGAGTTCTTTGTGCCGGCCTCTTAGGGCCCGTTTGGATAGATACGCTCAGTTTTAGCGAAAACTGTCAGTTTTTCGAAAAACCGAGCAAATAAAACTGTAACCCTGTTTGGATAGGTAGCACAGAACCCGAGGGAAAAAAAAAACCGAAACTGTGCGGCTCCGGCGGTGGAACGGGAACTGACCTCTGGAGGTCAGTTTCTTCACCGCCACCCCTTCCGACGATGCAAATGTCACCAACAACGACGATATATTCTCCCCGCAGCTGATGAGACACATTGCACAGCTGGCCGGCGAAGCAGTATATGCCATACGTACAAAAAAAATTCCGATGCGTACCTCTACTCTTTCCGGAAGACAATACTCTAACTTATGTCCAAGAGGTCCTAGCCTGCGAAAACCCCCCGCCGCGCGCAAGAGATAGTGCGAATGCCGAAGGACACATCCCTTGCCCTGCGTACCCTTCTACGAGCCGAAGGTCTTCTTGCGGACACCAGGGACGCAGCATCGGAGAACAGCCAGCGATGCACTGGTCTCGCAGAAGCTGGAAGAGTTAGTGTTGCGTAGAGTGTAACTAACTAGTTGCTAGTGTCGTGTTGCAACTGAGCTCCGGACTGAGGAAGAGGAAAAAGAAAAAGCGGGGTTGCCAAGTGTCTACTATTAGAGTTCAGGTGAAGCCTATTATTCAGACGTATGGCTGAGTGGTGAAGCCCATTATTCAGTTATGGCTGAGAACTGCCTAACACTCTGTTCGCCTCAAGGTTTTCCGGAAACTGAAACTGAGCAGTATTCGGTGTCCCGGCGGGGAACTGAATTTGCCTCTAAAACTGGAACTGAGAAGTGAGCCTATCCAAACGGGCCCTTACTGACTGCTCTGCACACACGACCGCGGGGAGGTGGATGGAATCAGGGCAAATGTTGTATTTCGCGCCGAAAGAGGGAATATCGCAAACGAACGGCTGGGCTCCGACCGACTTGGCACATCCCCCCCCCAACTTCTTCGTATCTATAGGTACATACTCCTCCTTCCGCCCACGCCGTACGCAGTTCCCGGGCCGCGCACCTCAGGCGCACTACTCACGTGATCACTCGGCTTGGCTGTCCGGGAGAGCCCCGACGCACCCGCTGGTCCCATGGCGCCGCGAGCTGTACGTGAGGTATGTATCCCACGGATCGAGACAACACGGGAGCTCCGTCGCGGTCGGCAAGGCTGCGGAGTCGAATCCCGCGGAGATCGGGAGATGTGCGATCCGAGAACGTCGTTCGAATCTCCATGCACCCTACATATGTGCCGGTTGGCCTTGGTTATGCATGCAGCGGCTGCCTTCTCACGCTGCACAGCTGCGGTCCGAAGGAATGCCGACGCGGAGTTACGCTACATATGTGGATGCTAGCTAACTAGAGTGGGTCAGGGCGGAGCAGTTTTCCATGCCCACCACGCCGACCGCTACTCCACCCACCACCCAACATAATAGGGATTTAACTAACAAACGTAACATTAAAGAGAAGCAAGTGGAGAACAACTTTACGTCTTCCATTTTCTATTTTGGAGGTGGTGTATGTATCGTGCAATGTTGGATCGGGATCGGGCTGTGCGCGAACGGTCGGACTCGATGAGGCAAGCTCAAAACCTAAAATAAAATTAGCAGATGTAAAAAAACCTCCACTGTCGAACCTGGGGGTGGTCGGGCAACGGGTGCAATCTCAACGCCATCAAATCGCAAGCAGGTTACGACCGTTGCATGACCACAGCGAGGCGCTTCCAGCATATATCTATCTACATATCTATCAAGAACCAACCGGGTCCGGGCGGATTATGCAGGGATTATTTAGCGGGTCATAGGCGAGTACTGGGATTAGTCACCAGAATGGACAAGTTGTATTTTTGCCAAGCCTTGACCCCCCCGTCTAAGTTGTTCAGCAATCCAACAAAAATAATGTGAGGACAGTGCTAACTATCGCTCAGCCACAGCGCACCCCTGACACTTGGCGCCTTGGCACCGAGGGATCGCTCATGAACTTGGTCAGACAAGTCACTCCGGCAAACGAAACCCGCCCGTTCTCCTCCAAACAACACGATTGAAAGATTTGCAGTAAAGCTGAGAAGTAGGGAATCGAGTGGGAAAGAAAAATTACGACACCGAACCCGGGTCCAAAGAACTACAGATATAATTTGCTGAACCATGGAAGTCGTTAACTACCCTGACCAGCTGCAAATACAGCGCTGCACAACAGTGGGAAGGCTTGGAAAAAGAGCATTGATCTCATAAACGGTAATACGGCACCACTCCGTTCTTGTCTCAGTTGCAGTTGTGTTGATAGACCGTTGCAAGAGGGAGGAACGGCACTCAACCGCAGGCAAAATCACCGCCTCACAAGCCACGCCAGCCTACCTGTCTCGAACGGCTTGTCTTGATCTCTAGTATCTACATACACCGGAGCGATGGCGCCACTCGCGCCACACCACATCTTGCCGCCGAAGTTGTCTCAACCGCGAGGACTTGCTATGTATGTTCTGTTGGCCATAACTGGACGGGGGCGGGTCGGCGGAGCCACCGATCGGGACATCCGTACGTATGGAGCGTTCAGCGACCAGACCGTGCACACGCGTGTGCGGACCCCCCGATCGGTATATGCGCTGTTTCTCGCACGTTACGGGTCTGGCTGAGCCTTTTCGTCGCCGAGCCTTGAACGACGGTCCGGCGTCGCAGCGCCCCACACGGTGGAGGCACACACGATGCGCGTCGAGACGGTTGAACGTTTTGCCGGATGCGAGCATTTGCCTAGTCGGCCAGTCGTGTCCACAGCTGGCTGGCTGGCTCGTTGGCGTTGCAAGATGTGCGACCGGAGTGCGATACGTACCACTGCGGCAGGCTTCCTCCTCCACTCCGTGCTGGTCGGAGTGCGATTCGAGATATTGCCCTTCTCCTAGATCTTGCAGCCCGCCGAGTACGAAGGGAGCATATCGCCCGCTTTTATTATCTTTCCTTTCTCGTTGACGGCGCCGTGCACCAGTCAGATGTAACTACCCGCTCTTTTTCCCCGCGTTCCGCGCTGACAGAAAATCCGCAGGCTGACGGGCGCAGTAGCACCCAGCATAGCGTCCGAGCTACGCAGCGCTCGCTCACTGGCCACGATCCGCCAGCGAATGCCGTCGCCCTCGACTCCGGCGTTCCCATTCCCATCTGCGGCCAACTGTGCGCATGACCGACCAACTGCCTGACTGGCCGCAAGCGTTGGTGCGCTCTTCGGGGGCCCGCACGCACAACTATCGGAGCTTCCCGGCTTCGGACGGGTTTCGGCACCCGTCGGCACAGTGGTTGAAATGAGGTGTGCGGATACACACACCACATGGGCTTGGATGTCGGAAGGACGGACGGACGAACAGCTGGTGTGCAGTTGTGGTTCCTGCGCCCTGCTCGCTGTGGGTGTCGGCGTTGGTGGCGGGTTGCCATTGCGCGGGTGGTCGAAACCAGCATTTGCAACAGCGGGCGATTCTGTCCGGCGTTGGATCTTCGCACGCCGGGTTACGGATCACATGGCGAGGGTGGGATTTGGTATGTCGTCTGGATTTAATGCGGCGGTTGTGTGCTGCTGCAGCTTTCCTGGCCTTGCCGCCGCCGTCTCGTATCGCCGTTCTGGACGCTTCCTCCGGCCGGACGCATGTTTGCGGACTGGAAGATGCGCCCTCTCACCCATCCAGAGAAGGCCACATACTCCGTGCAACCCAGATATCGCACGCACAGGCTCGGGCGAATGCTGCCATGTGCGGCACACATCTCCAGAATCAACGGGGTTGGTACGGTACGTGTCTGTCGGGGACTCGAAACGCAAGCATCGGATCGCCGCGTAGATAGACCCATGCGCCGGATCGGACGGCCGGCGCGATAAGCGGAGTCAGTCTATTGTCTGCCTTGCACTGGCCGTGGGCGGTTAAGCCTATGGATAGTTCGCAGGGTGTGCGTGTCTATCCACCGGGCCGGATCCGTTCTTCTCTCCGTCCGTGGCGGCCGAGTGGGCAGCAGCAGGCGATGATCCTGCGCTGACGCAAACCGCAGGCCCCACCGAGAGACAAAGTTAGCAAAAAAAAAACTCAAAAAACTCAAAAAAAAAACCCTCCCGTAGGTATGACCCGCTGCCGCTGTACGGCGTGCAAGTGCAGTGGGGCAGAACATAGAATGGCGGCGGGCACGCGTGTTTCGTCGTCTTGATGCCGAAACCAGCAGGCGCAGAGTACACGGTGTTCCACTTGTTTCTCTCCCTGATCTCGCAGCGGCAAAACATGAGTAAGACGAAAGTTGGGAGAGAACAAGCCTGACCACAGCTAGGTGGAGAATTATGTGGAGTAAGTAAGCCGAATAGACGAGTCGCATCTGCCGACATGTCGTCTCGCTCCGCCAATAGGTGGACAGTTAGCTAGCGAGGAACCGTACCGCCCATGCAAATCGCACGTGTACGTAAACGCAACGAGTGAGTGCGGCCGTCTCCAGTTGCTATCTTCCACCAGGCTGCTCCCACGCAGGAGGCAGCACTGCGCCATATGCACCCTCCAAATTTTCACGGGGGGCTGCGGAAGATCGCGGCGATGCATGAGGGCCGAACACGGACGGGAGCCCGTTTCCATCCGCTACATACGTCACGGATGTTCGCCCGCACGCGCGCTCTGCTCTCCGCCGGAGATCGCTGGCTACCGCTGGTGGCCCTGCGGGGCGGCGTCTCGCTCCGCTGTAACATGGGCCCTCCCGTTGCGGGACCGTCCTCTGACGCTGCTGCTCGATGCGGACAGATCGGACATCCGCCGGGAAAGAAAAAGAAAAAGAGCAGAATGGTGGGAAAAATTCACGTAGGAACCCCACGGCGGTTATCTCCCCCACGTAGCGCAGCCCTCCACGGCGGGGCTATACAATCCTGTGTGTCCGGGCTCGCCACAGCCGCGAGCTGCTGATAGAACCGCACCGAAGAGCACGCCCGTGACGGGTGGTTCGCACTGCATCGGTCTAGTGGCGTTGATCCGTAGAGGGCGGACATGCCCGCCCATCCAGATAACCCTAGCGTATGTCAGCCGGCTTGGCCACGTGGCTGCCATTGCCCGTATGTAGCAATATCTCGGTCACCCGAGGAATCCGACTCCGGCTCTCTGAAGCTGCACGGTAAGCGGGTTGTGAACGACGAGTTTTTTCTCACCCCCCCTTTTTTTTTGCAAGGCTCGAGGTTCTACTCTGGGTGCGCATGCAGACAACTGTGCGGTACGGTGAGAGTCGACGTCGCGCGGGGAGGAAATCGGAGTGGGTACCGGAGGAGACGATCCGTCCATCCTCCTCCCTCCCATGCGTGTGCCATCCGCAGATGGGGCGGAACCGCCAAGCAGCAGTGGACGATGTACTTCTCGTCCGCTCTCCAGACCGAGCTACAATACCCAGGCACCTAAAAGTTCACGCGGGAGATCCGAGCTAGACGTTCTTCCGAAACAAACAACGAAAGAAAAAAAAAAACGTCCATAGTTGGAGGAAAGCAGCAACTAACACAGTGGTGGGAGGATCACTGCGACCCCGCCCTGTTCTGTCCCCGTCTTGCGGCTGGCAGATCCTTCCACTGTTTGCGCGCTGGACATTGGTCCTCCAGGGATCACTCGCGGCTGCGGTTAGGGTTCCCGCCGATGGAGCAATGACCTGCCCGGCCGCGCGTGTGGCAGCCAATCGAATCATGTTTCTTCCGCGGGCAGTGCCGCTCCGGATCCCCCGATTGGAACGAACGCCTCAAGGTTGCCGAGACGCAATGCCCGCGGTCCTCGCATGTGAGCTCTTTGCGACGGCAGAGCGGGTGCGAGTGCAATCGACTTCGTCACTCCACATGCCAGAGGGGTTGGAGCTCAAGTGCCCACGCGGAGAGGAGTAGACAGCCCGGACGCCATGGATCCGTCAGCGCGGGATGTGGATGCCTAAGCCTGCCGCCCCTGCTCCGCGTTCTCACTCAGCTCCGTATGTATGGCGTGCAGTGTGCGTGCCGCCCTCGTCCTGACGCACCCACAGCTTGCATGCAGGGTCGTTGGTTTTTTCTCCATCTCTTCCTTTCTTCCTGCAGGATCCTTCCTGTCCACACAACGGCTTGGAGAAAGAGAAATTTCGCACGCTGCACGGAGGAGGACGGTGGATGCTCGAATCATCTACAGTGCAAGCATCGCCGCCACCTCCGTCCACCACTTCGCATCTAGCCACCGCCCGGAAGCACTCTGCAGAACGGAGGGTTCGGGGCAATCACGGCCCCACAGCCAGCCGGGCGATTGCTTGCTTTCCTTCTTTGCTTTTTTTTTATCCTTTTCTTCTTCCGCGCGGGGGTGAGATGAACCAAGTGGAGGGAGCATCAGGGTGCGAATCGATCCACCGAGACGCAGCCTGCTTGCCTGGAAAAAGAAACGCCGCAAAGATAGACAACGAAGTGGTCTCATTCCGCCGCCCCCAACAACCGGAGCATTGCTTTTTTTTCCCTCCCTTCTTCCCCCTACACACGCATCTCCGCTTGATCGCGGACGCGGGGCCAGCGTAGTCCGGATGACGAAATCGAAAAAAGAAGCGAAACTGGGGCGGTGCATGTGCCCATACATCGATGTGGCACGCGCAAGAGCTGTATGTATCATACTGTAGAACTCCAAGGCATCCCAGCTCTGGATCGGAGGCGGTTCAGCCGACTAGCTAGCCGCAGCGGCGGGACGTACGTGCCGATCCTGTAGACTTGCTTAGCCGGCGCGCCACATAACTAGCTGGGGGGCATCGATGATCCTGAGCACACGATATCTAGCTACCTGCCGTCCCCGGCCTCCGAGACACCGCCCACACACTGATAGACATGCACGCCCTGTTTCCAGACCGTCGAATGCTCCAGTATCCGGGTTTCGTCGTGGGGTGGATACGTGATGGTTGGGCCATGCATGCCGGGACTCGAGTGGGGCGCTCCATAGCCACCCCCTGCAGAAGATGGCGGTGGCAATGGCGATGGCGATGCCCGTTAACCGTTCGGCGCCATTTCCGTGGTTCCGGAGGTGGGGATGTGTGTGCAGAGGGATGAATTTGTGCAGAAGATGAGTGTGTGCAGAGAGATGTATGTATCTGTGCAGCGGAGTGAATGTGTGCAGAGGGCTGTGTGGCGTGTATCCAGGCAGGTGCGGCCTGTGTGCGAGAGGAAACGAGTGAGTGGGCGAGCACTAGAGTCGGCTTTCTCCACGCCTGCCGGCGCTCTGCACGCATGATCGGCGGGATAGGCAGGTACCAGTCCGTAGATATAGAGTACATAGCATGCATCGGAGCCCCGCTGGAGGGCTACATAGCGCTAGCATGCTGCGTGGCCGGCTCCACGGCTGCCATGCAGCCTGTCGACCGAAAACGATTGCAACTGCTTCTCCATCGATACGGAGACACATGCGCTCTGACGGCGGGTTCCTTCCGTCGAGTTGCTGGTTTGGGCCGCGTGCTCAACGCACAAAGCGTGCACTTCGTATCACGCTGTGTTTTGCTTTTTCTTTGGCCTCTTCCCTGTGGCTCTTCACCGTCGTACATACAGTGTGCGTGCGAACGCAGCACAACGATAATAGGTGGACGAGCACGGCAACGCTCGATATGCATGGATGTGCGTTGCCACGAGCTCGGAGGGATATGTAGTGGAAGAAGAAAAGAAGACGAGAACTCCAAGCCACATGCGGAAACCTGCGCGGTAGTAACTACTGCACGCCGAACCCGCAACACACAACAACCAACAGATGCGCACGAGGGGAGAAGAAGAAGTAGGAAACCTCCAACACGAAACCTGCAGTTGCAATTTCCTCCCGCGGGCCGCGGACGGACATCGCACATATGTGGAATCTAGAACCGCATCTGCCGCCCCGCAATCGCCCATCGCCCATCGCCCATCGCCCATCGCCATCGCCCATCGCCATCGCCATCGCCACCACCATCGCATCCCCCACACCCCACGTCCTGAGTTATTTTGTCCTCTCCCTCACCAACACAAAGACCAAACAGACAGCAGGCCTTGGCGCGACGGCAAGGCGTTTCAAAGGGCGGAGATCCACTGGTCAGCGAAGCGATTGTGCAGAGAGAAGGTGAAAGCGGAGAGAGGCATCCAACCAGGCGGCTATGTGAGAAGAAGGAAAAAAAGAAGAAAAAAACACATGTACATATGTATGCATGGAGGGACTATGATACTTACCTCTGCACACACGCAAGGTCGCGCGCTTCCTTTCCTTTTTTTTTCTTTCTTTTTTTCCTGTCGGTGATAGAGAGCCAGTCACGAGAAAGTGTGTGTGTCGTCGCTTGCTTCCATTCCAGCATCGACTTGGCGTTGTTACATAGCTGGCCTTCAGGGGGCGGAGGGACGCGGCAGATACGACTCTCCCCCACTCGCTGTAATCCCGCACGGTTGTACGGCAGGTCAGGACGGGCATGCACTGTCACTCGCGGCTCGAGATATCTGTGAGTATGTATGTATCTAAGGCAGGATCTGACATGTCGAGCATGTTGCTGAGTGGACTCAACGGCGGCTGCCTTGCGGGCGGCCATGGTAGCGACCTTAGACCAGCACGCTGGGCAGAAGTGGACAGATGAGATGGAAGGCGGTTGGTAGGGTTAAGAAGAGCCAGAACAAGCAGGCCATCCAGAGTGCAGGGAGGGAGCTTAGAGCGGCTAAATATCCGGAAGGCGAAGAAAGATTGCTGGAATGCCTTTTTACAGGATGCAGATGGAAATGACGTATGGACGACCACTCAAACCTTGGTCGGTGAAGATGGATGGATACCTGACGGAAACCCACAGGAGCGAGAAAGGGTCCTCTTGGAAGGCCACTTCCCACCAGCCCCAATGGACACCGAACCTTACATTGCCAAGGAAGGTGGTGAGGCCTTTCGCCGTATTGATGTCTCCACGGTTGGTAATCTGCTGGGCAAGGCAGCCAAATCTTCCGCACCTGGTGATGACCGGATTAGCGCTGGAATTCGCAAGGTCTTCTGGGGAATCTGGGATCAGGAGCGGCTGGTACGGCTTGTTAGAGCTTGCATCCGTCTATCTAGGCCATCTCCCATGCCTGTGGAAGACAGCCAAGGGAGTGTTTAGTCCCAAGCCGGGGAAGCCAGACTATTCCAAGGTTCGCACCTACCGGGTGATCTCCCTCTTGGACGTCATCAGAAAGCTGGTCGAGCGCGCTGCAGCTCATCTGATTGCTGACCACCTGGAGCGAAGAAAAGATCGTAACCTACATGACGGCCAGTTTGGCTGCCGGAAACGGCGGTCCTGCATCGATGCGATGGCAGAGTCCTCATGAACTGCGCCCAGTGGGCATGGGCAGGAAAGAAGGTTGCGGGAGCTCTGTTCGTGGGTGTCAGGTCGGCGTTCAACAACGTTAGCAAGGCATACCTTGACGGGCGTATGGAAGCTCTCGAGCTGGAGCCAGATCTCATCTAGTGGACCAGCAGCTTTATGTCTGAGCAATGGCATCTCTCAACTGGGCGGCTGACAATGGTATCGCATTCGGCCGTGGAAAGACCGAGGCGGCCCTATTCTACAGGAAGAGAAGCGCTCCAACAGCCGCCATTAAGGTGGAAGGAAGTGACGTGCCTTCCAACAAGGAGGCGACGCGTTGGCTCGGAGTCTGGCTTGACCCTCAACTCGTCCTCAAGGAACATCACGCTATCAGACTAGAGAAGGGTAGAAACGCCATGAACCGACTTCGCCGGCTCACTGAGTAGATGGGCCTCTCGCCAGTCAACTGCAGAAAAGCCAAGTTGGCTTGCGTCGGTCACAATTTTCGGCGCGGAACTCTGGTGGATGGGTGGGCCAGACCATCGGATGGGCCAATGACCTACAGCTGCTGGCTAATCAGGAAGCCCGTACAATAACAGGCTGCTTCCGAATATCCAACCTGGGAGCACTGGCGATGGAGTCAGAACTCAGACCGGCGGCCACACAACTGGAGAACCAATAGTAGGTTCGGGCTACGGCTCCTCAGCCTGCCACACCGTGGCCAGGCCAGGGAAACTGTGGGTGCTGTATCAGGTATTGGACAACAGCTGGGGTACGCTCTAGGTTACTCCAGTGCGATAGATAAAATAATTCTACTAGAAGGGTCGGACACTCTCGATGTCGACATCCCGCATGAGGGAGTAGCTGTGGCCAAGGCTGAGGTGGAGCGTCCCTGACCTGGGCTCGCCATGTTCACGGATGGGCCACAGCTTGACAGTGGAGCCGCCGGCCTGGAAGGACAGTGGGTATCAAAACCTAATTGGGCTACAACCAGGAAGTCTACGACGTGGAGTGCGCTGCCCTCGCCAGGGTTCTGGAAACCGCCGCAAGGCGACAGACGACACCGGAGAGGGCCACAATCTTGATCGATGCCCAGGCCGCTATCAAGCGCATGGCCTCGGAGGAACCTGGCCCTGGCCAGATGTATGCGATCCAGGCTGGAAGGTACATCGCAACCCTACGGAGAGCAGGCCGGAAATTACTATTGGGATTCGGTGGTGCCCAGCCCACAAGGGCGTCCCAGGAAACGAGAAGGCTGATGAGTGGGTCAAGCTGGCGACGGATGAACCCGACTCGCACGGAGCGAAATGGATGCAATACGGAGACCGGTACGGTAGACGCAAAATGCCCCTCCCCAGATTCCTTGCGCGTCTCAAGCGGGAGATCTCAGAGAAGAAATGGCAGGAGGCCAACATGTAGGAAGATTCTAGGGTCTCTCGGAAGAAATACCAGCACTGCCGGCTGGGAAAGGCGTACCAAAAACCAGATCCAACCCCGGCGAATACCAGCAAACGGCTGGCGGCGAGATTCTACCAGTTGAGGACGGGCGATTGCCTCACTGACCAATGCCTCAAGTGGACAAAGAACAGGACCACAGCCAAGCACTGGTGGTGGCCACACCGGACCCAGACCCGGGAGCACCTCTTCAAGAACTGCCCCACTGGAAGGCCCATCAGAAAATCCTGTGGGCGGAAGTGTTGCAGGCGACGGGAAGCCGGAAGAATCGGTTCAGAATCCGAGGCCCCTTTGGAGATGAGCAGTGCAGCCAGGCGGTCCTGGGCTCCCTATCTACCACGGACGTGGGACGGAGGGTGGGTCTGGATAGGGCTGTGGAAGAGGCCCAGAGTGAGGCGTCCGAGTCGGAGCTCCAGGAGCGGGAGGCGAGGGAAGAGGAGAAGAGGTCGCGGCGGACGAGCAAGGAGAAGCAAGGGGGGCGATTGTACGCTATATAGTATCTTTGGGATGCCAGGGCGGAGGGCAAGGGGAGCTACAACGAGTCACCCGCCGCCCCCCCCTGGCCGAGGTCGGGGTGGACACTGGTCGGGAGTCGGGTAAAAAGCACGCCGCTGTAGTCTACATAGGCTGAATACATAGGCTGAATGTGAGTATGATTAAACAAACAAATCTGACATCCGAGTAGAGATCAAGTGGTGTCCAAGCCACAGGGGGATGGCCGGTAACGAGAAGGCAGACGAGTGGGCGAAGGTGGTGGCGGAGACCCCGTGCGAGCACGAAGTCGAATGGAAGCGGCACTAGGACAGGTATGCCGGGCCATGTCCTTACCGGCGTCGCGCATTCACCCAGCTCAGGCGGCGGATATCGGAGAAAAAGTGACCTGAAGCCTTGGTCTGGCCGTGACAGAGGGTTAGTTCAGCGGTATACAAGCCTCACGGGATGCAGCGGGTAGATCTGGCCCCAGCCATGGCAGACAAGCCCATGGCAGACAAGCGCACGGCAGGCGGTTCTACCAGTCCAACTCCGGACATGCGCCTTTCGGTATGCACTTCAAACGGATCGGCAATCGGCGCAGTGACAACTGCTGTTGGTGTGGCTCGAGCCGCTCTTCGGGCGAACGTGACGTCCGGCAGTCCAGGGAGGGCTTGCTCAAGAACTGCAGTCGATGGAAAGACGCCCATAGGAGACTCTGGAGCGAGATCCTCTCGGCGACCGGGCGGAAGCGGCCACCCAGCAGATCTTTGCGGATGAATGGTGCTCGCGAGTGATCACATCCTCCTCAAGGGAGAGTAGGAGGTGAAGAAGCTGCAGGGCTTCCTTTTGTGTTTCCTTCCTCTCTCCTTGGTGCGCTTTAAAGGGGACCAGTTTGCAACTGTCCGGTCTCGTCGGGAGCGAGTAAGAGGAGGAAGTGTGTATATAGGCATGACCTAAATAAGTCAAATGCTAAGATAAAGAATCAGAAGAAGAGTCACGGCCGCGTGTCCACGCCAACCCCCGTGCTCGGAGAGGGGAGGGGGCACGTACCCACCCGGAAGAAGGATATAGCCGACCGGCCGGCTCTCACTGGCAATTGGACGCTGTCCGTCTCCGTCGGTCCGGGCGGCCGCATCAGAGACCACAGAACCCAATCCCGTCGGGGTGGAAGACAAAGAAGTGCCGGAAAACTCAGCACTCGCTTCAGATTGCTACGAGTGATATCCCAACAGCAGGGGACAGAAAACAAAAACATTCATCGCCCGTAGTAGCGGACAGCCTTGGAAACCCCGGGGATCTGAGGCAAGAACCGCGGAGCAACCGCAGTGCTTACCGTGAGGTTTTTTTTTTGCGTCGGGTAGGTTGTGGATACGCAGCTCGTGAGTTAATACGGTCCCACCGCTAGCCAGAGGCAGCGGCGGCATGCGTAACTATCGCCCGGGCCACCATAATAGCCCATCTGGAGAGCCACGTCCACAACCGCTTCGAACACCAATCCCAAGGACTTGTCCGCAGTTCATTGGTGCTGTGGCCCGAAATAGAGTGACATGTGACGGTATCCCTAGCATCTGTATGTCCGTACTAAGAGCGTGGGGGATAGCCCACTGCAGCACACTCATCGTCTAAGCACGGGAAAGAAACCCGGAATTGGTTCGTGTTACTCGGCGTGCGGGCAAGAACAAGCCCGTTGCGTGACCTGTATTTCGCCCCTCGAAGCTGCAAGACTAGGTCTCGACGTACCCGGTTGCTGGAAAGGTGAGCGGGAAACTACCGCATCACAGGATGTCATTCGCTGCTATTTTCATGTGCCGTAATTGAGGAAGAGAGAGGGAGTTTATAACTAGATCCCCATGTTTGAGTGTATAGCGACCTCATCAGTCGGGGTAGATTTGCGCAAACAAATCTAACTTCAAAGTATTCGGGCTCCAGTCTAATAAAGGAGAGTGAAGCTGCTGGCTTTATGTGCAGAGGGCATACTGTCCAAGTCTTTACTACATCTCCAACGCAGAGCGACTCCTCGGCTAGAGTCGGGCTTAGCTAAGGAAGTGCGGAAGGAAGGAATGCGGGAGATGGAATGTTTTTTTTTTGTTTAATCGTACTCGCATTCAGCTTATGTAGACTATTGCGGTGCACATTTTGACCAGTTCCCGTCCGCTGTCCGCGCGATGGGAGATGGAATGTGGGACCTGGAGCAGAATGCGGGTCACTGGAAATGGGTCGACGGATGTCCTTATAAGGAGCAGTCGCTCACTTCTCTTCTTCTAATCTTCCTTGCACAACAGCTTGTGTGTTCCGTCGAGTCTTGTCCTAGATAGCTTCTCTTCTTTGGTGTCCTCTTCTGACTGCTCCCATGACCTCCCGTCGCTGCACTCCCTCTTGTTTCTGTCCGCTGGCCGCTGCGCGCTGTCCGCTCGCCGCTGCCTACCCGCTCTCCGCGCACAGCCACTGCCATCTTGCTACCTGGAGCGGAGCTCGCCGAGTCTCGTTATATGGGCGGAATAGCTAGAGTTAGATGAGTGGCTGTAGTTGGGTGAGCGCCCGATTGGGGATGGGCCGTTCAGCAGTGGAGATGGAGTGTTGTTCCGTGTTCTGTCTTTTTCCTTCTTTTTTATATTTAAGCATATATAGAAATCGGGAGCCGGTTTTTGAATGTCCACTCGTCTCGCTCTAATCTCGGCTTGCGAAACTCTTCGAAGATCACGCCGAACTCCAAACCTCTCAGTTTGGATACTGTACGCTAATAGAGCTCCAGAGGCCCTTTCCCAGTCGTCTTTCAATAGCCGTGCCGAGACGAGACTGTGGTTCTGGCTGTAGCGAGACGTAGCTATGGCTGTGACTATGGCGTGAGGAGACGAGACGAAACATGTGTGACTATGATATTCATATGGCTGTGGTGGCGCCAGCTATTGCTAATGCTAACAAGCCGCTGCGTGACAAGACAGGAAGAAGGGCGTCCTTTTGTGCCCACGCCGCGATACACAGAAACATCCAGAACCTTCCTTACGTCGCGACATAGAGCGTACCCTGCAACGCTTAGAACGCCCCAGACCTTTCCCACGCAACTCAAATACACAACAGATAACCTACAATGCCTGCGAAACCTCTAGGCAACTCTTTATAGCAGTGATCCATCGTCAGCCCACTCCGTTTAAAGACGTTACTAATTCCATTACAGTGGTTCTGATATCTCGTTTATCTTACCTAGCAATAGCGTTAAGTCATCAATCGCTCTGCTATATGTGCAAGACGTTACTGACCTCCTATAGACAGATTCTCTCTTTCTTGGTTGTGCTGTTGAAGTATGTATGTCCATTTCCCTTCATCTTACGAATGCGCTGACAGCATCGCTCCAAATACAGTAAAATAATTGGGTTCTATCGAATAATTCTGATGTCAGTTCACCTCACTCCGACCTAGTTTTTCTTTGCATTTGCTAATGCTGCTTCTGCAGATAAACCACCGTACGCTACTCTTTGCATTACTGCATCAACGTGAGTCGATTGCCATTTATTCACCACTTACAAATCTTTTTCCGACAGATGTGTTGTAGTAATACCAATGTTAGTCCGCTTCGCTCCCACCTAGTTTTACTTCGCAGATGCTAATGCTGTCGTCTGCAGATAGTACCATTCTCTACTCTCCGCATTATGCCAATGTGAGTCGACTACCAATTATTCACCACTTAGTATGCATCTGCTAATGTAATATTTTTGGACAGATGAAATACAATTCAGATTATTGTCTCGTCTCCCTGCTTCGACTGGGGGGGGGGGGGGCGGCCCGCGCCCGCCC
>Ga0307516_10002475_pt1 | contig 24656 bp, 21 predicted proteins | sample 19_EM_MG_FD_203310 | JGI IMG/M metagenome (GOLD analysis project Ga0307516, IMG submission 203310) | Populus trichocarpa ectomycorrhiza microbial communities from riparian zone in the Pacific Northwest, United States - 19_EM | ecosystem: Host-associated > Plants > Roots > Unclassified | place...
CAGCGGCTGACGGTGGTGCGCCGGGGCTGGGAGTTGTGCCTGGGCCGCTGCCAGCGGCTGACGGTGGTGCGCCGGGGCTGGGAGTTGTGCCCGGGCCGCTGCCAGCGGCTGAGAGTGGCGCACCGGGGCTGGGAGTTGTGCCTGGTGGCGCCGCCCAGGGTGCGCGGGAGACCCTCGCGGCGGTGGGGCGGGCGCTGCGCTGCACCGCCGCTCTCACCGCCGGATATGTCGCGGTCTTCGGCGTGTTCGGGCTGGTGCTGGCCCCGCTGACCGGCCTGCTGCTGCCCCGGCTGCCGTGGCTCACGGTGGTCTTCGGGCTCGGCCTGCTCGTGCTGGGCGGCTGGCTGCTCGCCGGCCGCTCGCTGCCGACCCCGGGCCGGGGAATGCGTGCGCCGCGGTTGACCGGCACGGCGGCGTCCATGGTCCTCTTCGGCATGGCCTACGCGATCGCCTCCCTCGGTTGCGCGATCGGGCCGTTCCTCGCCATTGTGGTCTCCAGCCTGCGCGCCGGCTCGATCGTCGAGGGAGTGGCACTCTTCATCAGCTATGCGGCCGGGATGGGACTGGTGATCGGCGTGACGGCGCTGGCCGTGGCCCTGGTCAGGGTCTCCGCGGTGTCGCGGCTGCGGCGGGCGGCGGCTTTCGTGCCCCGGATCGGCGGCGCGGTCCTGGTCGTTGCCGGAGCGTACGTGGCCTACTACGGATGGTATGAACTCCGCCTTGCCAAGGACCTGAGGACCTCCGGGCAGGATCCGGTTGTGAATCTTGCCTCGAATGTCCAGCGCGAGTTGAGTAGTGTGGTCAGCCGGCTCGGCGTGGGATGGTTCATGCTGCTGCTGGCCGGATTGATCCTGACGGCGTTCCTGCTGTCCCGTCACCGTCGTACCTCAGTAGGGAGTTGATCGTGGACACCGCGTACCGCGTGACTCCACTGCGCCGTGGTGATCCCGAGCAACTGGGCGAATACTGGCTCACTGGCCGGCTCGGCTCCGGCGGCATGGGCGTCGTCTACCTGGCGACCGACCGCGACGACAACTACGTCGCGATCAAACTCGTGCACGCGGCCCTGGTCAACGACCCGGAGTTCCGCGGGCGCTTCCGCAGCGAGGTGGAACGTGCCCGGCAGGTGCCGTCGTTCTGCACCGCCGAAGTGCTCGACGCGGACCTGGATCACAACCCGCCGTACCTGGTCGTCGAATACGTCGACGGCCCGAGCCTCGGCGAGGTGGTGGAGGAGCGCGGCCCGTTGCGCGCGGCGGCACTGCACTCCCTGGCGGTCGGGGTGGCGACCGCGCTGACCGGCATCCACGGCGCCGGGGTGATCCACCGTGACCTGAAGCCGGACAATGTGCTGCTCGCACCCGGCAGCCCGAAGGTCATCGACTTCGGCATCGCCCGCGCCTTCGAGGCGACGAGCCAGCACACCCGCACGGATCAGATGGTGGGGACGGTCGCCTACATGGCGCCCGAACGCTTCTCCTCCGAACCGGGCACCCCGCTGACGGCGGCCGCGGACATCTTCGCCTGGGGCTGCGTCGTCGCCTACGCCGGCACCGGCCAGACACCGTTCCACGGCGACTCGCCCCCGGCGACCGCGGCACGGATCCTCACCCAGCCGCCGCACCTGAACGGGCTCTCGGAACCGTTGCGGGAGCTCGTCGCCCTGGCGCTGTCGAAGGATCCCGAGGAGCGGCCGACCGCCCGGGAACTGCTGGATCTGCTGCTGGGCGACGAGCGCGGATCCCGTACGTCGGCCCGGCAGCGCGCCACCGTGAACAGCGCCCCACCCGTGCCGGTGTCGCCGGCCGTCGTGGAGTATTTCGCATCGCCGGACGAGTCCTACGACTCCTACCCCGGGGATAACGCCGACCGCTCCGATTCCTTTGATCGCTCGTATGCCTCCGATCGTCCTCATTCCGCTGACCGCTACTCCGCGGACCGTACTTATGCCGCGGACCGTGCCGGGCCGGTGGTCGGTGGTCGGTCGCGTGGCCATCGGTTGCTCGCTGCGCTCGCGATCCTGCTGGTCATCGCCGGCGTGGCCACAGTGGCGCTCGTGCTGAACGCCCAGGGCCGGCCTGGCAACCCGTTGACCACGGGGGGATCGCCGCGCGGTGACAAGGCGGCCGATGTGGGGCAGGCCCCGGCGGAACAGGGCGCTGGCACCTCCGCCCCCGAGAACCCGCCGCCGACGACACCAGCCGACTATGCGGCCACCGAGGGCGACGAGCGGGCCCCGGTGGAGCCTAAGAACGGCGAGCCGATCATCAATGACCCGCTGACAAGGCCCGGCCAGTGGCTGGACAGCGAGATCCGCGAGCAGAACGCGAACTGCTTCACCCGCGGCGTGATGCGCGCCGCCCGGGTGGACCGCGGCACCTACAAGTGCGTCGGGCCGGACGAGTCGATCGCGGACGACTTCGGTGTGGAAGTGACCACCGCGCTGCAGTCGGCGGGCAGCTGCGCGGCGATCTGGTTCCACTGGGATCCGCAGCGCGGCGGCCAGGTGCTGCGGGTCTGCCAGAACGAGATGTCTGTGGCCGCGGACATGCCGAACGACCGCAAGGTCTACGGGCGTATCTCGCTCAAGCAGCGGATCGGCCTGGGCCAGTCGACCCGGATCCACCTGGTGGTTGTCGAGGGCCAGGCCCAGGTCTTCCGTGGCGGTGACTTCGCGGGGGCGATTCCCCTGCCGGAGGACGGCCCGGACGAGGGCCAGGCGATGCTGGGCCTGAGCGTCGAGGACGCCGATGCGGATCCGCCCTACGCCGTGACGTTCAAGAACGTTGCTATCCGCTCGTTCTGACACGTTGCACCTCCGCTCTCGCTGCTGACTCTCCTGTGCGCCGTCCCTGTGCGCCCGTTGTGTCCGCCAGTTCTTGCGGCCGTGAGAGGCAGACGAGGTCGCGGCTGCGCTCCACCGGTGTGCTCGTCTGGCTCGTTGCTGTCAGGGCGGCTCGTCTGGCTCGTTGCTGTCAGGGCGGTGAGTGAGGGGCGTCGTTCTCCTTCGCGCTGCGTCGACGGCGGATCAGGCGTGTTGTCGCCCAAGCGATGACGCCGCAGACGGTGCCGACGGCGAGGCCGGTGAAGAGGCTGATCAGAGTGGTTGCGCCACGCATCAGGACGGCTTCCTGCCCTGCGGAGAGCCGGCCCTCGAGGTTGCCGCCGAGCCGGGGCGGGTCGCCGGCCCAGGCCCGGGCCCAGAAGATGTTGTGCACCGCTGCCAGGCCGATGCCGTAGACGCCGCCGGCGGCCAGCAGGGCGAGGAAGGGTTTACCCGCCAGCAGCACGGCGACGATGACCCAGATGACCAGCGGCCCGAACACCAGCAGGCTGTTGACCGGGCTGCCCTCGGCCACCGCGTCCAGGTCGTGCAGCACAGCCCGGGGCACGGCGAGCAGGCCGAGCACCACGATGAGCCAGCCGGGCAGACCGAGCCGCCGAATCCTCTGCGTCATGTCGGCGACGGTACGGAGGCCGCGGCGCCGACGGATCCCGCACGAAGCGACAGCAGGTGTCGCCTTTCGGCGTACACGCGACCCCGGAGGCACTCCTACGATTTGACGCGAGATTGCTGCCGCCTTCAGCCGGCAGGTGAATGGGGGTGTCGTCGTGAAGGTCTACCGCGGAGGTGTCCGGCGCCTCGACCTCGCCGCCGGGCGGGTCGAGGCCCCGGATGGGCTGGGTCACCCGGCGCGGGCGATGGGGAGTCTGCCGCGTGCCCGGTGGCGCCGGTGTGCGGCATGAACGCCACCGGGGACCTGCCCTCCTCCGGCGCAGCGGAGGTCAGGAGGAAGAGACAGGTGGATACGGCCGTCGCCATGGGTGTCGCAGCCGTGCTCGCCGTGGTCGTGTCGGCGGACCAGGGTGGCGGGGCCGGTGTCGCCGCCTACCTGTGGGCCGCCGCTCTCGGCGCACTGATGTTCTGGCGGCGCCGATATGCGCGCACGGTCCTCGCCCTGACCATCCTCGGTCTGTTCGCCTACTACGCGGGGGGCTTTCCGGCGATCGGTGTCGCGGTGCCGGTGGCCGCCGCGTTGTATGCGGCTGCCGAGGCCGGCCATCGCGTCACCGCGATCATCGGCGCGGCGACCGTGCTCGCGGTGTCGGTCGCCTTCCGGCTCCTGGAAGGACAGGACTTCCGCTACGTCGTGCTGTACGAAGGTGTCGGACACGCCGCGCTGATGACCGCGGCGATCATGCTGGGGGAGCTGGTCCGGGCCCGGCGCCGCATCAACGCCCTGACCGAGCGGCACATCACCCTCGAGGCGGAGCGCCGGCTCAGCGAGCACAAGCAGGTCCTGTCACGGGACCTGCACGACTCGATCGGCCACACACTCACCGTGGCGGCGATCCACACGAGCGTCGCCCAGCAGGAAGCCGGCCGGCATCCGGAGGCGGCCGTGGCCGCGCTCGGCCACGTGTCCGAGGCGGTGTCACAGGCCCTCGCCGAGCTTCGCGCCACGGTTCGCGAGCTCCGCGCCGACCCTCCGCCCGCCCTGCAGGACGTGGAGTCGCTCGCCGCGACCGCCCGCGCGGCGGGGTTCCACGTGCGCACCCGGATCGAGCCGGTCGAGGAGCCCGAGGTGTCGGCCACGGCATACCGGGTGGTGCAGGAGGCCGTCACCAACGCCCTTCGGCATTCCGACGGCCGGCTGATCACCATCGACGCGTGGCACGCGAACGACGACCTGAAGGTGATCGTCCGGGATGACGGCGTCACCGCCGACGCGGCGACGGAGCACGCCGGCCTCACCGGCCTGCGGGAGCGGGTCACCGCCCTGGGCGGCAGCCTCGACACCGGTCCGGCGGCGCGCGGTTGGCAGGTCAGCGCGACCCTCCCGCTGTCCGCCGCAGCGCTGTCCGCCGCTCAGCCGCTCGCGGCCGTCGACTCGCTCGACGCCTCCCCACACCTCGCGGCGGGCGACCCGGCAACAGCCGCCCAGCCGCTCTCCCCGGCCGCAACGCGCGAGAGCACAGGAACGCTCAGCGGACGGCCCTCGCACGACAACCCTGGGCGGTCCTCATGACCGGCAGCCCCGTCCGCGTGGTCCTGGTGGACGATCAGTCCCTGATCAGAGCGGGCATCGCCACCCTCCTCACCGGAGACGACGACAACACCGGCCGCCGCATCGAGGTCATCGGTGAGGCCTCCGACGGCGCCGCGGCCCTGCCTCTCATCCGGCGCACCCAGCCCGATGTCGTCCTCATGGACATCCGCATGCCGGGCACCGGCGGCATCGAGGCCACCCGCCAGATCCGGGCTGATCCCGCCTGCCGCAACTCCGCCGTTCTCATGCTGACCACGTTCGACACCGACCAGGAAGTGGTCGGTGCCCTGCGTGCCGGGGCGGACGGCTACCTTCTCAAGGACGCGGGACCGTTCCGGCTGCGCTCAGCGGTCCGCTGCGCCGCGGACGGCGAGCCCGTCCTTTCCCCGGCCGTGGCCCGGCAGGTCATGAGTCGTGCTGCCGCGGCTGTCCCGCCCCAGCCGGATCCGCGGCTGGAGCGCCTCACCCTGCGGGAACGTGAAGTCCTGACCGCCCTGGCCCAGGGCGAGGACAACACCACCGTGGCCCGGGCCATGCGGCTGAGCCCGGAGACCGTACGCACCTATGTCAGCCGCATCCTGGCCAAGCTCGGCGCCACCAGCCGGGCGCAGCTCGTGGCCATCGCGCATCGTAGTGGATTGCCGGAAGGGGGATCGACCGATGTGGACATTGCCGAGGTCTGCCCCGGACCGCCTGATTAAGCATTGGCTTAGGTTGGCGTTGACAGATTGATCACATGGCGGCCCATACTTCCCCATGCAGGTTCCGGCACCCTTCGAGTACGCACGGGCCACGTCCGTGGATGACGCCATCGGGCTCATGGAGCGCTACGGCGACACCGCCCGGCTGGTGGCCGGCGGCCATAGTTTGCTGCCCATGATGAAGTTGCGGCTCGCCAACTTCGAATACCTCATCGACATCAACGATCTGCACGGCGAACTCGGCTACGTCGCCGTCGAGACCGATCAGGTTCGCATCGGGGCGCTCACCCGGCATCGCGAGCTGCTCGAGTCCGACGCGCTTGCCGCCGTGCTGCCGATCTTCCGTGACGCGGAGCGGGTCATCGCCGACCCCACGGTTCGCAACCGGGGGACCCTCGGTGGTTCGCTCTGCCAGGCCGATCCCTCCGAGGACCTTTCCGCTGTCTGCACCGCGCTCGGCGCCAGTTGCGTCATTCGTGGCTCCGGCGGGACCCGGGTAGTGACCATGGAGGAATTCCACCGCGGGCCGTACGAGACCGCGGTCGCCGACGGGGAGATTCTCGTCGAGGTTCGCATCCCGGTCCGCGAGCGCGGCGGGAGCGCGTACGAGAAGGTCGAGCGCCGGGCCGGTGACTGGGCTGTGGTCTCCGCCGGCGCGGCCGTCTGGCTCGACGGCGACGGTCTCGTCGCCGACGCGCGCGTCGGGCTCGCCGCGGTCGGACCCAACACCACCGGCATCCCGGCCATCTCGGCCGCCCTGCGCGGCCGCCCGCCCTCCGAGGAGCTGTACGCCCAGGCCGGTGCGATCGCCGCCGACAGCTGCGATCCCGTCACCGACCAGCGGGGCAGCGCCGACTACAAGCGCCACCTCGCCAAGGAGCTCACCGTCCGCACCCTGCGCCGCGCCGTGGCGCGCATCGCCGAGAGAGGCTGAGCATGCAGGTCTCGATGACCGTCAACGACGTCGAAGTCAGCGAGGAGATCGAGGGGCGGCAGCTGCTCGTGCACTTCCTGCGCGACCAACTCGGGCTCACCGGCACCCACTGGGGTTGCGACACCAGCAACTGCGGGACCTGTGTGGTCTGGCTCGACGGTGAGCCCGTCAAGTCGTGCACCGTGCTCACCGCGATGGCCGGCGGCCACGAGGTCCGTACGGTCGAGGGCCTGGCCAAGAACGGCAAGCTGGACCCGGTCCAGGAGGGTTTCGTCCAGTGTCACGGGCTGCAGTGCGGCTTCTGCACCCCGGGCATGTTGATGACCGCCCGCGCGCTGCTCGACCGCAATCCGGACCCCACCGAGACCGAGATCCGCCAGGCCATCTCCGGCCAGATCTGCCGGTGCACCGGCTACGCGTCGATCGTCCGCTCGGTGCGGTGGGCGTCGGTCCACGAGGCCCAGGCGGCCCTCGATGCGACGTCCGCGCCCGAGAGCGATGCGGCCGATGAGGCGAAGCAGGCCCAGGAGGTGTCGTCATGACCACCGTGCAGGACGCCGGCCGGCTCACCACGTTCGAGGACAACGATCAGAAGCCCATCGGGCACGGGCGGATGCTGCGCAAGGAGGATCCGCGGCTGGTCCGTGGCCGGGGGCGGTTCACCGACGACATCAAGCTGCCCGGGATGCTGCACCTGGCCATCCTGCGCTCGCCGTTCGCGCACGCGAAGATCATCAGCATCGACACCTCGGCCGCCGCGGCGCTGCCCAAGGTCAAGGCCGTCGTGACCGGCGCCGACCTGGCCGCGCAGGGGCTGGCCTGGATGCCGACGCTCTCCAACGACGTGCAGGCAGTGCTCGCCACGGACAAGGTCCGCTTCCAGGGCCAGGAGGTCGCGTTCGTCGTCGCCGAGGACAGGTACACGGCCCGCGACGCCCTTGAGCTCATCGACGTCGAGTACGAGGTGCTCGACGTCGTCATCGACGTACGGCAGGCGCTCGCCCCGGACGCCCCGGTGATCCGTGACGACCTCGACGGCAAGACCAACAACCACTGCTTCGACTGGGAGACCGGCGACAAGGACGCCACCGAGGCGGTGTTCGCCGCCGCCGACGTGGTCGTCAGCCAGGACATCGTCTACCCGCGGGTGCATCCGGCGCCGATGGAGACGTGCGGTGCGGTCGCCGACTACGACGCGGTCGAAGGCAAGCTGAAGCTCTGGTCCACCACCCAGGCCCCGCACGCCCACCGCACCCTCTACGCGATCGTCGCCGGGCTCCCCGAGCACAAGATCCAGGTGATCTCGCCGGACCTCGGCGGCGGCTTCGGCAACAAGGTTCCGATCTACCCCGGCTACGTCTGCGCCATCGTCGCCTCGATCGTCACCGGCAAGCCGGTGAAGTGGATGGAGGACCGCTCCGAGAATCTGATCAGCACCGGCTTCGCCCGCGACTACATCATGCGCGGCGAGATCGCCGCGACCCGCGACGGCAAGATCCTCGCCATCCGCACGGACGTGCTCGCCGACCACGGCGCCTTCAACGGTACGGCCGCACCGGTCAAGTATCCGGCCGGCTTCTTCGGCGTCTTCACCGGCAGTTACGACATCGAGGCCGCGTACTGCTCGATGACGGCCGTCTACACCAACAAGGCCCCCGGCGGTGTCGCGTACGCCTGCTCGTTCCGGATCACCGAGGCCGTCTACCTGGTCGAGCGGATCGTCGACTGTCTCGCCGCCGAGCTGGGCATGGACCCGGCCGAGCTGCGCCTGAAGAACTTCATCAAGCCCGAGCAGTTCCCGTACACGACCAAGACCGGCTGGGTCTACGACTCCGGCGACTACGAGCCGACCATGCGCCTGGCCATGGACATGGCCGGCTACGCCGACCTGCGCAAGGAGCAGGCGGAAAAGCGCACCCGCGGCGAGCTGATGGGCATCGGCATCGCCTTCTTCACCGAGGCGGTGGGCGCGGGACCGCGCAAGGACATGGACATCCTCGGGCTGGGCATGGCGGACGGCTGCGAGCTGCGGGTGCACCCGACCGGCAAGGCAGTGGTACGCCTGAGCGTGCAGTCGCAGGGTCAGGGGCACGAGACGACGTTCGCCCAGATCGTGGCGGAGGAGATCGGTATCCCGCCCGCCGACATCGACGTGGTGCACGGCGACACGGACAACACGCCGTTCGGGCTGGGCACGTACGGCAGCCGGTCCACCCCCGTCTCGGGGGCCGCCGCCGCGCTGGTCGCCCGCAAGGTCCGCGACAAGGCCCGGCTGATCGCCTCGGCGATGCTGGAGGTCTCCGTCGCCGACCTGGAGTGGCAGAAGGGCTCTTTCCAGGTCAAGGGCGACCCCGGCAAGTCCGTGACGATCCAGGACATCGCCATGCGCGCGCACGGCGCCGGTGATCTGCCCGACGGCGTCGAGGGCGGGCTCGAGGCGCAGATCTGCTACAACCCGTCGAATCTGACCTACCCGCACGGGGCGTACATCTGCGTGGTCGACATCGACCCGGGCACGGCGCAGGTCAAGGTGCGCCGGTTCATCGCCGTCGACGACTGCGGCACCCGGATCAATCCGATGATCATCGAGGGTCAGGTGCACGGCGGGCTCACCGACGGCGTCGGGATGGCGCTGATGGAGATGATCGCGTTCGACGAGGACGGCAACTGCCTCGGCGCGTCCCTGATGGACTACCTGATCCCCACCGCTCTTGAGGTGCCCGACTGGGAGACCGGCTTCACGGTCACCCCGTCCCCGCACCACCCGATCGGCGCCAAGGGCGTCGGCGAGTCCGCCACCGTCGGCTCACCGCCCGCCATCGTCAACGCCGTCGTGGACGCGCTCGCGCCCTTCGGCGTCCGCCACGCCGACATGCCGCTCACCCCGTCCCGGGTCTGGGACGCGATGCGCGGCGCGCCGCAACCGCCGATCTGAGGTGTCATGACCGCCTGCATCGAACGACGTTTGGCCGATGGTGACGATGACTGCTCCGGTGGGGGCCGAAGGGCACGACGATGGAGGCTCAGTCATGACCGGCTGCACCGAACGAGGCTCGGCCGTTGCTGAGGATGCCTGGTCCGGTGCGGGCCGGGAAGGCATGACCACGGAGGCTCTGTCATGACCGACATCGCCGATCGCGCCCGGACGCTGACCCGGCAGCGGCGTCCCTTCGTGCACGCCACCGTCGTCCGCGCGCAGGAGCCGACCTCGGCCCGGGCGGGCGATGCGGCCGTCATCCTTGACGACGGTTCCATCGAGGGCTTCGTCGGCGGTCAGTGCGCGGAGAATTCCGTGCGCTCCGCCGCGCTCGACACGCTCCGCGACGGGCAGACGCTGCTGCTGCGGGTGCTGCCGGACAGCTCGGCGGACTTCCCGGAGACTCCGGGTGCGCTGGTCGTGGTGAACCCGTGTCACTCCGGCGGCGCGATCGAGATCTTCCTGCGGCCGATGCTGCCGGCACCGATGCTAGGGGTGTTCGGAAGCACGCCGATCGGGGACGCGGTGGCCACACTGGCCGGCTTCCTGAACTTCGAGGTGGCTCGCGGTGAGAGCCTCGCGGGCACGACCGCCGCTGTCGTGGCAGGCCTCGGCAAGGGCGAGGAAGCCGCTATCCGGCAGGCACTGGACGCCGGGGTGAGCTTCATCGCCCTGGTGGCGAGCCGTCGGCGCGGCGCGGCGGTGCTCGACGGCCTCGGGCTGACCGACGACGAGCGGGCCCGCGTGCACACCCCGGCGGGGGTCGACATCGGTGCGCGTACCCCCGAGGAGATCGCTCTGTCGATCATGGCCGAGGTGGTCCGGGCCGTCCGGGTCGACGGCCTGGCGCCGCCGACAGCCGGCCCGCCGCCGGCAGCGCCGCCGACGGCGATCGACCCGATCTGCGGCATGACCGTCGTGATCGGACCGGATGCGATCACGGCGGAGGATCACTACTTCTGCGGTACGGGCTGCCGAACCGCCTTCCTCGCGCGGGCCTGACTGTGTTCGTCACAGGCATCGTCCTCGCGGCGGGCAACGCCACCCGCTTCCGAGCGGGCACCGACGACGATCGGCGTGTGGCGTCTGGTGGCGGGCCTTGGGCGGCGTCCGGCGGTGATCCGCGTGTGGCGTCTGGTGGCGGGCCTCGGGCGGCGTCCGGCGGTGATCCGCGTGTGCCGTCCGGCTGCGGGCCTCAGGCGGGGTTACGTGCCGTGCCTGGTGGTGGCTCGGGTACTGCGTCCGGTGGCGGGTCGGGTGGTGGCTCGGTTGCTGCGCACGGCGGTGGGTCGGCTGGTGGCTCTGGCGGTGGCTCGGGTGTTGCGCTTGATGGTGGCTCGGGTGCTGCGCTTGGTGGTGGGTTTGGTGGTGGCTCGGTTGCTGCGCTTGGTGGTGGGTCTGGCGGTCGGTCGGGTGCTGCGATCGGTGAGGGGACGAAGCAGTTGCTGCCCTATCGGGGGCGGACGCTGGTCGATGCCGCCCTCGATACGGCTCGGGAGTGCGCTTTTGATCAGCGGATCGTCGCGCTCGGGGGGTCGGCCGCCGCGGTTCGGGCGCGGGTTGATCTTCGGGGGTTCACGGTCGTCGACGTGCCGGCCGCGGGCAGTGGGTGCGGCGCTTCGGTGAGTACGGCCGTCGGTGCGGTGGATCCGCGGGCCGACGGGCTGGTGCTGTTGCTTGGCGATCAGCCGCAGGTGCGAGCGGCCGCGGTCGACGCGTTGATCTCGGCGGCGGGTGACAGTCCGCTCGGTGTCTGTCGCTACGACGACGGGTTGGGGCATCCGTTCTGGTTCCGGCGGGATGTGTTCGCCGCGTTGCTTGGGTTGCACGGGGACAAGGCGGTGTGGAAGTTGCTGCATTCCGGGGATTTCGTGGTCACCGAGGTGCGGGTCGCCGGGCCGGTGCCAATCGATGTCGACACCCCCGCGGACTACGAGCGGCTGCTCGCCGGAGATCACCTTGTCGGCTGAACCGGACCTCGCCGGACTCTTCAGCGGGCCGGAGGAGGTCCGGCGGCGGCTCGACGGCGTTGACTATCTGGTCGACGACGGGCTCGCCATGGCGCTCTTCCTCGCTCTGCGGCTGGGGCGGCCGCTGCTGCTCGAAGGCGAGCCCGGGGTCGGCAAGACCGCCGCGGCCAAGGCCCTGGCGCGGGTGCTCGGGACATCGCTGATCAGGCTGCAGTGCTACGAGGGCCTCGGCGTGCCCGAGGCGCTCTACGAGTGGAACCACCAGCGGCAGTTGCTCGCCATCCGGCTCGCCGAGGCACGCTCGGAGAAGCTCGGCGAGGCGGACCTGTTCACCGCCGAGTTCCTGCTGGAGCGACCCATTCTGCGGGCCGTGCGTGACCCCGGTCCGGTGCCGCCGGTGCTGCTCATCGACGAGATCGACCGGGCCGACGACGAGTTCGAGGCGCTGCTGTTCGAGTTCCTGGGCGAGGCCGCGATCACCATCCCCGAGCTGGGCACGTTCACCGCCGCGCGGCCGCCGCTCGTGGTGCTGACCTCGAACCGCAGCCGGGAGCTGCACGACGCGCTGCGCCGGCGCTGTCTCTACCATTGGATCGACTACCCGTCGGCCGAGCGGGCGGCGGAGATCCTGCGCCGCACGGTGCCGGGTGCGGAGACGGCACTGATCAATGCCGCCACGGCGTTCGTCGGCCGGGTCCGCGGCCTCGACCTGGACAAGTCACCCGGGATGGCCGAGACGATCGACTGGGTCGGCGCGCTGTCGGCGCTGGGCGTCACGGAACTCATCCCCGATCAGGTGGTTCGCACGCTCGGCGCGATCGCGAAGACCCCCGACGACCGTGATCTGATCACGGCGGCCCTCGCGGCCGGAGCTCAGGAAGGGTAGCCATGAAGATCACCAACGAGTTCACGGTGCACACGCCGATCGAGCGGGCCTGGGCGTTGCTCACCGATCTCGAAGGCATCGCGCCGTGCCTGCCCGGCGCCCAGCTCACCGGGATCGACGGGGACACCTACTCCGGCAGGGTGAAGGTCAAGGTCGGCCCGGTGGTGTCGGACTTCGCGGGCACGGCCCGGTTCATCGCCAAGGACGACGAGGCCCGGCGTGCGGTGATCGACGCGAAGGGCCGCGACTCCCGCTCGGCGGGTAACGCGGCGGCGGTGGTGACGGCGCAACTGCGCGCGGACGGGGATCGGACGCTGGTCAACGTGGACACGGACCTGAAGATCTCCGGCAAGCTTGCCCAGTTCGGCAGCGGGATGATCAAGGAGGTGTCGGGCAAGCTCCTGGGCCAGTTCGTCACCAACCTGGAGGCAAAGCTCGCCGCCGAGCCGGATGCGGCCGCTGCGCCAAGCGCAGCCGCGCCGGTCGCCACGGGGTCGAAGCCCGCCGATCAGGCTCCGGCAGCTAAGCCTGCTCCAGACGATTCCGGGTCGCCGGCGACGGGCTCCGCTGAGGGGACGGAGTCGGGTGAGGCGACGGAGTCCGATGCGGCGGTGTCTCCCGCTTCCCTGAACGGGACGACCGTGCGGATCCTGCCGGGCCAGCACGCTCCTCTCCCGGCCGCCGCGCCGCTCTCCTCCGAGCCGGGCGGTGCCGACGTAGCCCTCGGCGGTGCCGACGTGGTGCCGGGGGGTGCCGACGTGACGCCGGGGGGTGCAAACCTGACGGCGAGCGGTGCCGACGTGACGCGGGGCGGTGACGACGTGGTGCCGGGGGGTGCCGACGTGATGATGGGCAGTGCCTACCTAGCGTCGGGCGGTGCCGACCTGCCAGGGGATGCTGGGACGACGGCCAGGGGCGATGGTGTTGCGTCTGGGGAGTCTGTGCGCGTACCGGATAGATTTTCGGTTGGCGATGAGCCGGAGGCGCTCGATCTGCTTGCGCTCGCTGGGGGTTCGATCTACAAGCGGGCGATTCCGTTGGGGATCGGGGCCGTTGTGGTCGCGGCGGTGATCGTGTGGTTCGTTGCCCGGCGCTGAGGTGCTGGCGCGGGGGGTCGATCGGGCCGCGTTCGCCGTCGGGCTCGGTGGGCGGTTGCGGCGGGCCGGGGTGCCGGTTGGGTTGACCGATGTGGACGATTTCGTCCGGGCGCTTGTTGTTTGTCCTCCGCTGACGCGTGATCGGCTCTACTGGACCGCGCGGGTCAGTCTGGTGCGGCGGGAGGCCGATCTGGCCGCTTTCGACCGGGTTTTCAGTGGTGTGTTCGATGATGCGGTGGTCGTGGCTCCGCGCCGGGGTGCCGGGCCGCGCGGGGATTCCTTCGTGTCTTTGCCTGCCGCCGAGGGTTCGCCCGACGGGGGCGGGTTGCCTTGGGCGACGCTGCCTCCGGTTGTCGGCGACGCCGAGGAGTCCGCGGGCGAGCGCAGTGTGCCCGAGCGGCGGGCCAGCGCCCTTGCCGCGCTGGCCGGCCAGCCGTTCGAGGAGCTTGATTCCGCCCAGGTCGCCCTGCTGGGGGAGCGGTTGCGGGTGGCCGACTGGCCGACGCGGCGGACTCGGCGGTTCCGGATCGGTGCCGCCGGGCGGCGGATCGCGTTGCGGCCCACGCTCACCCGGGCGCGGCGCACCGGCTGGGAGCCGGTCGCCCTGGTGCGTTCGCGGCCGGTGCGGCGCCCGCGCCGGGTCGTGCTGCTCTGCGACGTCAGCCAGTCCATGCAGGCGCAGGCCACCGCCTATCTGCACCTCATGCGGGCCTTCGCTACGGTCGCCGATGCCGAGGTGTTCGCCTTCGCGACCACGTTGACCCGGCTCACCGTCGTGTTGCGGCACACGTCCGCGGTGGCGGCCGTCGCCCGCGCCGGGGAGGTTGTCACCGATCGGTTCGGTGGCACCCGCATCGCCACCAATCTGCGTGCGCTGCTCGCCTCGCATCATGGGAACGCCGTGCGCGGGGCCGTCGTGGTGATCGGTTCCGACGGCTGGGACAGCGATCCGCCCGCCGAGCTCGCGGCGGTGCTGGCCCGGCTGCGCCGGCGGGCGTACCGGATCATCTGGATGAATCCGCGGGCCGGGACGCCGGGCTTCGCGCCGCAGGTCGGCGCCATGGCCGCGGCCCTGCCCTTCTGCGACCGGCTGCTGCCGGCCGGAACATTCCACGACCTCGCGCAGGTCGCCACGGAGATCGCCGGTTGCGCGGCTGCGTGATCAGGCTCGCGCAGGTCGCCACGGAGATCGCCGGTTGCGCGGCTGCGTGATCAGCCTCGCGCAGGTCGCCGTGGAGATTGCCGGCTGGGCGGCTGCGTGATCAGCCTTGCGCAGGTCGCCGTGGAGATTGCCGGCTGGGCGGCTGCGTGATCAGCCTTGCGCAGGGCGCTGCGTGATCAGCCTCGCGCAGGGCGCCGTGGAAATTGCCGGCTGGGCGGCGTGGTCAGCCTCGCGCAGGGCGCTGTGGAGATCGCCGGCTGGGCGGCGTGATCGGCCTCGCGCAGGGCGCCACGAAGATCGCCGGCCGTGGGATCGGCCTCGCGCAGGGGGTGGGATTAGCTCCAGAGGGTCACGTGGACCGACGGGCGGAAGTGACCGACCGTCACCCCGGCGCCGCGCATCATCGCCTGGATCGCCCGCGGTGTCGCCGCGAAGCGGCTCAGCTCGGCCGCCGCCGACGGTGAGGCCTGCCCGATCAGCATCAGTGAGTGCCACACCGCGTCGAGCGCCACCTGCGGGCCCGTCACGTGCACGAGGTGACCGTGCGCCACGTCCTGCGCCACCGTGAACGACAGCCCCGCCGCCACGCCCTTGCCGCGTTTCGCCTCCTCCAGCGCCGCCGCGTGGCTCTGGAAGATCTGCTGGCGGTCCTCCGGCACGCCGAGGCGGCGCAGCATCGCCGGCACCGCCCCGACCTCCGCCGCCGCCGACGGGCCCAGCAGCCAGGTCTGCTCGCGGAGCTGGTGCGGGCCGGTCACCACCCCGGCGAGCGGGTGGCTCGGGGCGACGACCAGGACGATCCGGTAGTTCATCACCGGGCGGCCGGTCAGCGCCGGATCGACCGCCGCCGGCTGCGGGCCGATCGCCACGTCGACGGTGCGGGTCAGCAGCAGCGACTCGAACTGCGTGGGGCTGCACACGCTCAGCTCCACCTCCAGATCAGCCGCCCGCTTGGCGAACAGGTCGATCAGGCCGGGCGCCGCATGCTCGGCGAACAGGCTCGACGCCGCCACCCGCAGCAGCCGGCGGCCCCGGCCCGCGGCGCTGACCTCTAGCACCGTGCGGTCCTGCAGGCCCAGCAACTCGGCGGCGCGGCTGGCCAGCCGCAACCCGCCCGGGGTGAACGCCAGGCCGGCCGCCGTCCGGTTGAACAACTGGTCGCCGAGCTCGCGACGGAGCTGGCCGATGTGCAGCGACACCGCGGACTCGGAGACCTCGAGCTGGGCGGCGGCCTGCTTGACGGAGCCGAGCCGCACGACGGCGGAATACGCCCGCAACTGCGTGGGCGTCATGCGCGCGCTCTCATGGCGGTAAATCTACGCGCGCGCCGCCCCGCCGGGAGCCCCGGCCGGTCTGTCCTTCGAAGGCGACTGGAAGGCGATCTGTGTCGGTTGTGCGGCAAACCTGCGGACGGGTCTTCGCAGGCGATGACAAGGCCCGATAGGGTGACCTTTCCTGTCGGGGGTGGGACGGCGTCGTGCCGTCGGGGTGTAGGAGTAAACGGCATGTCGGACGAGCGGACCAGCCCGCTGCGCCCGCGTGATCCCCGCGCGCTCGGGCAGTACGAGTTGCTCAGCCGGCTCGGCGAGGGCGGCATGGGCACGGTCTACCTGGCCCGCAGCGCCGCCGGGGTGCTGGTCGCCGTCAAGATGGTCCGCGCCGACCTGGCGCCCGACGACGCTTTCCGGCGCCGGTTCCGCAGCGAGGTCAACCGGGTCCGGCAGGTGCCGCCGTTCTGCACCGCGGAGGTGCTCGACGCCGACCCCGACCACGAGCAGCCCTACCTGGTGGTCGAGTACGTCGACGGTCCCAGCCTCGCCGAGGTCGTCGAGGAGCGCGGCCCGCTCACCGCGTCCAATCTGCACAGTGTCGCGATCGGCGTCGCCACCGCGCTGACCGCCATCCACGGCGCCGGTGTCATCCACCGCGACCTCAAGCCGCGCAACGTGCTGCTCGCGCCCGGCAGCCCCAAGGTCATCGACTTCGGCATCGCCCGGGCGATGGAGGCGACCAGCGCGCACACCCACACCGGCCAGATGGTCGGCACGGTCGCCTACATGGCCCCGGAGCGGTTCGGTCCCGACACCGACCTGCCCCTCACCCCGGCCGCCGACGTGTTCGCCTGGGGCGGCGTGGTCGCGTATGCGGGCACCGGCCGCACCCCGTTCAGCGCCGACTCGCCGCCCGCGACCGCCGCCCGGATCCTGACCCAGCCGCCGGACCTGACCGGGCTCAGCGGGCCGTTGCGCGAGCTCATCGGGCACGCCCTGGAGAAGGACCCGGCCAACCGTCCCAGCGCCCGCGAGCTGCTGGATCTGCTGGTCGACGGGCCGCAGCGGCCGGCCGCCTCCGGTGCCGCCCTGGCGCACCAGCCCGGCCTGCGCTTCGCCGCGCAGGAGGCGCAGGCGGTGACCGGGGTCCACCCCGCGGGCCAGTTCACGGCGCTCGCCGCGACGCCGACCCTGGTGGGCTACTCGGAGAATTCGATCGTCACCCAGCCGGTGCCGACCTCGCCGGCCGCCCCGGCCACGCCGTTCACCCACGATCCGACGCCGCGCCGGCCGTGGGTGCTGCCCATGGCGGTCTTTCTGCTGGTCCTCGCGGTGCTGGCGGTCGGCGGGGCGGTGTCGGCGCTGTGGTCGCGCGGCGGCGCGGAGGGCGCGGGTCCCACCGCCACCGCCGGGCCGTATGCGGGCATCGGCGAGCCCGACCCGGACGCGACCCCGCTGCTCGCCGACCCGCTGACCCAGGGACGGCTCTGGCAGGCCACATCGATCCCGAGCGAGAAGGCGTCGTGCTCGTTCGCCGGCGGCCTGGTGGCGCGCCGCGAGACCCGGGGCGTCTTCCGCTGCCGGGGGCCGGAGGACACCGCGCCCGCCGACGTGCAGGCCGAGGTCCGGGTCCAGCTGCTGACGCCGGACAGCTGCGCCTCGATCTGGATGCGCTTCGCCCAGAACCGCGGCTATCAGGTGCGCGTCTGCGAGCACAACGTCTACGTCGGCACCCACAAGGGAGACGTCATCGGGGTCCTCAAGACGTTCCCGCTCGACGACGCGCCGATCACCGTCGGCGCGCCGGCGACCAGGATCACGGTGAGCATCGTCGGCGAGCTTCTCGAGGTGCTGCGCGACGGCGAGCTGGTGGGCACCGTGCCGGTGCAGGACAAGGAGATCACCGGCGGCCGGGTGGTGCTGGGCATCTACACCGAGCGCAGCGCGCCGGTGAAGGGGCCCTACGAGGTCGTGTTCAACGACATCAAGGTCTGGCCGATCGACCGCTGAGCCGGCCGGGCCCGGTCATCCCGGGCCCGGCCGGCTCAGTCCGCAGTCTTCAGTCTGGTCAAGGGCGGCGGCGGGGCGGTCGGATGGGCTCAGTCCTTGGTCAGGCCGGCGCGGCGCAGGGCATCGGCCATCGCGTCGTTGCCGAAACCGCCGCCCTGCGAACTGCCCTGCCGCGACTGGCCGCCCTGCTGCCGGGACTGACCACCCTGACCACCCTGCTGCCGGGACTGACCACCCTGGCCGCCCTGCTGGCGGGGCTGGCCCTGGCGGGGCTGACCCTGACGGCCGCCGCCGGCCGGACGGGACTGGCGCGGCTCGCGGGGCTCGCGCGGCGCCCGCTGCTCCGGCTTGTCCTCGAGCTTCATGGTCAGCGAGATCCGCTTGCGGGCCTCGTCGACCTCCACGACCCGCACCTTCACGACGTCGCCGGACTTGACCACCTCGCGCGGATCCTTCACGAAGGTGTTCGACAGCGCCGACACGTGCACCAGGCCGTCCTGGTGCACGCCGACGTCGACGAACGCGCCGAACGCCGCCACGTTGGTGACCACACCCTCCAGGATCATGCCCGGGCGCAGGTCCGCGATCTTCTCGACGCCGTCGGCGAACGTCGCCGTGGTGAACGCCGGGCGCGGGTCGCGGCCGGGCTTCTCCAGCTCGCGCAGGATGTCCGTGACGGTGGGCAGGCCGACGGCGTCGGTGACGAACTTCTCCGGGCGCAGGCCGCGCAGCAGCGGGCTGTTGCCGATCACCGACTTCAGGTCACCGCCGGCGGTCGCCAGGATGGTCCGGACCACCGGGTACGACTCCGGGTGCACGCTGGAGGCGTCCAGCGGGTCGTCGCCGTCCGGGATGCGCAGGAAGCCCGCGCACTGCTCGAACGCCTTCGGGCCGAGCCGGGCGACCTTCTTGATCGCGGAGCGGTTCCGGAACGGGCCGTTGGCGTCGCGGTGCAGCACGATGTTCTCCGCCAGGCCCGCGCCGATGCCGGAGACCCGGGTCAGCAGGGGAGCCGACGCCGTGTTGACGTCGACGCCGACCGCGTTCACGCAGTCCTCGACCACCGCGTCCAGGGACTTCGACAGCTTCACCTCGGACAGGTCGTGCTGGTACTGCCCGACGCCGATCGACCTGGGGTCGATCTTCACGAGCTCTGCGAGCGGATCCTGCAGGCGCCGGGCGATGGACACTGCGCCGCGCAGCGAGACGTCCATCCCGGGCAGTTCCTGCGACGCGTACGCCGAAGCCGAGTAGACGGACGCACCAGCCTCGGAGACCATCACCTTGGTCAGCCCCAGCGAAGGATGCAGCTTGATCAGATCCGCCGCCAGCCGGTCCGTCTCCCGCGAGGCGGTGCCGTTGCCGATCGCCACCAGGTCGACGTTGTGCTCCTTGGCCAGCGCGGCCAGGGTGTGCACCGACTGGTCCCATTTGTTCTGTGGCACGTGCGGGTAGATCACCGACGTCGCGACGCACTTGCCGGTCGAGTCCACCACGGCGACCTTCACCCCGGTGCGGAAGCCCGGGTCGAGGCCCATCGTCGTGCGGGTGCCGGCCGGGGCGGCCAGCAACAGGTCGCGCAGGTTCGCCGCGAAGACCCGGACCGCCTCGTCCTCGGCCGCCTGCCAGAGCCGGACCCGCAGGTCGGCGCCGAGGTGGATGAGGATCCTGGTACGCCAGGCCCAGCGCACGGTGTCGAGCAGCCAGCGGTCGCCGGCCCGCCCGTGGTCGCTGATGCCGAACCGGCCGGCCACCGACGCCTCGAAGGTGGAACGCTCACCCTCCTCGGCGCCCTCCTCGGGCTCCATGGTCAGGTCGAGCACGTCCTCCTTCTCGCCGCGGAACATGGCGAGGATGCGGTGCGAGGGCAGCTTGGCGAACGGCTCGGCGAAGTCGAAGTAGTCCGCGAACTTGGCGCCCTCGGTCTCCTTGCCCTCGCGGACCTTGGCGATCAACCGGCCCTTGGTCCACATGCGTTCGCGCAGCTCACCGATGAGGTCCGGATCCTCCGCGAAGCGCTCGATGAGGATCGCGCGGGCACCGTCGAGCGCGGCCGCGACATCCGCGACGCCCTTGTCGGCGTCCACGTAGGCCGCTGCCTCGGCCTTGGGATCCCGGGTCGCGTCGCCGGCGAGCAGATCGGCGAGCGGCTCCAGGCCGGCCTCGCGGGCGATCATCGCCCGGGTCCGGCGCTTGGGCTTGAACGGCAGGTAGATGTCCTCGAGCCGGGCCTTGGACTCCGCGGCGAGGATCTGCGCCTCCAGGGCGTCGTCGAGCTTGCCCTGCGAGCGGATCGACTCGAGCACGGCCGCGCGACGCTCCTCGAGCTCCCGCAGGTAGCCGAGGCGTTCCTCGAGCGTACGCAGCTGCTGGTCGTCGAGGGTGCCGGTGATCTCCTTGCGGTAGCGGGCGATGAACGGCACGGTGGCTCCGCCGTCCAGCAGGTCGACGGCGGCCGTCACCTGACCCTCGCGGACCCCGAGCTCCTGGGCAATGCGCTGATGGATGCTGGTCGTCACGTCGACGATTGTGACCGAGTCGCCCGGGTCTTGTCGCGCCGCCCCGCTAAAGATCCGAGTTTCGTCCCCGTTTGCCGCCGTTCGATCAAGACGCCGCGGTGGCCCGGAGATCACGCTGAACAGCCCACAGCGCGGCCTCCGTGCGCGAGGCCGCACCCGTCTTGCGCAGCAGGTTCGAGACGTGCACGGTGACCGTGCGCACCGAGATGCCCAGCGCGCGGGCGATCTGCTTGTTCGACATGCCCTCGGCCAGGCAGCCGATCACCTCCCGCTCGCGGGCGGTCAGCTCCGGCCGCTCCTGCAGGTAGGACGGCAGCGAGGCGCCGGCCAGCGCCTCCGGGCCGCCGGCCAGCGCGAGCAACTCGGTCAGCCGGTACGGGTTGCCGCCGGTGCGGCGCCACACCGCCTCGGCGACCTGCGCGGACGGGCTGCTGTCGCCGTACACGTGATCCAGGATCCGGCTCACCTGCCCGGCGGTCAGCGCACCCAGATGCTGGCGCACGGCGCCGGGCGCGCCCGACAGGCGGGCCAGCACCCGCGCGGTGAGCAGCGGGGAGACCGCCTCGTCCGGCGGCCGGCTGGTCACCAGTAGCAGGGCCGGCAGCTCCGCGGTGGCGAGCTCACCGATCAGGTTCAGGCTGGCCGGGTCCAGGGCGTGCAGATCTTCCACGACCAGTACGGCGGGACGGCCGCCGACCAGCGTCCGCACGGTGGTGACGGCCAGCCGCAGCAGCGCGTCAGGCGTGTACCGCTCCCGGGGGACATCCGGATCCTGCGCGAGCCAGGCCAGCGCGTCCGGCGGCACCGGCAGGTCGGGCCGGGGGCCGAGCCCGGCGAGCACCGCCGCCAGCCAGTCGTAGGGCGCGGGAGAGTGCAGCCGCGCCGAGCCGGAGAGCACGACCTGCGGCGTCGTGAGCTGCGCCGCGGCCGCGGCCAGGGTGCTCTTGCCGGTGCCGGACAGCCCGGTGATCACGGCGGGCACGCATTTACGGTTGGCGCCCACGCGCTCCCAGGCGCGCCGGAGCTCGTCCAACGCGTCCGTTCGTCCCACCATCGGTACCGGCATCACCACCCAACACTACGTACTACGTACTACAGACACCGCCTCAGCCCTTTGGCAGTCTTGTGACATGAGTGTCGTGCTTCGTGCGGTCGCCGCCTCCGATCAGGGCCTGGTCCGGTCGAACAACGAGGACGCTGTCTTCGTCGGCGACCGGCTCCTGGTCGTGGCGGACGGTATGGGTGGTCTGCCGGCCGGGGAACTGGCCAGCGACATCCTGGTCCGCGCCCTCGCCGACGTGGACGTGAAACCGGACACCGGCGAACCGCTGCAGGACCTGATCGCGGCGCTGAGCACGGCCAACGAGCGCATCGAGGCGGCGGTCGCCGACGACGACACCCGCGAGGGCATGGGCACGACGGTGACGACGCTGCTGATGTCGGGCGACCGGGTGGCGGCCCTGAACGTGGGCGACTCGCGCTGCTACCTGAGCCGCGACGGCGAGTTGACGCAGATCACCCGGGACGACACGTACGTGCAGGCGCTGGTGGACCAGGGCGTGCTGACCCCGGACGACGCGCGCCGGCACCCGCAGCGGGCGCTGGTGACCCAGGCGGTGCAGGGTGGCCCGTTCCGTCCGGCCGGGCGGATGGTGCCGGTTCGGGTGGGGGACAGATTCCTGCTCTGCAGCGACGGCCTCAGCGACTACGTCGAGGACGAGGTGATCGCGACGACGCTGCGGTCGTACGCGGACCGGCAGGTGTGCGCGGCCGAGCTGATCGCCCGGACGCTGGAGGCCGGCGCCCCGGACAACGTCACGGTGATCGTGGCGGACGTGGAAGAGGAATAGCCGGCTGCGTAGGCTCGGGCCGTGCTGACGACCGAACGGCTGGTGCTGCGCCGGTTCCGCCCCGCCGACGCCGGGACACTCGCTGCCTACCGGTCGGATCCCGGCGTCGCCCGCTACCAGTCCTGGGACGCGCCCTATCCGTTGCCGAAGGCGCAGTACGCGGTCGAGTCGATGGCCTCCGCGGACCCCGCCCAGCCCGGCTGGTTCCAGTACGCCGTCGAGCTCACCGCCGAGTCGGCGCACATCGGCGACGTCGGCGTGAACCTGCACGACAACCGGATGCAGGCTGAGATCGGCTACACACTCGCGCCGCGGCGGCAGGGGCACGGTTACGCCACCGAGGCCGTCCGGGCCGTCCTGGGGCATCTCTTCCGGGTCCAGGGCCTGCACCGGGTGTCGGCCGAGTGCGACGCCCGCAACGTCGCGTCGGCCCGGCTGCTGGAGCGGGCCGGCTTCCAGCGCGAGGGTCTGCTGCGCCGGCACACCTGGATCAAGGGCGAGTGGACGGACGACCTCCTCTACGGCCTGTTGGAAGTGGACTTCTTCGGCGTCGAGACGGCGTCGTAGGCGTCCTGGCACAACTCGGCGATCTCCGCCCAGTCGACGTCGCCGTCCAGCCGCACGCCGAGCCACCCGCGGTGCCCGACGTACGGCGGCCGGAAGAACCGTGCCGGGTCCGCGGCGATCAATTCCTGCTGGGCACCGGGCGGCGCCGCACACCACAGATGCGGGAACCTGTTGTCGTGATGCCCGTGCTCCCACAGCGTCACGAAGCTCCGGCGGTCACGCACGAACCAGGTGGGCGCGCCGTGGCTGAGCCGCTCGGTGGCCTCGGGCAGGGCCTCGCAGATCAGGCGCAGCTCGGCGAGCATCAGGCTTGCGGCGCGGTGATGTTGACCATCCACTCGGTGCCGAACCGGTCGGTGCAGGTGCCGAAACTCGTCGCCCCACATCTGCTTCTCCAGCGGCGTGCTGATCGTGCCGCCGTCGGAGAGCTTCGACCACCAGTCACGCAGTGTGTCCGCCTCCTCGCCGCTGAGGCTGATCGCGATGTTGTTGCCGTGCACGTGCTCCATGCCGGGTGGGGAGTCGGCGCCCATCAGCGCCAGGTCGCCCTCGGTGACCAACATGGCGTGCATGACCTTGTCGGCGAGAGCGGGATCCGGCGCACCGAAGTCTCCGAAGGTGTTGACGTCGAGCTTCCCGCCGAAGACGGACTGATAGAACTCCATCGCGGCGCGGGCCTTGCCGTCACTGAACGCGATATACGGGTTGAGGCGAACTGCCATGACCGGCTCCTTTGCCAGACGAGCTGCGAACCACCTCTCGCACCATAGACCCGCCGCCGGACACTTTTCAGCCGCCTGTGGACAACGACAGGCCGGCGGGGGACAGGGGCCGGCCCGGAGCGGTCAGTCAACCTTCGCCTGGTGGAGCAACTCGCCGGCGGACAGGTCGCCGACCGTGCCGCCGTCGGCGAGGCGCAGGGTCAGCGTGGTGCTGTTGCTGCTCGACTCGTCGATGCCTTCCGGATACCAGGCAGCGAAGTAGCCGTCCCGGACGGTGGCATGGACCGTGCGGGTGGAGCTGTCGCCCGCACGCCGCACGGCGATGTCGACGGCGGTGACCTTCGAGCCTAGGTGTCCTGCCAGGAGCCGGACATGCCCCTCCTCGGTGCGTAGTTGGCCCCACGAGGACAGCTCGACGCCCTCGGCGCCCAGTTGCTCGGTGCTGAGCGGCTCGGCGAGGATGCTGGACTCGCGCACGCTCGCGTCGTGATCGCGGAAGCAGGTCCTGCTCCAGCCCGGCGTCACGGCGGTCACGAACGCGTACTCGCCGCGCTTCTCGCCGATGACGACACGCACGGCGCCGTTCTCCGGTGGCGGGACACATCGCGCCGCGATCTGCTGGGCCTCGGCAGCCGGCAGCGGCGCCGGGTCGGGGGTCCAGGACGCGTACGCGGGGCCGATGGTGACCCCAGCGACGGCGGCGGCCACGGCGGCGGCGAGCGCGCTGGCCGCGCCGGCGAGCGCCAGGCGGGGCCGACGTCCCGGAACGCGGGTCGCGGCCGGGAGCGGGGCAGCCCGCCGGTCGCTGCGAACGATCTGTTCGAGCAGCTCTCGCACGGGTTCCTGGGTGACGCGGGCGGGCACCGGGTCGGCGGCGCGGCGCAGCGCCCCGTCGAGGTTGCGGTCGTGGTTCATGCGCGGGCTCCCTGTGGGGCGGTG
>Ga0307516_10002476_pt1 | contig 24625 bp, 24 predicted proteins | sample 19_EM_MG_FD_203310 | JGI IMG/M metagenome (GOLD analysis project Ga0307516, IMG submission 203310) | Populus trichocarpa ectomycorrhiza microbial communities from riparian zone in the Pacific Northwest, United States - 19_EM | ecosystem: Host-associated > Plants > Roots > Unclassified | place...
GCTATTGCGGCAGATGGCTTGTGGTCGTTGGCCTTCAGCGCGATCGAGCCACCTTGCTGAATTCGGGCATTGCCCTGTCGGTGAACAACGATGGCGCCTATGGCGCCTGCAGTGCTTTGGACAATCCTGCCCCCGTGGAGGAAGACGCCGAGGAAGACCCTGAAGAAGACACCGAGGTACAAAACAACGAGTGCCTGGATATTCAAAGTCAGTGGAAATTCCGGGGAAACCGCTTGCTGGTGTCGTACGAAGGTCGACTGCGCCAACTGGACGAACACGGTGAGTTTCTGCCCATCAAGAAGATTCAAGAACAGGCGATCTACGAAGCGACACGGGGCGAGCTAACGCTGATGAGTGGTAGCAATCCCATCCCTGATTTTTAAGGGTGCAACGCGTGCGTAGCCGTGTGTCGCGCGATTCACTCAGTGAGGGTCTCCCATGTTGCTGCTCTGGGGCAATGCCGATTCCGTCAACGTTCAGAAAATCATGTGGTGCTGCGAGGAGCTCGGCCTCGCGTACCGCCGCGTCGACGCGGGCCGTCACTTCGGCGTGGTGAACACGCCGGAGTTTCGCCGGCTCAACCCGAACGGCCTGGTGCCGACCATCGACGACGATGGCTTCGTGCTGTGGGAGTCGAATGCGATCCTGCGCTACCTGGCGGCGAAGCACGCGGCGGGGACGCTGTGGCCCACGGCCGTGAGAGAACGCGCGCTGGCCGACCGCTGGATGGACTGGGCCAACTCGACGCTGTGGCCGACGATGGTGCCGCTGTTCCGTGCCTTCATGCGCACGCCCGAAGCGCAGCGCAATGCAGCGGCGATCGAGGGAGATCGTTTGGAGACCGTCGAAGTCTTGCGGATTCTCGACGCGCAACTCGCTGCGACCGAGTTCGTCGGTGGCGACACCTTCACGATGGGCGACATCGCGGTGGGCTGTGCAGCGTGGCGCTGGATGGCGCTGCCGATCGAGCGGCCGGCGTTGCCGAATCTTCAGCGCTGGTTCGATTCGCTGGCGACGCGGCCGGCGTACCGCCGTGTCGTCATGCTGCCGTTGACCTGACCTGGCCGCTGCGCCACGGCTTCATCGCAACCAGGGCGACGAGGGCCATCGCGACCAGCAGCGAGCCGTAGCCCATCGCGGTGGGTTTCAGGCCGAAGATGCCGACGCACAGGCCGGCTGCAATGGCCGGCAGGCTGAACGCCAGGTAGCTGAGTACGAAGAAGCTGGCCATCAGCCCGGCCCGCTCGAGTGCTGTGGCCAACGGCATCAGGCTGCGCATGGCGCCGTTGAACGAAGCGCCGAAGCCCACGCCCGCGAGCGCCGTGCCGGCGAAGAACAGCGGCGTCACATGCCAGTGCATGCCGGCCAGCGTGATGACAAGCCCGACAGCGAAGAAGGCGGCACCCGCGGCCAGCGTGGCGCGCGGCGGGCGCGCTCTCACTGTGTAGATCGAGACAGCGGCGCTGAGCACCAGCACCGCGATCAGCGCACCCCCGATGACCGGTGCATCGTTGCCGGTGATGAGCTTCGCGAGCGTGGGCCCGAGCGACAGATAGAAGCCGCCGAGCGCCCACAACGCGGTGTTGACGGGCAGCAGCTGCCACAGCGTCGAACGGGCCTGCACGGGAATCGAGAGCTTGGGTTTCAACGATTGCCACACGCCGGGGCGCCGCTCCACCGTCTCGGGCAGGTAGAACGCCGCCACCGCCTGTAAGGCAAAGGCGAGCAGCAGCAACTCGAACACCAGCTTGGTGGGTGCTGGTGCGAACTGCACCAGCGCGCTCGTGCCCAGCGCGCCAAGGGCCATGCCGATCATCGGCGCGATGCCGTTGATGAGCGAGCCGCGCTCGCGGTTCAGGTCGAGCATGGCGGCGCTGACGGTGCTGGTGGCGATGCCGGTTGCCAGGCCCTGCAGTACGCGCGCGGCCAGCAGCCAGGCCACCGAGTCGGCGCGCCAGAAGAGCACGATGGATGCGAATTCGAGGCCGATGGACAGCAGCACCACTTCGCGCCGGCCGCGGTGGTCCGACAGCCCGCCCAACACGAGCAGCGCGGCAAGCAATGCGAAGGCATAGCTGCTGAACACCAGCGTGAGCGTGAGGGCGGAGAAGCCCCAGGCCTCTCGGTAGATCGCATACAGCGGCGAAGGCGCGCTCGATGCCGCGAGAAAGCTCACGAGCACGATGCCGTGCAGCCACAGCGCCTGCGCGGCGTTCATGCGCTTGGCGCCGAGGGCGCGGGCGGGCAGCGGGTCGTTGGCGAGCGGCGGCATGTGAATCCCTTCGGTGCGACAAAAGCAAAGTCTTTGCGTTTATTCATTCTGGCACTAAAGCAAATCCTTTGCGTTAACATTGTCCGCATGAGTTCCAGACCCAACCTCCGCCCCGGTGGCCGCAGTGCGCGGGTGCAGGCAGCCGTCCACCAGGCCACACATGAATTGATGGAAGCGCATGGCCGCGCGGAACTGACGGTGCCGCTCATCGCGGCGCGTGCCGGCGTGACGCCATCGACCATTTACCGACGCTGGGGTGACCTGGCCGATCTGCTGGCCGACGTGGCCATGGAACGCATGCGCCCGGAAGGCGAGCCTGCCGACACCGGCACCGTGAAGGGCGATCTGCGGGCGTGGGCCGAGCAGTACCTGGACGAGATGTCGTCGGAGATCGGCCTGGCGATGATGCGCGACGTGCTCTCGGGTCGCAGCAGTGGCGACGTGCCTTTGCCGTGCCGCTGTGCCGAGTTCACCGCAAGCCAGATCGCCGTCATCGTGGACCGCGGCATGGCGCGCAAGCAGGCGGTGCCCGAAGTCGATGCGGTGATGGACGTCGTGGTGGCGCCGATCATCTACCGCCTGCTGTTCGGGCCAGTACCGCCCACGCAGCGGCACGTGCGCGCGCTCGTGGATGCCTGCATGGCAGGCGCCGTGAAAAAGAAGGCGGCGGCAGCAACCCCCGCCTGAGAGGCGTGATGGCCGCCGTCAGCCCGTGCGGGTCAGCGCGGCGACGAGGTCGGACTGCGTGATGATGCCGACCAGCCGCTTGTCGGCATCGATGATCGGGATGTGGTGGTGGCCGGTGTCTGCGAACAGCGGCACGAGCTCGCTGATCGGCCGGTCGGCGCTCGCCACGCGCACCTGCCTCACCATGATCTGGCCCACGGCTTCGGGCTTGTCGGAATGCGTGGTGTTGGACGGGCTCACGAAAGCCCGCAGGCGCTGCGCCCAGCCCTGATGCCAGTCGAGATCGGCACTGCGCAAGAAGTCGGACAGCGTGACGATGCCCACCACGCGCGACACGCGGTCGACCACCGGCAAGGCCTTGATGCGGCGCTCGCGCAGCAGCGCCCAGGCGTCTTGCAACGAGGTGCCATAGGAGACGGTGGCCACGTCGCGCGACATGATGTCGGCGCATCGCACCTCGCCCAGCCGGCGACGGTAGGCCTCGATCTCGGTTTGCGCCAGCAGGTTCTGCAGGTCGTCGCGGCTCAGGTCGAGCACCTGGTTGTAGCGGGCGAGTACCGCGTCGAGATCGGCCTCGGCGAATCCCGGGGCCTGCACCTTGCCGGCAGCCGGTGCGGGCAGGAGCTGACCATGCGGATAGCGGCGCTGGGTCAGGTTGTTGTAGGCAATGCCGGCGGTGACCAGCAAGGCCGAGCCGAGCAGCACCGGCGCGAGCGCAAACTGCAGATCGTGCACACCCGTCAGCACCACCAGCAAGGCGCTGGCACCGCCCGGCGGATGCAGGCAGCGCAGCAGGAACATTGCGCCGATGGCCAGCCCCACCGCCGAGGCCGCCACCCACGGTTCCACGCCGAAGGCCTGCACGCAGACGATGCCCACCATTGCCGACACGGTGTTGCCGCCGGCCACGGCCCAGGGCTGCGCCATCGGGCTGGCCGGCACGCCGAACACGAGCACCGCGCTCGCGCCCAGCGGTGCGATGAGCCAGGGAACGCCGGCGACGTTCTGCGTCAGCCAGTGGCTCAGCAGGGCGGTGAAAAAGAGGCCGAGTGCGGCACCTGCCACCACGCGCCAGCGTTCGCGGGCATCGACGGCCATGCGGGCCGGCAGGAAGTCGCGCAGCCAGGCGCGGGCGCGTGCGCGTCTCGGCAAGGCGAGGGCGCTGAGGTTCACGTCTTGTTCAGCCATCGATGCATCTGTGGAGAAGCCGGCAAAGGGTTGCCATTGTGGCTGCTCGGGCCCTGGCGCCGCCCCGGGTATCTCCCCACGAATACCTCCCCGGGGCGATGCATTACGCCCGGTGCTAAGCTGGCCTCGTCCTACTCAAAAGAACCCTCGGAGACCCACCATGCCCGGACTGCTTCCTCACGTCGACCCTGAAGGCCTGCTCGAGTTCTCGGTGGTCTACACCGACCGCGCACTGAACCACATGTCGCAGAAGTTCCAGGGCGTGATGCGCGACATCTCGTCCACGCTGAAAGAGGCCTACAAGGCCAAGTCGGCGATCGTGGTGCCGGGCAGCGGCACCTTCGGCATGGAAGCGGTGGCCCGCCAGTTCGCCACGGGGCAGAAGGTGGTCGTGGTTCGCAACGGCTGGTTCAGCTACCGCTGGACGCAGATCTTCGACATGGGCTCGATCCCGTCGAGTGCCACGGTGCTGAAGGCCCGCCCGATCGCCTCGGGCCCGCAGGCCGCATTTGCGCCGGCGCCCATCGAAGAGGTGGTGGCTGCCATCCGCCGTGAAGAGGCGGGCGTGGTGTTCGCAGCGCATGTCGAAACGGCCTCCGGGATCATGCTGCCCGACGGCTACCTGCGCGCCATCAGCGAGGCCGTGCACGCCGTCGGTGGCCTGTTCGTGCTCGACTGCATTGCCTCCGGTGCGATGTGGGTCGACATGCAGGCCAATGGCGTCGACGTGCTGATCAGCGCGCCACAAAAAGGCTGGAGCGGCTCGCCTGGCAGCGCCTTCGTGATGCTCAGCGAGCGTGCCCGCGAGCGCATCGACAAGACCACGAGCACCAGCTTCGCCTGCGACCTGAAGAAGTGGCTGCAGATCATGGAGACGTATGAAAACGGTGCCCACGCGTACCACACCACCATGCCGACGGATGCGCTCACGCGTGTGCGCGACGTGATGCTGGAAACCAAACGCCTCGGCTTCGATACCGCGCGCAGCGCCCAGCAAGCGCTGGGCACGCAGGTGCGTGCGCTGCTTGCTCGCAAGGGGTTCAAGAGCGTGGCAGCTCCGGGCTTCGAAGCGCCCGGCGTTGTTGTGAGCTACACCGACGACCCGGAGATCCAGTCGTCGAAGAAGTTCGCGGGCCTCGGCTTGCAGACTGCCGCTGGCGTGCCGCTGCAATGCGACGAGGGTGCGGACTTCCGCAGCTGGCGCATCGGCCTTTTCGGGCTGGACAAGCTGCAGAACGTGGAACGCACGGTTCAGCAGCTCGACGACGCGCTGAGCCGCATTCGCTGATCAGCGTTTGCCTTCGAGGTGCCGCTCAGGCGGTGCCTCGGATCTGGCGCACGCCGCGCCCCAACCGCCGGCGCAGCAGCGAGCGCAGCGTCACGCCGTCGGCATAACCGACCTGTGCCGCGATGCTTTCGATGTCGGTGCGGCTGGTCTTGAGCAGGTGCACCGCCCGCTCGACGCGCAGATCCTGGAAGTACGAAAGCGGCGTCTTGCCGAGCACGGCCTCGAGCCGGCGCTGCAGGGTGCGCTTGCTGGTGGCCAGTGCCTCTGCCGCATCGTCGAGCGAGAAGCCTTGTGCGAGCCGGCCACGCGCCCAGCGCTCGAAGCGCGACACCAGCGGGTCGGTGTGTGCCAGGTGGTCGGGGATCACATAGGGCGCTTGTGAGGGCCGGTCGTCGACGATCAGGTAGCGCGCGGTCACCGCGGCCAGCTCAGGGCTCACCTGCCGAACCAGCCACAGCGCGAGGTCGATGTGGGCGATGGCGGCACCAGTCGTGACGAAGTCGCCCGAGTGCACGAGCATCCGCGATTCAGTCAGCTTCACCGCCGGGTAGCGTTCGCGAAACAGCGGTGCCAGCCACCAGCTCGTGGTGGCTTCGTGCCCGTCGAGCAGGCCTGATTCGGCCAGCACGAAACCGCCGATGCAGGCCGCGGCCAGCCGCGCGCCCTGCTCATGCCAAGTGCGCAGCTGCTGCGCGGCCTGCTGCACGTCGCGGCGCTGCAGCGCCTGCGTCAACGCCGCAGGCATCTTGGTGCCAATGGCGACCACGACCACCCAGTCGGGGCATTCGTCTGGGTCGATCGCGTGCACCGGAACACGCAGGCCCTGGGCGGTGCTGACCTGCCTGCGCAAGCCGACCACGCGCACGTCGAACGGTGTGATGGCCAGCTGCTGCGCGGCGGCGAGCTCATTGGCGGTGGTGAGTGCGTCCAGCACGGTGGCCAGGCCCGTGTCGAACACCCCGTCGAGTGCGAGTACCCAGATCTTCATGGCGTGAACGATATCAAAGATGTCATTTGCGGCAATGGTGGGTTACCCGCTGGCTGCCTAGAGTCAGCTCTGTCGAATCCTCGACCTTCACCCTCACCAGGAGACACACCATGATCAAGTTCGCACTGTTCGTCCGCCTCGAAGCCAAGCCGGGCAAGGAGGCCGAGGCCGAGCAATTCCTGCAGGCCGGCCTGTCGATGGCCAACGACGAGCAGACCACGCCCATCTGGTTTGCGCTGCGCCTGTCGAAGTCGAGCTTCGCGATCTTCGACGCCTTCCACGACGAAGCGGGCCGCCAGGCTCACCTCGCCGGGCCGATCGCGAAGGCCTTGATGGCCAAGGCGCCCGAGCTGTTCGAAGGTTCGCTGAAGATCGAGAGCATCGACGTGCTGGGGCTGAAGAACAAGGCAGCAGGCTGAGTCTCGGGCAGGAAGAAACCCTTCCGAAAGAGCAACCTTGCGGTTGCTCTTTCATCGAGGCGGGTCTATAAATGCAACCAGGAGGTTGCATATGAATGCCATCAATACCAGCACAGACCGCATCGAAAAGCGGATTGATCTCAAGGCCCCGCGCTCGCGCGTGTGGCAGGCCCTCACCGATGCCGAGCAGTTCGGCACCTGGTTCCGCGTGAAGCTGGAAACAGCTTTCGTTCCGGGCCGGCCCGCGTGGGGCCAGATCACCTATCCGGGCTATGAGCATGTTCGTTTCGAAGTGCAAGTGGAACGCATGGAGGCCGAGCGGCTGTTCTCGTTCCGCTGGCACCCGTATGCGGTCGACCCGAAGGTCGATTACTCGAAGGAGCCCAGCACGCTGGTCGAGTTCACGCTCGAAGACGCGCCGGGTGGCACGCGCTTGACCGTGGTGGAGTCGGGCTTCGATCGCCTGCCCGCATCGCGCCGCGACGAAGCTTTCCGCATGAACGAAGGCGGCTGGGCAGAGCAGGTGATCAACATCCGCAACCATGTCTCGGGTTAGCCAGCAGTCGGCCACGCAGGCCCGCAACGCCGCACCGCTGTTCGCTGCACTGGGCGACGAGACGCGGCTGCAGCTGCTGGTGCGGCTCTCGCGCCAGGGGCCGGAGTCGATCGCGCAGATGAGCGCGGAGTCTGCGGTTTCGCGGCAGGCCGTCACCAAGCACCTGAAGGTGCTGGCGGATGCCGGTTTCGTGGTCGGGCAGCGCCGAGGCCGCGAGCACATCTGGGCCTTGCAACCGCGGCGGCTGCGCGAGCTGCGCGAGCACCTCGACCGCATCTCGCTGCAGTGGGACGACGCGCTGATCCGGCTGAAGGCCTTCGTCGAGGGGTAGGCGAATTCAGCGCGGGGCCAGTGAGGCCAGCGCGCGGCTCGCCGCCACGCCGGTCACGCGGGCGTCGTGAACGGTGACCTGCAGGCGCCACAACAGCCAGGGCAGCATCGCCTGGGTGGGTGGCTCGGCGGGCAGGTGCTCGAGTCCGATCTCGATGGCGGGCGCGGCGCTGTCGTCTGCCACGGGCGCCGAGGCGGCGAGTGCCTTGCCCAGTGCCTCGCTGGCGGCTTGCAAGGCGGCAGACGCTTCGGGCCGGCCGAGCTCGTCGCTGCCTCGGGCCAGCATCAGGCGCAGCACCGACAGGTGAGCCATCAGGCGCTGGCCATGGTCGAGCAGCAGCGCGAGTTCGTGCACCGGCGGGCGCACGCTCGCCGGCTCGGCGGCGCTGCGCTGCAAGGTGGCGGCGAGCGCTGCCAGCGCGTCGTAGGCCTGGCGGCGCGCGAGCCGCTGCGCCACCGCGCCGGCGGCGTCGAGGCTTTGCAGCGAGTGGCGGGCATAGTCTTGCAGTGCCTGCAGGCCGCGCGCGATGGTGAGCGGCAGGTTGCGCCGCTCCCACGAGGGCAGCATGTAGCTGAAGCCCCAGGCCAGCAGCGCGCCCAGCACCGTGTCGGCCACCCGCTCGGCAATGGGAAAGCCGGAGCCGGGCTGCGCCAAATGGGCTTGCAGCAAGGCCATCACGGTGGCGGCGACGGCGGTGACGAGGTAGCGCTCCACAGCAAAACTGTGGGCGAGCCCCACGGCCACGAGAAACACCAAGCCCATGAAGGCGGTGGACGGCACCTGTGCGAGCACCATCACCAGCATGCAACCGGCGATGGTGCCGAGCACGCGCGCGTTGCGCCGCGCCAGCGTCTGCCCGAGGTTGCCGCGCAGCACCACGGCCACGCTCAGCACCAGCCACTGCGGGTGCGAGGCCCAGGGCAGCACGAGCGCCACGTAGTAGGCGGTGGCAAGCGCCAGCGCCGCACGCAGCGCGTGCCGCAACACCGGTGACTGCAGCGTGGCGTGGGCGCGCAAGGCCACGAGCGGCCAACTGGTGGGGCCGACGAACTGGCGCAACTCTTCGCGCGAGAGCTGCAGCTGAGGCGCTCCGCCGCGTAGCAGCGCCTGCATGCGGTCGAGATCGCGCTGCAGGTGCAGCACGCGGTTGACGAGTGCCGGCAACAGGCGGGCGCGGCCGTCGCCCGTGGCCAGGTTGACCGTGCCGAAGAGACTCGACACCGTGCTGGCTTCACGCGGCACGACAGAGGTGAGGGGCGCGCCGCGCAGCGCAGCCTGCATCGCGTCGAGCTCGTCGCCCATCTGGCGCAGCCGCTCGGCCAGGCAATGGCGCAGTTGGCGGCCTTGCTCGTCGGCACCGAGCAGGCCGATGTCGAGCTGGCTCGCGAGCAGGATGTCGCGCAGCTCGATGGTGTGCAGCAGCAGGGCCGTTTCCTGGCGGGCGCGTGGGGTGTCGGAGGCCGTGAACAGCAGGTCGCGCGCCGCCTGCAGACGCTCGGCCAGTGCCGCTTCGTTGAGGATCCAGTCCTGCAGGCGGCCCGAGGTGTCGGCGCGGTCGCCCACCGCTTCGAGCAGGTTGGCGCGCGACTGCAGCAGCCGCACCGTCGCGCCGATGGCGTTGGCCAGCAGCAGGCTGCGGTAGCGCCGCTGCATGGCCGAGACGGCGATCTGCGACCACAGCACGTAGGCCAGCGCGCCCGCCGCGTTCCAGGCGACGACTTGCAGCGTGTCGTGCGCCTTCGGCAAGCCCATGGTGAAGATGATGGCCAGCAGGGGCGCGAACGATACCGCGCCGGCGCGCGGCCCCCACACCAGCGTCATCATCGCGGCGAAGGTGATTGCGGCAATGCCGATGCCGACGAGCTGAGGATGCGGCATCAGCAGCAAGATCAGCCACGCTGAGAGCGTGCCGCCCGCCGCTGCGCTCAGCACCCGGCGCCACGAGCGGGCGCGTGTGTCGGGCAGATCGGCCAGGCTCGCGTAGACGGCGCCGCTGACAGCAAGCTGCGCGATGTGCGGGCCGGCCAACACGCCGAACAACAGCTGCACGCAACCGATGCCCAGCGCCACGGTCAGACCGTTGAGCACATGGGCGGGCAGGCGCAAGGTCCAACGGGTGAGGGCGGAATGCGGCATCGGTGCGGGGAGTGGTTGGAGGCGAGGAGGGCCGACTCAGCATAGCGCCGCAGGTGCCATGGCCCTTAACCCTCGCCTAATCCTTGCCTAATGGAACGCTCACCGGTCGCCCCTATCTTTTGCTGCATGCGGAATCTCCCGCGAAGACAGTCACAAGAGAGGCTCCCGATGAAACTCAACCCACTGAATGCCACCTTGGTCGCAGCCGGTGTACTGGCCATGGGCACGGCCGGCGCGTTCAGCCTGAAGCCGAGCTGGCTCTCCAAGAACGAAGCCCCCGAGAGCACCCAGCACGCGGCCGTGACGACGCCTTCAGCGCCCACCCTGGCCGCCGCCGCGATGGCGCCTGTCGCACCCATTCCGGCGCAAGCCGTGGTGCCCAACTACCGCGCGATCTTTGCGCAGGCCGGCCCAGCCGTGGTCGGTGTGACCGTGTCCGGCACGCACAAGCTGTCGGCCGACGAGCAGCAGTCCAACGGGCTGCCTCCTGGCATGGAGAACGACCCGTTCTTCCAGTTCTTCCGCGGCCTGCCCGGCATGCAAGGGCGCGGGCGCGGCAATGGCGGCAGCCCGTCGCAACCATTCCGCGGCCAGGGCTCCGGCTTCATCATCAGCGCCGATGGCTTGATCCTGACCAACGCGCACGTGGTACGTGAAGCGAAGGACGTGACCGTCAAGCTCAGCGACCGCCGTGAATACGCGGCCAAGGTGCTGGGTGCCGACCCGACGACCGACATCGCTGTGCTGCGCATCAACGCGAAAGACCTGCCGACCGTGCGCCTGGGCAACCCCAAGCAGCTCGAGGTGGGCGACCCGGTGATGGCCGTGGGCGCGCCGTTCGGCTTCGAGCAGACCGCCACGCAAGGCATCGTGAGCGCCAAGGGCCGCTCGCTGCCGGGCGACTCGGTGGTGCCTTTCATCCAGACCGACGCTGCGGTGAACCCCGGCAACTCGGGCGGCCCACTGTTCGACGGCAGCGGCGCGGTGGTGGGCATCAACGCGCAGATCTACTCGCAGTCCGGCGGCTACCAGGGCCTCGCGTTCGCGATCCCGATCGACGTGGCGCTGAAGGTCAAGGACCAGATCGTCGCCACCGGCAAGGCCACGCACGGCCGCCTCGGCGTGACGGTGCAGGACATCAACCAGACGCTGGCCGAGTCCTTCGGCATGAAGCGGCCGGATGGTGCGCTCGTGGCGACCGTGGCACGCAACAGCGCTGCCGAAAAAGCGGGCCTGAAGCCGGGTGACGTGATCACCGAAGTGAATGGCGAGCCGATCGTTCGCTCGGGTTCGCTGTCGAGCATCATTGGCATGGCGAGCCCCGGCGAGAAGGTCAAGCTGAAGGTCTGGCGTGATCAGTCCTCGCGCGACATCGAAGCCAAGCTGGGTGGCGCCGAAGAGGCCGACAAGCAGGTGGCTGACAAGGACGCCGCCGACCAGGGTGGCCAGCTCGGCCTGGCACTGCGGCCGCTGACGCGCGACGAGCGCCGCCAGATCCAGAGCGATGGCGGCATGGTGATCGAGAACGTGAGCGGCGCAGCGGCGCGGGCCGGTGTCGAAGCGGGCGACGTGCTGATCGCAATCAACGGGAAACCGGTGACATCGATCGATCAGGTGCGCAGCGTGATGAGCGGCAAACCGAAGAGCGTGGCGCTTTTGGTCGAGCGTGACGGAGAACGTATCTTCGTGCCGGTAAACCTTGGCTAATGCGGGCGTAGGACTTGGCCGCGACCTGCTGCGCGGCCGGAACGATCGGGAAGAACAAGTGCCAAATGCATGTTCTCCAACAACTTTGAGAGGAACGTCATGAAAAACGTGATGCACAAAGTCGCCCCGATCGTTGCCGCTGCTGCGCTTGCCCTGTCGGGTACTGCTTGGGCGCAAGACCCGGCCGTTCCACCGGCAAGCAACGCATTGAAGACCGTTGCTCCTGGCGAGGCGGTGCCGTTGCCTGAGGTCCAGACCTCCGGCGACGTTCAGTACGTGACCGGCGGGGTTCCCTTCGAGCAGTTGCCCGCCTTTCGCGAGGCGCGCCGCGACTATCCGTTGAACATCGAGATCTACGAACGCGAAGGCAACAAGGACGGGTTCACCGCCGACGCGGACGTGCAGGTCGTGAACGCCAAGAGCGGTGACGTCGTGCTCGAGACCAAGACCCAAGGGCCGTACCTGTGGGCCAAGGTGCCTCCCGGCCAGTACAAGGTAACGGCCACGCTGAACGGCAAGGTGAAGGAAACTCGCGTTGCCGTGAACAGCTCGAGGCCGACACGCGCGGTCGTTGTGTTCCCGAAGGGAACCGAGCAGTAACAGCGAAGCTTTCTTCTATTCGCTGACGAGGCGATTGATGCTGCCCGCGCTGCGGGTTGCGTCAATCGCTTTTTTCTTGCTTCCAACCTCCCGTCTCGATCATCAGCGCCGTGTACCGGCGCTGCATCTCCTCCGTCGTCAGCTTCTCGATCGAATGGCCGAGCAGCCAGGTGTGGCCGAACGGGTCCAGCACCCTGCAGCTGCGCTCACCGTAGAACTGGTCGGCAGGTTCGCTGAGCTGCGTGGCGCCCGCGGCAAGGGCTGAGCGCAGCATCTCGTCGCAGTTGTCGACGTGCAGATGGATTCGCGAGCCGGGGATGCCTTCCGGTGGCGGCGGAAAGATGCCGAACTCGGGGAACGGATCGTTCAGCATCAGCACGGCGCTCGGGCCCATCTGCAGCTCGGCGTGGCCGATTCGCCCTGACGGCTCGGTGAGGCGAAACAGTTCCACTGCGCCGAAAGCCTGCTCATAGAAGGTGATGGCCTGTTTCGAGTCGGGCACGCAGAGGTACGCGAACAGTTCGTGGATGGAATTTTTGGTGACGGGCATGGCGGTCTTCTCCGGAAGTGATTGACCGAATCTAGAGCGGCCAATTTAGTCCGTATTGGAGATTTTTTCGACCACGGCCACATGAGTTGGATGGTCGGGCGCGATGGGCCGGTAGGCCCTTGGTGTGATGCCCGCGAGGCTCTTGAACTCGTGGATCAGGTGCGATTGGTCGGCATAGCCGGCCTCGACGGCCGCCTGCGCCCAGTCATCGGGCCGGCGAAGTGCCACGCGCTCGATCAGTGCATGGAAGCGCAGCACGCGCGCATAACGCTTGGGCGTGAGGCCCACCGTCTGCTCGAAGCGGGCGATGAACTGGGCCGGGCTGCAGCCGCTGGCGCGTTGCACGGGCTCGATGAAGGCAGCAGCGGGTTGTTGCCCCAGCGCACGCAGAGCGGCGAAGGCCATCGCATCGGCCGGCGCGGCTTGCTGCAGCCGGGCCATCAGGTAGGACTCGAGCCGCTGCAGCCGCGCCTGCGGGCTGATGGTGGCCTGCAACTCTTCTCGCAGGTAGCGGGCGCAAGATCCCCACAACGCGTCGAGTGGCACCGTGCGGTTGCGAAGCTCGGGCAGTGCACCGCCGAAGAACACCGCGGCGCCGCCGGCTTTGAAATGAACACCCACCACGGCCGAGGCGCCGTGTGTTTCGCGCTGGTGGCTGCGGTCTTGCGCGCCCTGGACCACGCCGCCGCCGAAGCTGTCGCCGGCCAGGTCGTCAATGCCGGTGAAGCGCGTGATGCGTTGCCCGTCGAGCAGCGGGATCACGATGTCGACGCAGCCGGTGGGCAGGTTGCGCTCGCGGGCGTGCGGCAGGGCAGCCCGCTCGCTGGCCCACAGCGCGTCGACGAACGCCGCCAGCGGACCAACCGGGCGGCGTGAGAAGAACATCGTGCGGTGCCCCTAGAGCTCGGTGCGCAGCGACCAGATCTCGGGGAACAGCACCACGTCGAGCATCTTGCGCAGGTAGCTCACGCCGCCCGTGCCGCCGGTGCCGCGCTTGAAGCCGATCACGCGCTCGACGGTGGTCACGTGGCGGAAGCGCCAGAGGCGGAACGCGTCTTCGAGGTCGGTGAGTTCTTCGCCGAGCTGGTACAGGTCCCAGTGCTGTTTCGGGTCGCGGTAGACCGTGAGCCAGGCGGCTTCGACCTGCGCATTGGCCTGGTAGGGCTGCGTCCAGTCGCGCTCGGTGTGGCTGGTGGGCACCGGCACGCCGCGGCGTGCGAGCAGGCGCAGTGATTCGTCGTACAGCGAAGGCGCACGCCAGGCTGCGTCGACCCGCGCGAGGATCTCTGGCCGGTGCGCGTGAGGCTTCAGCATCGCGGCGTTCTTGTTGCCGAGCAGGAACTCGATGCAGCGGTACTGCCAGCTCTGGAAGCCGCTGCTGTTGCTCAGGTAGGGGCGGATGGCCGAGTACTCGGGAGGCGTCATCGTGGCCAGCACGTCCCACGCGTGCACGAGCTGCTCCATGATCTTGCTGACGCGCGCGAGCATCTTGAAGGCGCTGCCGAGTTCGTCGCGTGCGACGCACTGCACCGCGGCACTCAGCTCGTGCAGCATCAGCTTCATCCACAACTCGCTGGTCTGGTGCTGCACGATGAACAGCATCTCGTTGTGGTCGGGCGAGAGCGGTACTTGCGCGTTCAGCACCTCGTCGAGGTGCAGATAGTCGCCGTAGCTCATGTCCTTGGAGAAGTCGAGCTGGGCGCCTTCTTCCTTCACGATGTCTTCTGGCTTGCTCATGTGGCCGCTCATGTCACTGCCGCTCGCTGGTTGAAGCGCGCTTCGCGCCATTCGCCGCTTTGCAGCACCTGCACGAGGTGCTCCACGGCGTCCCACACGTCGATGAAGCGGGTGTAGAGCGGGGTGAAGCCGAAGCGCAGGATGTCGGGTGCTCTGAAGTCGCCGATCACGCCGCGCGCGATCAGCGCCTGCATGATGGGGTAGCCCGCGCTGGCATGCGCGAAGCTTGCCTGGCTGCCACGCTGTGCGGCTTGCCGCGGGGATGCGAGCTGCAGCTCGTGGCCGGCGCAACGTGCTTCCACCAACTCGATGAACAGATCGGTCAGCGCCATCGACTTGCGGCGCAGCGCCTGCATGTCGGCAGCGAGCACGGTGTCGACGCCGCATTCCAGCGCGGCCAGCGACAGCACCGGCGGCGTGCCGCACAGGTAGCGGGCGATGCCGGGCGCGGGCCGGTAGTTGCTCGTGAACTCGAACGGCGCGGCGTGGCCCATCCAGCCGGCCAGGGGTTGCCAGAAGCGCTCGGCATGGCGTGGGTGTGACCACACGAAGGCCGGTGCACCTGGGCCGCCGTTCAGGTACTTGTAGCCGCAGCCGACGGCGAAGTCGGCATGGCTGCCCTTGAGATTGACGGGCAGGGCGCCGGCGCTGTGCGCCAGGTCCCACACCGTGAGGCCGCCGGCCTCGTGCGCGGCTTTCGTCAACGCCGCCATGTCATGCAGCCGGCCGGTGCGGTAGTTCACCTGCGTGAGCATCAGCACGGCAAGGTCGGCGTTGAGGTGCTGCGCGATCTCGTCGGGCTCGACCAGCACCAGGCGCATGCCATGGTCTCGTGCCAGGCTTTCGGCGATGTAGAGGTCAGTGGGGAAGTTGCTGCGCTCGGAGACGATGCACTTTCGGGTCGGCGCGTCGGCCTGCACGATGCGCAGCGCGGCGCTCAGCACCTTGAACAGGTTGACCGAGGTGGAGTCGGCCACCACGAGTTCGTTCTCGCCCGCCCCGACGAGTTGCGCGATCTTGTTCCCCACGCGCTGCGGCAGATCGATCCAGCCGGCGGTGTTCCAACTGCGGATCAGGTCGGTGCCCCACTCATGCATGACCACCTGCTGCACGCGCGCGGCGGTGGCGCGCGGCAGCACGCCGAGCGAGTTGCCGTCGAGGTAGATCACACCCTCGGGCAGGGCGAACTGGTCGCGCAGCGGCGCCAGCGAGTCTTGCGCATCGAGCGCGAGGCAGTCTTGTCGGGTGGTGGATGTCAAAGCGGTCATTCAGAGTTCTCGCAGCACGGCGCGCACCGGCGATGCGCACGCCATCATCAGTTTCAGGGGGAGCGCGATCAGCTCGTAGTCGCCGGCTGGCACGCCGTCGAGCACCAGGTTCTCGAGCACGCGCAGGTGGTGCTTGAACAGTTGCTGGTGGCTGTCCAGCGTCTTGCTTTCGGCGGGGTCGACCGACTGGCTGTCGATGCCGACCAGTTGCACGCCCAGGCTCGCCAGCCACGCCAGCGCGTCGGGCGCGAAGGCAGAGAACTCGGCCGACCATGCCGTGGGCGCCTTCTCGCAGGTGCGCACCAGCACACGCGGCGGCATGCCCTTGGTCGCGTGTGCCAGGTCGCTGATCTGGATCAGCCGGGCAGGGCCGATGGCGTGGACCACACGGCATGGGCCGAGGTAGGGCGCGAGGTCCACCTCGCCGATCGGCGGTGCGTCGTCGGCGTAGTGCAGCGGCGCGTCGGCATGCGCGCCGATGTGCGGCGACATCGTGATGGCCGAGAGATTCACCGGGCAGCCGGGGCCGATGCGCGCCGTCCATTGCTGCGAATAGGCCTGGTCGCCGGGGAAGAGCGGCGAATCGGGTGCGATGGGTGGGGAGATGTCCCAGAGGCGTTTCACGGGGTGCTTTCCAGGCGAGGGGCTGACACAGAGCCGAAACGGTAGCACCGCGTTCTGCGCTGCGGTGTCGGTATTTTCAGACAGGAAGTACAGATTTCAAATTGCTTGACACTTCAAATATCAAGACATAAATTGTGATCGGCCTGTCGTGCGTTGCGGCGGCTTTCTGGAGACGGACCCATGCGCATTGCCTGCATCGGCGGCGGCCCGGCGGGCTTGTATTTCGCGCTGCTCATGAAGAAGCAGAACCCCGCGCACGAGGTTCGCGTGATCGAGCGCAACCGTGGGCACGACACCTTCGGCTGGGGCGTCGTCTTCTCCGACCAGACGCTGGGCGCCGTGCAGCGCACCGACCCGCCATCGGCCGAGAAGATCCTCAATGCCTTCAACCACTGGGACGACATCGAAGTTCACTTCAAGGGCCGGCGCATTCGCTCGTCGGGCCACGGCTTCTGCGGCATCGGCCGGCGCCAGCTGCTCAACATCCTGCAAGACCGCTGCACCGAACTCGGCGTCGACCTCGTCTTTCAGAACGAATGCACCGACGACACCGAGCTCGACGCCGATCTGGTGATTGCCTGCGACGGGCTCAACAGCCGCGTTCGCAGCCGCTACGCCGCCACCTACCAGCCCGACGTCGACCTGCGCCTGTGCCGCTTCGTGTGGCTCGGCACGCACCAGCGCTTCGATGCCTTCACCTTTGCGTTTGAAGAGACCGAGTTCGGCTGGTTCCAGGCACATGCCTACCGCTTTGACGACAACACGTCGACCTTCATCGTCGAAGCACCCGAGCCCGTGTGGCAGGCGGCGGGGCTGGAGGGCATGTCGAAGGAAGACAGCATCGCGTTCTGCGAGCGGCTGTTCGCCAGTCAACTCGGCGGGCATGGGCTGATGTCGAACGCGGCGCACCTGCGCGGCTCGTCGCAGTGGATCCGCTTTCCGCGTGTGGTGTGCCGCCGCTGGGTGCACCGCAACGAGCGCGGCACGCCGGTGGTGCTGATGGGCGACGCGGCTCACACAGCCCACTTCTCCATCGGCTCGGGCACCAAGCTGGCGCTCGAAGACGCCATCGACCTCGCAGCGCGCATCGCCGACCACCCCGGTGATCTGAACGCTGCGCTGCAAGCCTATGAGGCCGAGCGCAGCATCGAGGTGCTGAAGATCCAGAACGCTGCACGCAACTCGACCGAGTGGTTCGAGAACGTCGAGCGGCACGCGCGGTTGGAGCCGGAGCAGTTTGCGTACTCGCTGCTCACGCGCTCGCAACGCATCTCGCACGAGAACCTGCGGCTGCGCGACGTGGGCTACGTGGGTGACTTCGAGCATTGGCTCGCCTCGCGCGCTGGGCTGCAGACGCCGGCCACCGTGCCGCCGATGTTCACGCCGTTCCGCCTGCGCGGCCTCACGCTGAAGAACCGCGTGGTGGTGTCGCCGATGGCGCAGTACAGCGCGGTCGATGGCCTGCCCACCGACCATCACCTGGTGCATCTCGGCGCGCGCGCGATGGGCGGTGCCGCGCTGGTGTTCACCGAGATGACCTGCACCAGCGCCGATGCGCGCATCACGCCCGGCTGCACCGGCCTCTACAACGATGCGCAGATGCAGGCCTGGAAGCGCATCGTGGACTTCGTGCACAGCAACAGCACGGCGAAGATCGCCTTGCAGCTCGGGCACGCCGGGCCGAAGGGGTCGACGCGCGTGCCGTGGGAGGGCGAAGACCAGCCGCTCGCGGACGGCAACTGGCCGCTCATCGCCGCCTCACCCCAGCAGTACCTCGAGGGCGTGAGTGACTGGGCGCGCGAGATGACACGCGACGACATGTTGCGCGTGACGCAAGACTTCGTAGCGGCCACGCGCCGTGGTATCGAGGCCGGCTTCGACTGGCTGGAGCTGCACTGCGCGCACGGCTATCTGTTGTCGGCCTTCCTGTCGCCGCTTACCAACCACCGCCAGGATGCCTACGGCGGCTCGCTCGCGAACCGCTTGCGCTGGCCGCTGGAGGTGGTGGCCGCGATGCGTGCGGTGTGGCCCGAGGACCGGCCGATGTCGGTGCGGTTGTCGGCGCACGACTGGGTGGAGGGCGGCAACACGCCGGCCGACGCGGTGGAGATGGCGCGTGCCTTCCGGCTGGCGGGTGTCGACCTGATCGACGTGTCGTCGGGCCAGGTGAGCCCGGCGCAGAAGCCGGTGTACGGGCGCATGTACCAGACGCCGTTCGCCGAGTTGATCCGCAACGAGGTGGGCATCGCCACCATGGCGGTGGGCGCGATCACCGAGGCGGATCACGTCAACAGCATCATCGCGGCCGGCCGGGCCGACTTGTGTGCAGTGGCCAGGCCGCACCTCGCCAACCCGGCCTGGACGCTGATGGAGGCCGCCAAGATCGGCCACGTGAATGGCATCGGCGCCGACTGGCCTAAGCAGTACCTCTCCGGCAAGGCGCAGCTCGAACGCAACCTGGAGCGTGAGCGCGCGTTGGCCGCGCAGACGGCAGGGCTGTCGGCGCAAGAGGAGGCGCAACTGGCGCAGGGAGTGTGATGACGATGACCGATGCATCGACACTCGCTGGGCAGCACGCCGTGGTCACCGGCGCTGGCAGCGGCATCGGGGCCGCCATTGCGCATGCGCTGGCCGGGCAGGGCGTGCGCGTCACGCTGATGGGCCGTACGCTGGCCAGCCTGCAGGCGCAGGCGGTGCCAAATGCGCAGTGCATTGCCGTGGACGTGGGCGATGAGCGCAGCGTGCAGGCGGGCTTTGCCGCGGCGGCCGAAGTGCATGGCGCGGTGGACGTGCTCATCAACAACGCTGGGCAGGTGGAGAGCCAGCCCTTCGGTCGCACCTCGCTCGAACTGTGGAACCGAATGCTGCAGGTCAACCTGACCGGCGGCTTTCTTTGCACGCAACACGTGCTGCCGGGCATGCTGGCGCGCGGCAGCGGCCGCATCGTCAACGTGGCGAGCACGGCCGCGCTGAAGGGCTACGCGTATGTGGCGGCGTACTGCGCAGCCAAGCATGGCGTGTTGGGCTGGACGCGCGCGCTGGCGCTCGAGGTGGCGCAGCGCGGCATCACCGTGAACGCGGTGTGCCCTGGCTACACCGAGACCGAGCTGATCGACCGTGCCGTGCGGCAGATCAGCGCCAAGACAGGCCGTTCGGCCGAGCAGGCGAAACAGCAGCTTGCGGCGGCCAATCCGCAAGGGCGACTGGTGCAGCCGCACGAGGTGGCGCAGGCGGTGCTGTGGCTGTGCCAGCCGGCGTCAGCCGCCATCAACGGCCAGGCCATCGCAGTGGCGGGTGGGGAGGTGATGTGACAAACGAACGCAATGCAGACCCGAGAGACGCGTTGCCTGCCGAGGCAGCGCACGACCACGAGTCGCGTGTGCAAGACGAGCACCACCAGGCGCTCAAGCTGTGGCTGCGTCTGCTCTCATGCACCACGCGAGTGGAAGGCGCGATACGCAACCGCCTGCGCAGCGAGTTCGCGACCACCTTGCCGCGCTTCGACCTGATGGCGCAGCTGGAGCGCCAGCCCGAAGGCTTGACGATGGGTGAGCTGTCGCAACGGATGATGGTCACCGGCGGCAATGTGACCGGCATCACCGACCAGCTCGAAGCCGAAGGCCTGGTGCGCCGCGCGCCGCACCCGAGCGACCGGCGTGCGTATGCGGTGCAGCTCACGGCGGCGGGCAAGCGCCAGTTCCGCCGCATGGCAACCACGCACGAGCAGTGGGTGATCGAGCTGCTGGCCGGCTGGTCGGCACCGGAGAAGACGCAGGTGCAGGCGCTGCTGGGCAACCTGAAGCAGCACCTGGCCGCGCTGGACTCTGCTGCGCCATCGAAGCCCTTGAAAGCCAAGGCTGCCGCGCCTGCGCGAAGCCGATCACCGAAGGAGAACAACGCATGACACGACCGATGGACACGCACCTCGCGTCGGGAAACCGCCGCACGGCCGATTCGCTGAGGCCGCAGCATGTGGGCTGGTCGGTCGAAGGCCGCGTGGGCCTCATCACGCTCAACCGGCCCGAGCGCAAGAACCCGCTGACCTTCGAGTCGTATGCCGAGCTGCGTGACCTGTTCCGCGCGTTGGCACAAGTCGACGAGGTGAGGGCGGTGGTGGTGCAGGGAGCAGGCGGCAACTTCTGTTCGGGCGGCGACGTGCACGAGATCATCGGCCCGCTGACGCAGATGAGCATGCCCGACCTGCTGGCGTTCACCCGCATGACGGGTGACTTCGTGAAGGCCATGCGAGCCTGCCCGCAGCCCATCGTGTCGGCGATCGACGGCGTGTGCGCCGGGGCGGGCGCGATCATCGCGATGGCGTCGGACCTGCGGGTGGGCACCGCGCGCAGCAAGACCGCGTTCCTGTTCTCGCGCGTGGGGCTGGCGGGTTGCGACATGGGCGCGTGCAGCCTGTTGCCGCGCATCGTGGGGCAGGGCCGTGCGTCGGAACTGCTCTACACCGGCCGCTCGCTCGGTGGTGAAGAAGCGCTGCAATGGGGCTTCTACAACCGCCTCAGCGAGCCCGAAGCCTTGTCGGCCAGTGCCATCGCCTGGGCTGGCGAGCTGGCGCATGGCCCGGGCTTCGCGCATGCGATGACCAAGCGCATGCTGCATCAGGAATGGGCGATGGGCGTCGATGAAGCCATCGAGTCCGAGGCGCAGGCGCAAGCGATCTGCATGATGACGCAGGACTTTCATCGCGCTTACGAAGCCTTTGCCGCCAAGGCGAAGCCGAGCTTCGAAGGTGACTGAGATGCCCCCACGTTCACTCCGTTCACTGCCCTCCGAGGGGGCGCAGGCCTCCCTTGGGGCGGCCCGGCGGGAAGCCTGAAATGCACGTCGACACCTTCGCGCGCGATCACCTGCCACCGCCCGAGCTGTTGCCCGAGTTCGTGTTCGACCGGCCGGAGCTGCAATTCCCCGCCGCGCTGAACTGCGCGGCCGAGTTGCTCGACCGCTGGGTGACCGAAGGCCATGGCGACCGTCCCTGCCTGATGGGCCACGGCGTGCGTTGGACATATGCCGAACTGCAAGCGCAGGTGAACCGCATCGCCCACGTGCTCGTCGACGAACTCGGCTTGGTGAGCGGCAACCGCGTGCTGCTGCGCGGGCCGAACACGCCGATGCTCGCGGCGTGCTGGTTCGCAGTCGTCAAGGCGGGTGGCATCGCGGTGGGGAGCATGCCGCTGCTGCGCGCGAAGGAACTCACGCAGATCGTGCGCAAGGCGCGCATCAGCCATGCGCTGTGCGACGTGCGGTTGGCCGACGAGCTGGCCTTGGCGTGGCCTGGTTGCCCGACGCTCACGCAGGTGCTGCATTTCAACCCAGGCGCGCAGGGCGAGCTTGACACACGCGCCGCGCATCAGCCGGCCGAGTTCGAGGCTGTGCAGACCGCAGCCGACGACGTGTGCCTGATGGCCTTCACCTCGGGCACCACCGGCGAGCCGAAAGGCACGATGCACTTCCACCGCGACGTGATGGCGGCCTGTGCTTGCTGGCCCCGCCATGTGCTGAGACCAAAGCACGATGATGTGTTCATCGGCAGCCCGCCGCTTGCCTTCACCTTCGGGCTCGGTGGCTTGCTGCTGTTCCCCATGTCGGTGGGCGCGGCCTGCGTGCTGATCGACAGGCCCAGCCCCGATCAGCTGCCGCTGGCGATTGCGCAGTACCGCGCCACTACGCTCTTCACAGCGCCCACGTCGTACCGCGTGATGGCCCCGTCGGTGAAGTCGCACGACATCACGTCATTGCGCCAGTGCGTGTCGGCCGGTGAAGCGCTGCCCGCGGCCACGCGCAAGCTGTGGAAGGACGCGACGGGCATCGAGATCATCGACGGCATCGGGTCCACCGAGATGCTGCACATCTTCATCTCGCACGACGAAGCGCATGCCAAGCCTGGCGCCACCGGCTTCGTGGTGCCCGGCTACCAGGCCTGCGTGATCGATGACGAAGGCAGGCCGCTGCCGCCGGGTCAAGTGGGCCGGCTCGCCGTGAAGGGTCCGACCGGGTGCCGCTATCTCGCCGACGAGCGGCAGCGCGACTACGTGCACGACGGCTGGAACCTCACCGGCGACGCGTACCTGGTGGACGACCAGGGCTACTTCGTCTACCAAGCGCGCACGGACGACATGATCATCTCCGGCGGCTACAACATCGCCGGCCCCGAGGTCGAAGCTGCGCTGCTGCTGCACCCCGCGGTGGCCGAGTGTGGGGTGGTCGGTGTGGCCGACGAGGAGCGCGGGCAGATCGTGAAAGCCTATGTGGTGCTGCGCCCTGGCCATGAAGCTGGAGAGGCGCAGGTGAAGGCGCTGCAGGATTTCGTGAAGCAGACCATCGCACCCTACAAATACCCGCGTGCCGTGGCGTTCTGCGCCAGCCTGCCGCGCACCGAGACCGGCAAGTTGCAGCGTTTTCGTCTGCGCCAGTTGGCAGCAGGCACGGCCACATCCCCCGAAAGGATCTGATGAAAGTTCTTCAACCGCCCGGCTGGGCGCCACCGCGCGGCTACGCGAACGGCGTGGCTGCGCAAGGCACGCAGGTGTTCGTGGCAGGGCAGATCGGCTGGAATGCGCAGTGCCAGTTCGAGACCGACGACTTCGTCGGCCAGGTGCGGCAGGCGCTGCTCAACGTGCGGGCCGTGCTGGGCGAGGCGGGTGCGGGCCCACAGCACATCGCGCGCATGACCTGGTACGTGACGGACAAGCGCGAGTACCTGGCGCGCGGGCGCGAGGTGGGCGCCGTGTTCCGCGAGTTGATCGGCGCCTATGGCATCGCGATGAGTGCGGTGCAGGTGTCGGCGCTGATGGAAGACCGCGCGCAGGTCGAGATCGAGGTGACGGCGGTGTTGCCTTAGCGCTCCGGCGCGGGCGCGCGGACCACGGTGACGCTGCAGTCCGCCTGCGAGACCACCTGAGTCGACACGCTGCCGAGATAGCGGCGCAGCACGCCGCTGCTGCGCGCGCCCATCACGATGTGGTCGACCTGGTTCTTGCGCGCGTAGTCGATGATGGCCGTGGCGGTGTCGGGCGCTTCCAGCACATGGAAGGTCACGCGGCCGGCTTGCGCCTCGGTGGGCAGCTTGAGCGACTGCACCAGCGGGCGCGCCCAGTGCCTCAGCTGCACCAGCAGGTTGACGTGCTTGCTGCTGCCGTCACGCTCCATCAGTTCGTCCATGCCGATGCGGTTGATCTTCATCACCGCGAGGCACGCCAGCCGCGCGCCGGGCTCCGTCTGCAACAGGCGTTCGACCGTGAGGCGCAGTGTGTCGAGCAACTCGCGCTCGGCGTTGGCCACGTCCACCGCGACCAGCAGGATGGGGCTGCGCGCGAGCTGGTTGGTGGCGTCGACGCGGGCGGCCGGTTCGGACCCCATGGCCGAGAACCAGCGGCTCAGCACCTTCATCGTGCCGCTGCGCGAGCGCCGCGTGGCACGTTCGGTGAGCGGCACCTGGTCGGGGTTCTGCAGCTCGAAGGCGAACTGCGCGCCGGTCTGCTGGCGCTTGTCGGGCAGCGGTTCGAGTGCTTGCAGGATGATCTCTTGCAGCCAGGGCGGGCAGTCGATGCGCAGCGTGCGGGGCGGCAACGGGTCGCGGTACAGGCGCTCGCGCAGGCCGCGAACGCTGTCGGGCGAGCCGAAGGGGCGCTCGCCGGTGGTCAGGTGATAGAGCATCACGCCGAGGGCGAAGAGGTCGCTGCGCGGATCGTTGCGCACGAACTGCACCTGCTCGGGCGACATGTACGGCGCGGTGCCCATCGGCAGCTCGAACTCTTCGTCGAGCAGATCGGGCAGGTGGTCGTGGCGCGACAGGCCGAAGTCGACCAGCACCGCCTCCCCACTCTCGCGGAACATGATGTTGCTCGGCTTCACGTCGAGGTGCACCAGGTGCTGGCGATGCAGGTCGTGCAGCGCGGTGGCCACGCGCGTGCCGATGCTCACGACCTCGGCGATGGGCAGCGGCTGCGAAGCGAGTCGCCGGCGATGCGCTCCATCACGATGTAGGGCTGGCGCGTGATGTCGCCCTTGGCAACGAAGCGTGGCACGTGGATGCCCGACAGCTTGGGCAGGATCATCTGCTCGACCTCGAAGCCGACGATGCTGGTCGGGTCTTCGCCGCCGAGGATGCGTGGCACCTTCATGATCAGCGGCATCAGGTTGTCGCTGCCCGGCGGCATGCCGTTGGCGCTGTCGGCCTCGACGGCGCTGACCTGCCACAGATGCGCCATGCCGCCCTGGTGCAGGTGGCGTTCGAGCCGGAAGCCATCGATCACCTGGCCC
>Ga0307516_10002477_pt1 | contig 24621 bp, 13 predicted proteins | sample 19_EM_MG_FD_203310 | JGI IMG/M metagenome (GOLD analysis project Ga0307516, IMG submission 203310) | Populus trichocarpa ectomycorrhiza microbial communities from riparian zone in the Pacific Northwest, United States - 19_EM | ecosystem: Host-associated > Plants > Roots > Unclassified | place...
CAGTTGACTGAAATCTGATGAAGAACCTATATCTGCTGGGATCCTGTATGCTAAAACAGACTTTGGAGACGAGGATAAACTTGAATTGTTAGAAACTTGTTCAGCCACAAATTCTGGCAGGGTGGCTGATGTAGTTGGATCAGTAAAAGGTTGGTTTACCACAGAAACTCCAACTTCTATTGTACTTTGATCTTCTTTACTGCCTTGAGTTGATGTCGGGTTGTCTTCAGCTTCGACTGGCATTAAAATGCTCTGAATGTCTGAATCTTCTGTCAGCCTTTCAGAATCTCGGTCGACATCTTTGAAGTCTTCAACACGATCCTTAATTTGAACTGGTGGGTCATTCACATTGTTGATGTTTGCCTCCTCTCTAGACTTCTCAGGAGAATTCAATGATTTACTCTCTATATGATTGCTAGATTCTGAATTACTTTCCACAGCTGGTTGTGACAAATCACCTATGACTGCTTGCATGACTCTTTCAGCTCCACTATCTCTTTCTTCATTTGATTTCGAGTCTTCTAAGCGATCACTTATGAGGAACGTTGAATCATTTACATCGTAAGTTTCGTCACCTATGCCCTCTACATACTTCTCAGAGTTAAACAATGATTCGATCTTGATATTGCTATTAGATGTTGAATTATTTCCCTCAGCTGGTTCTGATAGATTGCCTAAAACTTCTTGCATAATGGAGTTTTCAGCTCCAACATGTCTGTTTTCATTTGACTTCAAATATTCCCTATCATCATATGTGACTGTTTCATTTGCATCGCAATTCGTTTTCTTCTCTTCTGCAGAATTCCCAGAACCACTCGGTGATTCCTGTTTTATTTACGGAGTAGCAAAGATGAGTCCTGCAGCTTTTTTCTAATTATTTTCTTAATTTAGAGAAAGATGAATTGGCATATAAAAACTATTATGTTCTAATTTTGCTGAAAGATCGTTGAAGAATTGATTCACTAAGGCTGTAAATTGGATAGACAATAAGCACAACAATAAATTGTTTACCAGAGTATTAGTTATAGATTTGTTTCTTCACTAAAAGCTATCAGAAGATTAGCGTGCACACATAAAACAGAAATTGTAATTTAATCCAAGTTCATTCACAAACCATAACACTCTATTGTATCATTAAAATTATTGACTGACCTGCGGTTCTGGAAAGTACACTTCAGAAGGCGAGTGAGCCATTGAACCCTCCATCAATCGCGTTCCTTCCAGGGAATGTTCAGGTGGAACTACATCAGAAGAATTAGAAGGCCTCTCCTCCCTTACTTCTTCAACTTCGTCCACATCAGAAGCATTAGAAGGCCTCTGCTCCCTTACTTCATCAACTTCGTCCTTGACATGATTAGATAGTTTAGGATCAATTTTCATTGAATGGGCTTGATCCTCTTGAGATATTTCAGCTCTTGAAGATGATAACGGCCACATTGATGATGAAATTGGATTCTCGGGTTCGTCCCAGACCCTTGAGAACTCTACTTCTGTCATACCCTCTTCCCCTTCCTCGTATATTTGTCCACGTGCCTTTCCATGTTCTTGAACTTTTGGTGCAAGTGGCGAAGCACCCCACAGTTCTTCACTCCCAGAAGTGAATTCGTTCTCGCTATCCCCGTCATAAATCAAGGACTCGTCATCATTGGATGAAGCAGTTCCATCTTCAATCAGAGGGGGTGAACCAATTTCTGAGACCTCCACTTGCATGTCAGAAGCTATGGAGTGGTTAGGGGTATGCCCAGGCTTGAGCTTGTAAAAGAAATGTTCCTCCATTCTCGTGTTGTCAATTGGAGAAGGGCTGGAATCATACGAAGGTTCAGCTACAGCTCTAGCCTTAGGAACTGGACAAGGGAGAGAGTTCGGTGCCCGATCATAAAACACCTCGGGAAATTTGAACGTTGTCGGTTGTATACTTTCTGAATTTTCAGCTGTCTTAGCATTAAGAATGTCTTCTGCAGAAGAAGATGGGTTTGACAAAATTTTCTTGTGCTTGATCGCATTCGCATCTTTGTTCATTTGAATATCACTTCCATTACCTAAACTTGGATCCTTGTAATGAGATTGCTCCATCTTCTCACCTATGAGTTTGATCCTGGTGGTTCCAACTTCTCTATCCCGTTCCTGTTTGTTAGCTACCTGGTTGGAAGATTGGGGTTCTTCTGTCACAAGATCAGTAACACTTAAGTTACGGCGCAAGGTTTCACCACCCTGAAATAATAAATGATCAACCAGCCGATCATGATTTCCCTTATTGCCTGCATAAAAAGTTTATTGATTCAGCCTTAGTAGCAGAAGTTTGTAGTATATTTTTCTTGGTTGCTGAAGAATGTAAAACAGGGGTTTGTCTTACCTGATTGCATTTTAGGTCTAGAAGATCCTCGGCCCTCGTGTTGACCTTGCCTGTTATCCTGGAAAGAATTTCCCAAAGAGAAGCTCTCATGCCTGCAGAAGGGAAATTCTTTCTGGTGATCTGCCATAAATTCTTCGTGGAAACTGTCAGCCATTAGATTAGGCTTTTCTTCATGTGGGTCGTATGGAAGGTCAAATGGATTTTTGGTTGGTAACAGAATGGAAGGGGCTGAACCGGGTATTTGGTCATCTGAACTCTTAGAAACGTGGAAAGTGTTGCTTCTGGCAACCATAACAGGATGCCTTGGACCTGAACCGGCAATACTATTCATTTTGAACGACTTTCTTGCTTTACGTCTTGCAATTAGCATCTCCAGCCTCCTATTTCTTTCTATCTCGGAATTCCCAAGATCCATGACATTCTTTTGATCATACTCGGTCCATTGTACAGCGTTTTCCCCACCCTTTTCCGATTCTTCTTCTTCATCATCATCATCTGCTTCGGAGCTTGAGCTCTCCAACTCCACTTCACCACCAACTTGAAGTTTTGTAGGCTGCTCATTAAAGCCATCACATGAGACAGCATCAGGATTTGGCGCCTGGCCGAGTTCTGAAATATTCTCACCGATGGACACATTGTGAGAGGAACTTTCTCCGCTATTCAAAGCACGGCTTTCTTTCTCCTCCATGATTATTTTTGGTTTTTCTTCGGCCAAGGCAGTTCTACCAATCAATTCATCATTTGAAATCATGGGGGAAACCATATCCTTTTCCTCTTTAACAGCATGTGCATCCGATTCGTCAATATTGTTCTTGTTGACATTTCTCTGCAACAGTCTCCGAGATTCAATAGAAGAGATCCCATGTTCCTTCCTCTCATCCCCGTGTTGGATTTTGGGACGTTGTGTATTCAAATAATAATGGATAAAAACAGCAGTGCAGCCAAGAAATGGTAGAGAGTAAATCAAGAAAAAGAATACTGAAGGAAGAAACAGGTATAAAATCAGCAAGGATAACAAAACACCTGAAGCAAAGGGATATTTTTGTGCCAATGCAGTACAAGTATTTATGGAAAATTTAACAACTCCCCACATGAAAGCTTGAAATTCCTTTGCATCAATACCCATTTTCATCCCTAAACAAACTACAAGGAATCAAAGAGATTGAAATTAATTTGAATGTGCAGTTCACAGGCTGCCTCTAATTATTGGCAGTTTTCAGACTTTTAAGAATATATTAGATATTAACAGACCACCATTTCAAGTACAGTCGGATCAGCCAGGTATCGATGGCCACCAAAACAAAATGAAGGATTCAAGTCAATCTTATGATCCAAAAAAAATCGGGGCTTGACAAAGAGAGGTCAGCTGTATCCAAGAATGACAACCAAGAAAAAACTTTTATTTGTTCATTTTTAGATATATTTGGTTGGTTGTGAGCTCTGAGAGATCCTTTTATTTTGGAAATTCACTTCTGTTTTTCTCTTCCTCCTCCTTGTTCCTGGTGGAAAAAAACAAAAAGCTAGATGAATTAATATTTAATAAATTAAATAATATTTTTGGTTGGGATTCAATATGAAATTAACAATACATTTACACACACGTGACTTAATTATAAATTACTTATTTATAAATTAATAATATCCCTATAATTAAAATTATAACAAATCACAAGTTTTATATCAACTTATCCGTTTTCATCAAAATGACAATAAGACTTGATGTCATGCTTTGGTTTGAAACACTTGAGCCAACCTACCTTGAGAAAAATAAAATTATAACATATCTATAAGCTATATCTTTTTATAAGCTTCTTTGCGGTAATTTTTATTATTATTATAATCACGTGCTTTTGGTATTGAATAAACCACTCTCAAAGAACCTTCTCTTACTCTGAAAATTTTGTGTTTTTGTATCACTTCACATCATGTTTTTTAATAGTGGTTGATAAATATTATAATGATTATTTTTTATTATTATTAACATGGATGTTTAGGTCATTTTACGTGCACCTCGACTAATTTTATGGACCTTAAAATTAACAACTATATAAGTTTTTATTAATCCTGATATTTGTGATACTCGAATTAAATATTATAATAACCACTTGATTGTATTTGATATTGTTGTGGGCTTTACTTGGAAGTCAAACTTTTCTAACACCCACGACTACAATTGCTTTTGTAACCAAGTTGGATTTTTTATATTGCATTGACACAATGCTATACTCATTTCATTCATTGTTGATTTTTTTATATCTTGAGATCGAAAGCCATTGTGTTTAGCTTTACTTGTTAGAGATATTGCATGTTCTTTTATATATGTTTTTGCTTGAATTAATATGTATGAAGTTTATTAATTAAATATATGTTTAATGTAATTTTAGTTTGTTATAAAAAAAAAAATGGATAGATACATTACTTCTATCAGATATGACTAATTCATAAACTTATTTTGGTTGAATAAATACATAAAATACCGATAATTTATAATTTGATAATTAGGTAATATTCGTGTAATCACAATATACAATAAACATATTAAGTTAAATGTTTTGAAAAAGAAAAAAGAATACCTTGATAAATTATTATTTTTGTTAATTAATGTATAAATTATTAATTTATTAATTTATTGATTAAATAATAAATTTCTATGGTTCCAAAGATATTAATTTATTGAGGTTTAGTTGTATACTAGATAGGGATTTGCTCTATATTGTGAATCCTAGCTAATTTTTTGTAAAATGTTTAGGCACCACAAGTGTATTTTTTTTTTTAAATCTAATAACTCGGGTTATAGCTTCGACCAACCATTTAGCCTTGGAAAAATTAATCTAGTCAAAACCTATTGATCTTTTTCTTTTTTAAAGAGGAACAATGTCATTTTTACATATTTATAAAATAAAAAAAAGATTGACTTAGGTTAAACCACCTTACTCGGGGCTCGAGACTTGCTCCAGGTTTATACCCGAGTCTGGTTTGATAAGTATATGATAGATAATTGTGACACGGGTCATTACAATTGAAGCACCATACATGAAAAAGCAGAGAAGTATAATCCTTTACAAATTAAATGCTGAATGATGTAATTAGTAAAAAAATCAATAAAAAAAAGGATCTAAAATAAAAAAAAAATAGCAATCTCGACCCGACAGTTTGACTTCTAACCTAGGTGATCTGAGGCCTCGGTCGGGCCTTGTTCTAATAAAAATAAAAAGGAGAATTGACCCGGTATGATCCAGATAAAAAATGGAGTTGACCCACAGCCCAATAAGCCATGGGAAAACCTATTCAAAACTCTTTGACCCTTTTTTTTCTTTTCAAAATGATATCATTTTTATATGTTTATAAAAAAATGAGTTGACACGAGTCAACCAACCTAACCTGGGTCAACTCACTTAACCCGTGACCCCGGATTTGCCTTGGGTCAATCCCAAGATAAGTTTAAAAGCTACACTATGGATAACTTTTAAAACTCGTGATATGAGTCATTATACCGGAAGTACTATACATGCAAAAACCGAGAAATCCAATCTTCAACAAATTAAATATTGAATGATGAAATTGAAAAGAAAAAAAAACTACACAAGAATTTAAAATAAAATATAGCAATTAAAAGAATAAGGATGAAAATAAAATAATAAAAAATAGAGGGCAAGAACAATTCTTTGATTGGAGAGTTAAATTAAAACAAAAAAAATAAGAAAATGGCAAAAAAATCATAAGTATAAGGACCAAATTAGAAAAAAAAATTAAAGACCGAGATTGAAATAACAAACAAAAAGAGAACAAACTTTCATTTATTGGAAAGAAGAGAAAAAGAGAGAGAGAAAAAAAGTCAATCGGTGACAAGCCGCCACACCGTCAACAACGCGCATTGCACCAGATTACCCTCCATGTAATGGAAAGGCTTGTTTGGTCATCGAGAGGCGCAATCCATGCACTGACGCGTGATAAACATGCATCAACAACTTTATTAATTAAAAAAATGATATCTAGAAGAGAAAATTACCAAATTACCCTCCATGTTTTATATATATATATCCATCCTTGTACAATTTTTAAATGATTAATAGATCATATAAAAAATTAAGATTATGATTTTCTAGAAAGGATAAAAGTATCACTTTATTGTAACAATTAATAGAAAATATATACCTTTGTATAATCTTTAAATGATTAATAGATCGTATCTAAAAAGATTAAAATATTCTTAAAATTAAAATTATGATTTTTTTAGAAAGGATAAAAGCATGCAGCGATGAAATGAAAAATATATCTAACATGCTTTCTGTTTTAGTTATTTCTTTATTATTTTATTTGGGTTGTTATAATTTTTATTTCTTAGCATGCCTAGGCACTCGTGGAGAATGAGGGTTTTTTATTATGAGTATTTTCTCAAAATAACACTTTCTCAAAAACGTTTGGAGAGGGTGCACAGTTCAAAAAGTTTTATGAAAAAATAACATTTAATGAGTTGTGTTGTTAGGGACGTTGCAATTATATAAATTATGTAATTTTAAAATAACTTATTTGTTGATGTAATTTTATTCTCAATATTAGTTCATTTAATTTCAAATAATTATTATACCTATCAATGAAAATAACTTCTTGTATTCAAATTAAATTTGAATGGGATTATTTAACCTAGTATATTAATTAATAATTATGATAATTATCAATGAAAATTTAAATTTTAATAAGATTTCTTAACTTAGTAGATTAATTAATAATTATGAATAAAAATTGGGAATAAAATGATGTTATTGAAAATAAAAAAGAGATAAAAGATATATATTAAATTAAAAAGGTTACATTGTTCTATTATGTTATTATCTATTAAATTGTGTTATTAAAAATAATGTAATTTATGTTATTATCAATAGCGCACTCTAGCGGTTAAGGCAATGCTATATCACTACAAAGGTGAGAATACAAGTTCGATCCCCAGGAAACGCACTTATTGGGAGGGGTAGTCACAAACCCCGAACGGGTCTAGTCTCACTATTTAAAAGGGTGTGAGAATACCCGAATAAGAACGAAAAAAAAATAACAAAACTCTGAACGATAGCTTAACTGGTCAGGCCTTAAAATTGTTCCTCAATGATCACAAGTTCGAGTCCTCTCAGGACCACCAGAGGTTTATATGGTTGTTAATTTCAGAATCCATTGAATAGTCGACGTGCGTGCAAGTTGACCCGAATACCATGTTAATAATAATAAAAAAAAAGATAAGACCCCAATTAAATTGAAATCTGCCTCACACTTATCCTTAAGTAATAATAATTAAAAAAAAAAAAAGAGGCACCTGCCCCTCATTATCATAATCTCCTAATAGATTTGCTTTTATAAAACACAGAATATGTACAGTTTAATTAAACTAATTAATCAATTCTTTTTCAAATACTCGAGGTAGCATTTGAATATCAAAGATAAAAATTGGAATGAGAAATTCATGGTTGGTTCTCGTCGTGTCTGCGATTTCTTGTTTCCCCTCCTTCCTCTGCGGCTAGCGGTCGTAAATGGCCAAATCAGGGGTCGAATATGGCCAAAAAGAGGCCTCATTTCAGTCGCTCAGAAGCCACAAAACCGAGCCCAGTCATTCCTCCTCCACTGAAAAATCAAAGAGTGTGGCTCTTGTTGCCTGAGCGAGTGTTGTGTCTCTCGCGCCCACCCGCAATTCTTCCTCACACGTGCTCACCTCACAACCTCAGATAAGACAACCACATATGGACATCACCGCAGCTAATCTTTGCCCATTCTTCTATCCAGTGCCTCTCGTCCCCATCAAACAGACGTTTGGAATAACTACAAATCAGTCCCCAAACATTACTTAATAGATCTAAAAAAAGCTTCGGGGCCAAATAGTTTTTATGATAATGAGGGGCTGGATAGGAGGTTTCAAAATTGACATCTTAAATTAAGTTTAATAATAATATACAATAATTTTTATGAATAAAATAATTTTTTAGATTTTTTTTTTAATTTGAGCAATAACATAATACAAACTCATAAACTAGTCTACGTTTAGGTAGACTTCTAATTTTTAACATATCTCTAAAAATATATTATTATATTTTTAATAATATATTTTAAAAAAGAAAGAAAAATAATTAAATATAGTATGATACTCGTATCATTAAATTGATAAAAATAAATAAAACAAAGAAAGAGTAATTTATTATTTTTTTTCTATTGTTTAAAAATGTGTATTAATGGAGTAATTTTCTATTTTATATATATGCATATCAAATTTAGTTATCATAATACGTAAATATATTGAATACAATAAATGTGTTTCTATCAATAAAAACTATATACATTTAATTTTTTTGAGCTTAATTTTATAAATTCTAATTTTTCGGTAATGAAAATTGACATGGAGGGATACAAATGTTAAACCAAAGAAAGTTTGTGGAAAACTTAGCAATACATCAAAACTCGAGGACTGAATTTATCTAGGTGGCTGATTTGTAATTATCCATATAAGTAACGATAGCACGAGGGAAATTATTACTATATAATATTCAACAGCCTTAATCTGACGGCAAATATTCAACGGTGATCTTCCCTTCCCTGCAATATCTCCTCCATAGCAAGAAATTTTGTGTTCTTTCTCTCCGGCCAACAAACACGTCCCCATAATAAACATGCATGTCTGTCTGATTGAGTGTTTTCTTAATCTATCATGTTAAGGGTTTAGGGTTTCAAAAAAAATTTATATTACAAAGCATGTCATCGATGCTTGAAATTCTAAGACCAATAACGCACATCTCTCCTACTCTTCCTCCTCCTCTTACTAAATTTCATTCAATTCGACTCCAGTCTTCTAGGGTTCTCCACCACCGTTTTGCCCCAAATATTAATAATAATTGCCTCTCTTTTCCTTCAATTAATCCCAAATCCTTCAGTTTTTTATCCAACACCAAAATCAGAGACTATAAAATCTTAGCTAAATGTCAAGAAAGCGATTCCACCGAGAAAACAAGCACCGAAACCGAACCACCAAACAATCCTCCGTCAGCGCCGTCTTCGTCGTCTAATTCGGGGTCCAAGCAGAAGAGAGAGAAGCGAGGGAAAAGCGAATGGTGGTTTTCCAAGAAGCAGAATTGGAAATGGCAACCTTTAATTCAAGCGCAAGAAATTGGTGTCTTGCTTTTGCAATTAGGGATTCTTATGTTCGTTATGCGGTTGCTCCGACCCGGAATTGCTTTGCCCGGGTCGGAGCCGACGCAACCCACTACCTTTGTCAGCGTGCCCTATAGTGAGTTTTTGAGTAAAATTAGCAGTAATCAAGTGCAGAAAGTGGAGGTTGATGGCGTGCATATAATGTTTAAGTTAAAAAATGAGGGAATTAGTAGTCAAAAGAGTGGTGGTGGTGGTAGTAGTAGTGAAGTGGTTAGTAGCAAGTTTCAAGATTCGGAGTCTTTGTTAAGGAGTGTGACGCCTACGACAAAAAGGATTGTGTATACTACGACGAGACCTACTGATATTAAGACTCCTTATGAGAAGATGCTGGAGTATCAGGTGGAGTTTGGTTCGCCTGATAAGAGGTCCGGTGGATTCTTGAATTCGGCATTGGTGAGTTTTGATTGGAAGTTAATTAGGAGGAATTGGTGTAAATATACTGTTTTTTTTAATTTCCTGTTTAAGTTTGCCGGTTGAGTTTGATGATATAACTGTTGCAAGTTTATGTGTTGCATTTAGTTTGGTTTTTAAGTACATTGCTAGAGTAGACTAGCATTGATGTTGAAAATATGAAGCAAACATCCATTCAATAGGGATTGGACGTTTGCAATCTGATTGAGAGAATCATTTTTTATCCTCAAAATTTCATTGTCCGAGGTTTTGTTTTCCTACCAGATACTGATATGCATATGAATTGTGAAGTTATTGATTATGGATCCTAGATTGAATCCAACATATTAAATTATAGTTTTAACAGAGTTGTTGTCATTATTACTGGCAATTTGATAACTCTCATAGAGAATTAGCACCAATTTTTAGCTAATTGCCTCATTGTTCACGCTCTATTAGCATGATCGATCACACTTTTCTTCCTTTGATTTTACATTTTCTCCTATGCTGTTCTTGTCATCTACCTCATTTATGCTGATCATAGGTCACTAGCCCTTGTCTGCTCAAAATGGATGGTGCATGTGATATTACTTCTTCTTTTTTTTATTCTTTGGATGAAACTTAACTGTTATTAGAGGAAAATGAAGAGAAGAATGCTACAAGATATGGCATGGGGTAATCGCAATCATGAAATTCTAGATATTTTGCTTCTTCTTTTTAGGATGGTGCTTCGCAGAAGATCTCCTGGATGAACCAAAAAATAGAAAAGAATCTCCCTCATATATCTATACACTTTTCTGCAGTCATTTGTTCTCATTGCTGTGTGTTGGGCTTGTGTTGGGGGGGTAGGTGCACCTAGTGCTTTGAAAGATGGAAAGACAAATTATTGAGGTTTTCTGCTGTGTTGTTGCAGGAGATGTTTCACTAGATGGAGATTAATATCTCTTTCTTTCTTCTGTTCCTTTCAGATAGCTTTGTTCTATGCAGCTGTGCTTGCGGGGCTTCTGCACCGTTTCCCTGTTTCCTTCTCTCAGGTGCTAACTTTCATCCTACCTTTTCAATTGTCTTGAACCTTATGCAATGTAGCAAGATTTTGAGTGGATCTATGCAAAGTTGTGCAGCATAAAGCTGGTCAGATTAGGAACCGCAAGTCTGGGGGCTCTGGAGGTTCAAAAGATTCCGAGCAAGGTGAAACGATAACTTTTGCCGATGTAGCTGGTATTGATGAAGCTAAGGAAGAGCTAGAAGAAATTGTGGTGTGTTATATCGGACCTCTTCATTAGTCCAATGGACCATCATGTCTTGCTCAGTGTTCTAAATCCTCTCTACTAATTCAGTAAAATGATCTTTACAGGCTGATGTTTACTGTACAGGAATTTCTCAGGAATCCAGACAGGTATACCAGACTTGGTGCTCGTCCTCCTCGAGGTGTTCTTCTGGTGAGTAAAGAAAGAAAAACTCAAGATGGAAGTTTATTGCATGGCAACAAGCTGACTGTTCCTCCAATCTCCAGCAAAAATCACCCCTAATTACTTGCACATTTCAACTTTGCTGGCCTCAGTTAAAATAAACTGCATACACATCACTCCACCAATCATCTCATTGTCCTTTTCAATGTTCACCAGATTGGACAATTGACAAAGATAACATGAGAAAGTAAACTGTGAACCCAAAAAATGGAAAATTGTTGATCTCTCTAACTGCTGTATATAGCCGTGTTTCTTCTCTTTTAAATATAAATGCTGTATTTTATCACTCTCGCACTCTGGGTCTCCCTAATTTTGTTCGTTCTCCAGTTCCCCATCCACTACCAGCATGCATGTCTTTGCTGAAATATCGTTTGATGACTTGCCTGATCCAAGAGAATAAATATAAGAGGCTGCAATGATTTATTCTATGGTTCAATTTTTTCATAAGTTCAGTGAGAATTATTTTTGTCTATCTTACAGGTGGGCCTTCCTGGGACTGGTAAGACACTTCTAGCAAAGGCTGTTGCTGGAGAAGCTGAAGTTCCCTTTATAAGTTGTTCCGCAAGTGAATTCGTAGAGTTGTATGTTGGCATGGGTGCCTCCCGTGTGAGAGATCTCTTTACCCGGGCAAAGAAGGAGGCACCATCCATAATATTTATTGATGAGGTAAGATTATGGGAATTTCTATCGTGTTGGGACATTATATCTTAAAAACCAAGGATGTTTTAATGCAAGTTACATTTTTCCATATGCAGATAGATGCTGTGGCAAAAAGTCGTGATGGAAAATTCCGCATTGTTAGCAATGATGAAAGGGAGCAGACTTTGAATCAGTTGCTCACTGTATGCCTCTTTCTTGAAAGTATTATTCATTTCTGAAATGTTCCTGGCTATGTCACTGCTGAAGTTGAAATGTTTGAAATGCATCGCAGGAGATGGATGGGTTCGATAGCAATTCTGCTGTGATTGTTCTTGGTGCAACAAATCGCTCTGATGTGTTAGACCCTGCACTCCGCCGACCAGGAAGATTTGATCGCGTGGTTATGGTTGGTACTCTGATTCACTTACATCTTGGCACACACTTTATAGTTCAACAATAACAGATGTCACCGCGATTTGTCTCATCTCTGTCTTTAGGTGGAAACACCTGATAGAAATGGAAGAGAAGCCATTTTAAAAGTACATGTTTCCAAGAAGGAACTACCTCTAGGAGAGGATGTTGACCTCAGTGATATTGCCTCTATGACTACTGGTTTTACTGGGTATTCCCTCCCACGACTAATTTTAGATTTTGTGTCTCATTTTTGGCTAAGTTAGCACGAGTGACCTTTTAATTCTTACTTCATGCAGGGCAGATCTTGCAAATCTGGTAAATGAAGCTGCTTTGTTGGCTGGAAGGAAAAACAAAGTAGTGGTGGAGAAACTTGATTTCATTCAGGCAGTGGAGCGGGCAATAGCGGTATCTCTCTCTCTCTCTCTCTGTCTCTCTCTCTGTATGTATGTGTGTGAGAGTTGCAGGATGGTGTTGTGACTGCAGGAAATCTCCTCTTTTTATGATCAATTTCTTGTTTTCTCAGGTGCTGCTTTCCTAATTTGATTTATAGTTTAGACATTTTTATCTGTTGACAAGACATTGACAATTGATAATGATTTAACCTCTTTCACGATTTAGTTCCTTTTGGTGACTTATGACAGTTATTTAAAACTCCCAAAAATACATGTAGGACACCTGCAGAAAGTTTTTGAGTGAATTTTACCTTGTTTTTCAATGGCCACTGTGTTTATATGTGTTCATACTTGGTGTTAATGAGGTAAAAGCCAATATTAATTCAACAAGAAAAAATCAAGATTTGCTGTCTGTTCTGCATCAATGCTGTGAAAAGTGTTATATATATATAACACTTTTCACAGCATTGAAAGATTGATAGATGAATTGGGGTTTTACTAAAGGAAGTTTTCTAGGGTTTTGATGGAGCAATTTAATATGATACATGATGCTTACAATATCAAAGGATACAAGATTCTATGCTGCACTTTTGGATTTTCTCAAAGCATCTCAACCAAGGTCCCATGGGTTTGGATTTTCTCAAAGCATCTCAACCAAGGTCCCATGGGCATTACATATGGAAGCAGGGTTGCAGTTAAGCATTTGAAATTTCTGCAGAACTGTCCTGGCATTGAAAAAAAATTACATAACTATATGGATTTTGGGATTTCTTGTAACCACGAATGTAAGACTCCCCTAAAATGGGAAATGAAACCGTGCATGATATTTAATAAGACCTACTAACATCAGTAGACCATATCTAAGACCCAATAAAAAATAACCCAGCTGATAGCTGTGGATATAATTTTTAAAGTACTCGTGACCTATAAAATTTAAGAAAACTTCAACAAAAATAAACAACCAACATGCTTAGCTAAGTATATATAAAATAGGACTCTGTGCCTAGACTGGAGAAGGCCCCTAGAGGCCCTGCAGTTAATTTGGAGATGTTAAAGGCCCTTTGTCCTGCAACAATTGGATTCTGATTTTTGCTGCTTTTATCTGTATCTTCAAGTGCTTTGGGCCTGTATATAATGTTGTCTTCCACAAGCTCAGAGAGCATTTTCCAGTGCACTTGCTTATCTTTGTATTACTCCTAGCTCCTCTGTTTTGCAAGTTTTAATCGTATCATGCTCTTATCTATTCAGTGCACATTTTGTGCTTTCATGGTTGTGGTGACTTTGTGCCTAAGTTACCAAATGTCCTCCCTTCCCTCCCTCCTTAATGGCCAATAAGATTCGGTTATAATTGAAAAGGGAGTTTGTAAACCTTGAGTATAATGCAAGAACTGAACCAGTCATTTGTTTTCATAGGGCATTGAGAAGAAGACTGCCAGGTTGCAAGGAAGTGAGAAGGCTGTGGTTGCACGCCATGAAGCCGGTCATGCAGTAGTAGGTACTGCTGTTGCTAATATCCTTACTGGACAGCCACGTGTTGAGGTAAACATCACAGGAACACTTTTACTGATTGTGGTGTAAGTTTATTTGTCATTAGTGAGGCTGCATCCACGGGAATTATGCCACCCTTAATGGCATGTCCATACTGTGTCATATTGTCATGTGCTTGAGGAGATTACTTGAGCTCAAAAGCATTGTTATCATTGATTGCTCACTGCATTTTCTATTTTCTCATGTCTGATTTTCTAATTGGGCTGGAATAGAGACTTTCATGGAGAAATTTTTTATATATGGAATCCTGGGATATCCAAATCCTAACAGCTGTTTATATACTTAATTCTAAAGTAGTCATTGAATTGAACAATCAAATGAGAGACTTTTTTTTCTGGACTTCTAGGAAGAAAAACGGATGGAAGTAAATACTTTTAACACTACTAATATCAAAATTAGTGGATTCTTTTTTATTAGAACTACTGCCTGGATTTTCTTGGGCATACGAACTTACATAAAGTCAGAAATGAGACATCATATTTAGACCACTTATAATTTACCGAATGGTATATAGAATAGACAGTAACAATTACTTCTTTGCATATCATTAGAAGTTGAGCATATTACCAAGGTCAGGAGGGGCATTGGGCTTTACTTATATACCAGCAACAAACGAGGATAGATATTTGCTCTTCATTGATGAGTTGCGCGGCCGCTTGGTTACTCTTCTCGGAGGACGGGCAGCAGAAGAAGTTGTGTATTCAGGTCGTGTCTCAACAGGTGCCCTGGATGATATTCGGCGGGCTACTGATATTGCATACAAGGCAGTAGCTGAATATGGTCTTAATCAGACCATAGGTCCTGTGTCTTTAGCAACACTTTCTGGAGGAGGGATGGATGACTCTGGAGCTGCTCCATGGGGAAGGGATCAGGTGCTGTGTTATTTAAAGTTCGCTTCCTTCATCTCATGTAGTATGGTCGAAAACTGACATGAAATTGATTGCCACAGGGGCATCTTGTTGATCTTGTTCAAGGAGAGGTGAGAGCATTGCTGCTATCTGCCCTTGATGTAGCACTTTCCGTTGTGCGTGCTAATCCAACTGTCTTGGAGGGACTTGGTGCCCATCTGGAAGGTAATATTTGACGCTAGCTAAATTCAGTACCATAGTGTTTGGTGCGTTATGTTATTGATGCATTGCCAAGTTGGAGTCCATTAATTGCCACACATTCTTTCTAGTTGTCCTTTTAATATGCCAATACCATTGACTATGGTTCATCTTAAAACTGTTAAACTGCTTAGCTGGTATGGCGTGTACCTTTCCTCAATGCATTGCATGAGATACATAGTTTGTATTTGTTGTCAGATACCATCCAGGGTGCCCAGCCCACAGAAGTTGATGTAGGTTAGATTCTGGGTTTGCATATTGAATTTCTTATGATACTGGGTTGCTGTAAATTCAGTGTTTGTTATGTTTCGAAGAGTTACTACCTGTAATTTCCATAATGTTCTGACTTTTACTCTTTTTCAACGGCTTGGTCAGAGAAAGAGAAAGTAGAAGGCAAAGAGCTGCAAGAGTGGTTGAAGTTGGTAGTTGCTCCAAAAGAGCTTGTGCTCTTTGTCGAGGGCAAGCAAGAATCTCTTCTCCCGCTGCAAGCAGGCTCCTAATGAACAATGATTGTGCTCTCAGCTCTTCATTATCAGGCAAAAGATGGAGCTAGCCTGTAGCGCCTCCAGCCATTATAATATTGATGAACTTAGTGGCATGATCTTTGAGCTCACCCCTACAGCATTGTATATTTCAATGAGGTAAATTTTTGGCGTCTTTTAATATTTACTGGTCCAAGGGCATAAGGAATGGTGGAAAGCTGCAGATCTGCCGCTGCCGCTGCCAGAGCTTAGTCAAGCCTCTCACCATCTTGACATTACCCCCTTGTACACTACTAGTTGGTTTTGAAATCCATTGTCCATTGGCAATTATTTCAGGTGGTACAGTGTCAGGTCTATGGCAATTGTATCTTTTTTTTTATTATTATTATTTTCAGTTGTATACATGATTATTCTGTGAAATATACATAATAACAGTCCACACAAGCTGGTTTGGTAGAGGCCTGAAGAAACGTTGTGCACTGTTTTCCTCACCGGAATTATACAAGTCATTTGTTTCTTACGTACTCTTGCGTCTAAATTTCGGGTGGAACCTCGCTGTCTAGGACCCTGGGATGTGAGGATGGAACCCATATTGTAGTGATGCTCTATGCTTTCTGTTTCACTGTAGAGAGGAACTCGATTGGTCAGGTAAATTTGTGACGAAGCTGTTCTGCAGCCTAGCAAATCTAGTGTGTACGGGGAATGATAAGCAGGGAAAAGACATTAAATGGAGAACCATTGGTTGAAAAACTACAATGGATTCCCGACGAGTTAACTGTACGAAAATTTCAACGCTTAAGAGCCTGGAAGCTCGTTTAAGTCTCTTTTACAGTGCGTGTTTTTATTTATTTTTAGATGCATTTTAAAAATGCTTCTGTCATGAAAAAAAAATTAATATATTTTTAAATAAAAAATCTGAGTGGTTTATCAGCCAGCCAGCCAACGAAAGAGGAGGGGAGGGAAGTGCAAGCCGACTAGTCAAGTGGTGCCTAGACATATCTGCACTTGATGATCTGTCATGTAGAGTGATGGCGATTCATCACATTGATATTTTTCCCGGGTCTAAAATATCAGCGTTGCTTTCGGGAAATGACTCATCTTCCGTCTCTTCCTACAGGAAAAATACAGGAGTCTTGAGGAGGACCACACGTCGCTGGATGCCTCTACACCAAAATATAGCCTTGGCTTGGGTGAAGAGTTTAATCAAGAGGTGTGTAGCATTAATTTCCTGCAATTCATTACCACGAAAAATGAATTGGAGCTTATCATGGTTTTGTCTAAAATTCATTATTTAATAATTCAGAGTTTCAAGCACTCGTTGTCTCTACTCTCCAGGTTTTGGAATTTGGAGCGACTCTTGGAAGTTAAATATTTTTCTATAATTTATCTGCTAGTTTAAATCATTGATAATTATGGAAAAAAAACACATATAATGCTAAAAAAATGCATTTCTTTAATTACCGTTCTCAAATAAAAACATAATAATACTTTACAAAAGATAAAATAAAATAAAAATAGTATGATGAAATTGTTAATATTTTTTTTAAAAAAATAACTTGACTAATTAAGTAAAGATAATTAAGAAAATAATATAACAAAAATAATTATGCAAGAAGTCATCTGATATGCGTGTTTTCGGTTGAAGAATCAAACTTGGAGTATTTCAAATACAATTAATCCTACATCTTTACTTTTGGATATCATCAAAGCTTTAGGAAACCTTGAAAAAAAATCAGACTTGAACAATAGGGAACTTACAAAAAATAATAAATAAAATAACTCAAGATAACTTAAATTATTTTAAAAATTCATAAAATATCACATAGAATGTAAATAAAAAAAAACAGAGCGTGATCACTAATAATATAAATGATGAAATTAAAAAAAAAATTAAAAAAAAAACAAATCATGCAAACATGAATGAACCTTCTAAATTTGCACTAAGATCTTAAACTCATAACCCATTAAATTCTAGATTCATACTAAATCAAGAAACTCAGTTCTTAACCAATTTAATGTTTATTAGCCAAAATATATATAACAAAGAATAACAAATAAAAGAAAAAAGCTCTGGTTATTTTCAAAATCAATAAAAAAAACCCTATAGAAAGCAACTAAATAAAAATAACAGAACCCAATATCCAATAAATGTTGAACGATGAACTTAAAAAACATAGCTTAAAGAAAAGAAAAGAAAAACAAGTAAATTAGATCGAACCTTCCAAATCTGGATTAATCTCCAAAACCCAAAGCCCATGAAATCATAGACCCAAGATCAGTCAGTAAGGTCAATTTTCTACTTATCTAATGTTGAATAACGAGATTAGAAAAAAATTATCAATTTAAAAAATGTGTCGAAGCAATAAAAATTACGATGATGAAATTTGATAGGAAAAAAACCTTAACAGTGATGAAATTTTTTTAAAAAAATATTATCATAGATAAAAGAAATAACAATCAAAAGATGAGAACTAAATTTGAAACATTAAAAAAATCAAAATGGATGAAATTAAAAATGAATTTTAATTTTATAAATTATTTTACAAAATTTAGTCCAAAAATTAAGGGATGGAATCTGAAGAAAAATATAAATTTAAAGAATTAGCAAAAAAACCCAAAAAAAAAAGATTCAAGATAACGAGAGTTATTTTTAAGACAAACAAAAAATTCTACAAAAAGCAAATGAATGAAAAAAAAAAAAAACCAAGTTTCCAATTGAATAAATGCAAAAGGATAAAAACAAAACAAAGCAAAACCGACATGAACCTTTAAACCCGGTATACTCTTTAAAACCCGCAACTCATGAAATCTTGAACTTAGGTTCAATTAAGAAACTTGGTTCTTAATCAAGTTAATGTTGAAGGATGGAATCGTGAAAAAAAATATCAATTTGAAAAACTTGTTAAAAAACTTGTTAAAGTAAAAAAAATAACAATAAAAAAAAACAAAGATCAAATTTGTTAGGTAAAAAAATCCAATGAGGATGAAATTGTAAAAAAAAAATTAAAAAAGAATCTCAAACAAAAGAGATAACGATTAAAAGAATAGAACCAAAAAAAATATCAATTTGAAAAACTTGTTAAAAAACTTGTTAAAGTAAAAAAAAATAACAATAAAAAAAAACAAAGATCAAATTTGTTAGGTAAAAAAATCCAATGAGGATGAAATTGTAAAAAAAAAAATTAAAAAAGAATCTCAAACAAAAGAGATAACGATTAAAAGAATAGAACCAAATTTAAAAGATAAAAAATGAAAAAGGATGAAATTAAAAAAGAATTATAATTTTATAGATTATTTAAGATAAAAAAAATAGTAATTAAAATGACACTAACCAGATGTTAAGTAAAGAAAAATTAAAAGGGTTGGGCTGAAATTTTGAAGAGGATGTCACAAAATTCTAGATGGATAGAGGGAAAAAAAGAAAAAAAAGATTGAGGCTTCTTAAACGTCATTGAAAATGGTGGTATTTGGTGACTGAACGACTTGTACACGTCACTCAAAAGGCATGAGGGCCCCACTTGTTGGCGCATACGTGGCATGTGCCAACAAAGTTTTTTTAATATTAAACATTTATTAAATTATAAAAATACCCACATGTTAACTTAGTATTAACAAAAAAAAATCATGATGAAAAGATATAAACACCTCTAGAGAATAGTTTTGTTAATTTTGAACCGATGAGTAGTTAAATAACATAATTTTAATTAAAAAAATTGAAAAAAAAAGAAGACATAAAAGTCCCTGGACTAAGTCATTGTTTTTTTTTGTTCCCAGGGTATTTAAGAAATTTAACTATTTAAAAATAACATTGAATCAAAATAGAAAAATCATGTTGCCCTCAAATCCTAGGTAAATGTTTTTTTGAGCCAAGAGAAAATTTGTCATAACATTGTTTTATTGAATAGTGTTTATTGGTTTGGGTTATATTGCGGGAAGGGTTTTTTTAACACAAGAAAATATCTAGGTGTTGCTAATATTTTTTATAGTATAACAAATTTTAAAACCGTGTCAAGGTCAACCCAATGTAACCCCGATCAATTTGGTAAGTCCAAAGATAACCCAAATGATCAGTAAAAATATAGTTTGTTTCAAAATAAATATTCAAGATGACTTTTTAATATATATATTTGAGAGAGAGAGAGAGAGAGAGAGAGAGAGAGATGATCAATTTGGGTTAATCTGTCAATTTACATGTCTGGTCATGAGAACATGATAACCCCATAAAAAATAAATTATGAAGCCTAATTTTTAATAAATTCAATGTTGATGGATTGAAAAAAAAATCAATTAAAAAAATTACCTGAAAAAATAACTTGAGTCAACCTATCAAACTCGCATATCGGATTATGAGATTGAGATAACCTAATATAAATAAAATTAAAATAAATTATGAAACTCATTTATCAATTAACCTAGTGTTGAAAGATGAAAATGAAAAAAAAAATGATTAAATAAAGAACAAAAAAACCCGATCCAAGTTATTCAAGTTAATCCGCCAAACTCGTGACCCGAATCATGAGACAAAAATAACCTCATAAAAAGAAAATCAAAACAAATCATAAAGTTTAATTCTCAATCAACTCAATATTGAAGAATAAAATTTAAAATAAAAAAAACTAAAAAAACAAAACTTAAGTCAATCTATCAAATCTACATTCTAAATTATGAGATTAAGATAATTTCATAAAAAATTTAATTTAATGTGAAAGTTGAAACTGAAATTTTAAAAAAAATAGGTTGTAAAAAAAAATTAAATAAAAAAAAACTATTACATGAATAGTGTTTTACCAGGAAGATTCTTTTATTTTTTGTTTTCTTAACAATTCTATTAACTACTCCAGAAATAGACGGATATATTTAGTAGAAAATGTTTAACCACGTATTCAAATCCCGTTTGTCGGCCAACCCTTTTTTATTTTCCGTTCACTGTCACCATTCCAAATCACTTTATTTGGAAAAAAATCAGCAACCAAACTCCATCAATTTTGTCGGCATCCTGCTCCTCTCAAATTTTCTAGTGCCACTCCAGTCCAGTCCTACTCGTGTGATCAGCACGTGACTGAACTTGGACTAAGTCTTTGGAGAGATATTTAATGCCGCTTAAGGAGGAGTGAGAGTTATATATATTCCACGTCAGCAAGCGATAACTTTTTATGACCTCCTCTTTCATTCATCACTCCTTGCCTGTGATTTATCAGGTAAGGTAACTGCCCGAGTCCACATACACACGTACACAGAGAAGAGAGAGAGATTTTTAAGGATTTTTAAGGATTTTTATTTTTTTTATTTTTAAATTATTTTGATACGATAATATTAAAAATAAATATTAAAAATAAAAAAATATTTTTTAAATATTTTTTTTTTTTTAAAAAGAAACGATTGAAATCCGAAGATATAAATGAGCACCATCAATCGAGACTACCAAAAAGTAAAAGTACCGAAGCCAGCGGGAGTGCCAACTGCCAGGCGCCAACTCAGCTTCTATCGGCACCTCTCCCTCACTCACTCATACAACACATCAACAGATAAGCCTGCCTGCCCACTTCTCCAGTCCAGTCTTCGACGGGTTCAGCTTCATTTGTGATCTTTTCTCTCCATGGCATCTGTCCAAGCTGCTGCTATTTTGACATCCTCAGCTGTAACCAAGAATGGCATTACCACTGCCTTTTTACCACCTGGATTTTCGAGTGCATCAGCAGCAGCATGCAAGAAGGATTTTTGCGCTCGCTCTCTGGCGTCGGGAGCCAGAGCTACTTTAACATTCGATCCACCACCAGCAACTAAGCAAAAGAAGAACACTGTCGATCCTTCTTCTCCTGATTTTCTTCCTCTTCCCTCTTTTGAACAATGTTTTCCAAAGAGCACTAAAGAATACAGGTCTTCTCCTTCCTTCCTTCTTTTTTTTATTTTATTGATTTCCTTATTCAATCTACGCTCATCGTAAGAACAGACTTTGTCAACTGGTTCCGTCCACTTATTTGATTCGGTTTGCAGGGAAGTTAAACATGAAGAATCTGGTCATGTCCTCAAAGTTCCGTTCCGACGAGTCCACTTGTCCGGCGATGAACCAAGTTTTGATAACTACGATACCAGTGGGCCTCAAAACATCAGTCCCCGCGTAGGTATGCAGCTTGTCTTGTCTTGTCTATCTTTTAATTTTCGGTTCATCACCTTCCTTACCCTTGCATTAACAATTAACTGACTTTTGTTACTACTTAACAAATTATCGGGAGGGCCAAAATTTTACATTTTTATTTGGGGATGGCCATTACATTAGAACTTATTTTAAAAGCTTCAAATAATAAGGGGATTTTGAAATTTTTGTTAACTTTGGGGGATTTGTCCGTCTAGACTGTTTTTTTTTTTTTAACTGATGCTTGGGTTATGCTGTTTTCTACTGTCAGCTTTCTTTTTCTTGACTGTCATGTCATGGTAGTTTTTGTGGGCTAAGAAAGACGGACTTGTATCATGAAATTAATTTGCTACTGTAAATGAACGGTGTTGTGTCTTCAGGACTTCCTAAGCTGCGTAAAGAATGGGTTGACAGGAGGGAGAAGTTAGGAACACCAAGGTACACTCAGATGTACTATGCGAAGCAGGGAATTATAACTGAGGAGATGCTGTATTGTGCTGCTCGTGAAAAGCTTGACCCGGAGTTTGTGAGGTCAGAGGTTGCTCGTGGGAGGGCTATTATTCCTTCCAACAAGAAGCATTTAGAGCTGGAGCCGATGATCGTTGGAAGAAATTTTTTGGTTAAAGTTAATGCAAATATTGGAAATTCTGCCGTTGCGAGCTCTATCGAGGAAGAAGTTTATAAGGTTCAATGGGCAACTATGTGGGGTGCTGATACTGTTATGGATCTTTCCACTGGTCGTCACATTCACGAGACCCGGGAGTGGATCTTACGTAACTCTGCTGTGCCAGTAGGTACTGTGCCTATCTATCAAGCACTTGAGAAAGTAAATGGAATTGCTGAAAATCTTAGTTGGGAAGTCTTCAGAGACACCCTGATTGAACAAGCCGAGCAGGGTGTAGATTATTTCACAATTCATGCTGGGGTTCTGCTGCGGTACATCCCTTTAACTGCAAAGCGCATGACAGGAATTGTTTCGCGAGGAGGATCAATCCATGCAAAGTGGTGCTTAGCTTATCACAAGGAGAACTTTGCATACGAGCATTGGGATGACATCCTTGATATATGCAATCAATATGATGTGGCCCTGTCAATTGGTGATGGACTGAGGCCTGGGTCCATATATGATGCCAATGACACTGCTCAATTTGCAGAGCTTTTAACTCAAGGGGAACTGACTCGTCGGGCATGGGAAAAGGATGTACAGGTAATCATTTATCAATATATATTTTAGAACTTCTAAGCTTCATGCAAGAGCTATGCAACAAAGGAGTATTTTTTTGGAAGTATACACTTCATGTTTACTGTTTGAATGACACTATTTGGTTTTCAAATCTTTTTGTGTGCTTGGTGTAAATATTAGTGGCTTTCATGCATTGAACCATCAAACCAGAGATGACACAGATGGATGCCCAAGATTATGTTTTAATTAGCAGAGCATTTAACTTTTTTCCAGCCATGCTATTTTCTGAAAGATTAACTGCTTTCTTTTTGGTTTTAATCTGTGACCTACATGTTCATGTACTTTTCTAGGTTATGAATGAAGGGCCTGGACATGTTCCAATGCACAAGATTCCTGAGAACATGCAAAAACAGCTAGAGTGGTGCAATGAAGCTCCTTTCTATACTCTTGGACCTCTAACAACTGACATTGCTCCTGGATATGACCACATCACCTCTGCTATTGGCGCTGCCAATATTGGGGCTCTTGGCACTGCACTTCTCTGTTATGTCACACCAAAGGAGCACCTTGGACTGCCAAACAGAGATGATGTGAAGGCTGGAGTTATAGCGTACAAGATATCTGCTCATGCTGCTGATTTGGCAAAAGGTCACCCTCATGCGCAAACCTGGGATGATGCTTTAAGCAAGGCAAGATTTGAGTTCCGATGGATGGACCAATTTGCTCTGTCATTGGATCCCATGACGGCCATGTCCTTCCATGATGAAACCCTCCCATCAGAAGGTGCAAAAGTGGCACATTTTTGCTCCATGTGCGGGCCTAAATTCTGCTCTATGAAGATAACAGAGGATGTTCGAAAGTATGCAGAGGAGCATGGTTATGGTAGTGCAGAAGAAGCTGTGCAACATGGGATGGATGCCATGAGTGCTGAGTTCCTGGCTGCTAGGAAAACTATAAGTGGAGAGCAACATGGTGAAGTTGGTGGAGAAATTTACCTGCCAGCAAATTACATCAGTTCCTCGGAGAGATGAAGGTAAGCTTTTGTGCAAATACTAGAAAGAGCATCAAAGTAAACGAAGTGCTTCTTGTTAATACTTTAACAAACCCTCCATCCATGGAGAAATGACACCCCTGAGGCAAATGCTGGCAATGAATGCTGAATATGCGGCCAACCTATGATCTAAGTGCACTTTCCATTTGCAGTAAATGGCCATGAATGCTACTAATCGAAGGGCTTTGGTTGCACCAAATATATTGTGTTCGAATATTGTTCATATTTGTGCTGCTAATGCATATCCTGTCAATAATAACCTAGCCAGTTCCTTTG
>Ga0307516_10002478_pt1 | contig 24621 bp, 26 predicted proteins | sample 19_EM_MG_FD_203310 | JGI IMG/M metagenome (GOLD analysis project Ga0307516, IMG submission 203310) | Populus trichocarpa ectomycorrhiza microbial communities from riparian zone in the Pacific Northwest, United States - 19_EM | ecosystem: Host-associated > Plants > Roots > Unclassified | place...
TGTCGATTGCGCCGCGCGCATGATCGGCCGAGATGGCCCTTGGCAGCAGTGGCGTCGTGCTCCACGACGCCACCGCCGGCACGGCGCGGATCAGTGCCGGGTCGATCTCGCCGCGGTACTGACCCCAGCGAAGAAAGGCACGCAGCGCTGTGACGACATGCTTGAGAGCGTGTGGGCATGCGTGCTGAGGCTGGCGTTGCACGAAACCGATGAAGTCCGTCGCATGCAGTGCACCGAGGTTAACGAGCTCGTTGCCGAAGCGATCGACGAGGAACTCGCGCACGCATGCCCGGTAGCCGCCGATCGTAGTGGCGGCTAGACCGCGATCACGCAACAGGAACTGCTCGAAGCCGGCGAGCAGCGTGTCGGCGGGAAGCGTGCGGACGGCTGTTGCTGTGCACAGCCTCTGAACCCGCAGGTAATGCAGGAGCTGCTGCAGTGCTGGTGCCTCGTAGCGGTGCGGCTTGCTCCGACAGTCGCTGCGTGGCTGATAGGCCCGGCGCGAGAACTGCTCGATGTGCGCTTCGCACAGCTCCGCGAGCCCGATGCCTCGCTTGCCCAGCCACGCGTCGAACGCCACAGCACGCCATGCCTTGGCACGCACGCACACAACAGCGTACTGCTGATCGATCAGTGACGTGATGTACGCCGGCAGGTGCGGCGACAGAGGCCCGGTGGCGCTTCGAACGAGCGCCATCGCGCCCTTGAGGGTTGGTTCCAAGATGGTCTCCTTGCAGGCGGAATGCCTGGCAAGGAGGATTGCTATGTCCAGTGTTGGTGGCGAGCGAGCGTGGCTGGCTTAGGTGAGCGCCATGCGACGGGACATAGTCCGGCTCGGGACATAGTTCCGCTTTGTCTGCTGCAATGGCCTGGTGGTGGGCGAGGTGGTGGAGGACATCCGCATTCCGCACAAGGGGAACATCCAGGGCGAGGTGATCGAAGGCGCGTTCCGCGTGCTCGACGAGTTCGAGGCGGTGGAAGAGCACACCGAGGCGATGAAGGCACTGCAGCTCCAGCCGCCGGAGCAGATCGCCTTCGCGACTTCGGTCTTGGCGCTGCGCTTCGGCGAGCGCGCCGTGGAAGAGGCGGGCGGACATCGCCCTGCGCCGGTAACAGCTCGGCAGCTGATCGAGGCGCGCCGGCCCGAGGACATCGGGAACAGCCTCTGGAGCACCTTCCAGCGGGTGCAAGAGAACGTCATTCGGGGCGGCCAGGCCGGTCGCAGCGTGCAAGGGCGCCGGCTCCAGACAAGGCCGGTGGGCAGCATCGATCGCGGCGTCAACCTGAACCGGGCCCTCTGGATGTTGGCAGAGGAGACGCGGCGCTTGAAGGCCTGAGCTTCGGCGCGGCCGTGCCCGGTGAAGTGCCTCGCACCCGATGGACTGACCGTCGACGCAAGATGCTCACTTCGCTGAGCCGGATGCCGCTCCTCGGAGGAGGTGGTGCGAATCCATGGCTCGATGTCATCCGAACGATTGCGACTGTGCGCCGGGCGTCGGTGAGAGATCTGGCCACCTCGGTACATTTGCAGCGTGGTTGAACGCACCTATCTCACGACGAGCTTCAAGGAAAAGGACGAGGTCAAGGCCCTTGGCGCTCGCTGGGATGCTGCCGCCTCCAAGTGGTACGTGCCCGAGGGCAAGTCGCTGACGCCTTTCTGGGCCTGGTTGCCGCAAGCGCCGAAAGTCGCGCAGTCCCCGCCTTCCACTGAACTTGACGTGCAGGCGAAGGGCGTGTCCCTCTCTCGTCTGCTCGCCGGTGTGTCGGCCGCCATCTCGCGCGCCTTCGCCGACAGTGTGTGGGTGTCCGCGGAAGTCGTGCGCGCCTCGGCGAATCGCGGGCACTACTACCTGGAACTGTCGGAGCGCAGCGACAACGGCGACGTGCTGGCCCAGGCCCGCGCGGTGATCTGGTCCCGCCACGCGCAGGCGCTGTTGACGCAGTTCAAGCAGGCGACCGGTGCCGACCTTGACGCCGGCATCAAGGTGCTGCTGCGCGCCAGGCCGGTGTTCAAGTCGCAGTTCGGCTTCAGCCTGGAGGTCGACGGAATCGACCCGTCGTACACGCTCGGCAACCTGGAGGCAAAGAAGCGCGAGATCCGGGAGCGATTGCGCGCGGAAGGCTTGTACGGTCGCAACCGGGCACTGGCGGCGCCCTGGGACTACGAGTCTGTGCTGGTGGTGGCGCCAGAGCGAGGCGCAGGCCTCGGGGATTTTGCGAAGGAGGCGGAGCGCCTGCAGCGTCATGGCGTGTGCAGCTTCGCCTACGTGCACAGCCGGTTCCAGGGGGAGGGCGCGGCCGCAGAGATCCGGGTCGCCGTCAGCGCGGCGCTGGCCACATGGTCCTCGCCGAAGCTGCCCGATGCCATCGTGATCATCCGGGGCGGTGGTGCTGTCAACGACCTCGCGTGGCTGAACGACTATGAGCTGGCGAAATTCGTCTGTGAGTGCCCGGTACCGGTCCTCGCCGGCATTGGCCATGAGCGCGACAGCACCTCGATCGACGAGGTGGCGCACCGTTCCTTCGACACGCCAAGCAAGGTGATCGCCGGCATCGAAGAGGCGATCAGGACGCGCTCGCAGGAGGCCCGAGCACATCACGTGACGGTCCTCGCCATGGTGCGATCAGGCGCCGACCAGGCCAGGGAGGAGATTCGCCAGCTTCGTCGCGATGTCGAAGGGGACGCGCGGGCTTCCTTGTCGACGTCCAGGACCGAGGCAGAGCGTTGGATGAACAGCATCCGGCTCGACGCGGTTCGTTCCGTGCACCAGGGGAGAACTTCGAGCGATGCGGTCTACCAGGCCGTCCGCGGCGACGCGCGGCGGACCGTTGCCCTGATCGCTCGCGATGTGCCTGCCTTGTTCAACGGACTGAGGCTGAAGGCCATCGATTCGCTGAACCGGGCACGACGGCAGGTTGATGGACAGCTGCCCCTGTTGCTGAACCGTGCGACGGCGGTCGTGCGTTCCCGGAGCCAGGGTGTCGAGTCGCAACTGGAGACCGTGTTCGAGCGAGGCAGGCGATCGGTACGAGATGCATCCAGCAAGTCCGAAGCGCTGATGCGCGAGATCGCGGGCCAAGGACCGCAGAAGACGCTGCGCCGCGGATTCGCGGTCGTGCGGACGCCGGCCGGTCATACGGTGACCGCCTCGCGTGAGGTCGCGGATGGCGCTGTGATCGAAGTGAGCGTGCGTGACGGTGTCATCGAAGCCGTCGTGCGCGGCACGCGAGATCCAAATGCCGCCGATGAAACATGAATCGATAAGGAGAACACCAATGGAAACCCAATCATTCCGAGAGGCCTACGAAGTACTGCAGCGCCACGCCGCCGCATTGCGTCAGCAAGACGAGCCGAACATTGACGATCTGCTGAACATCGTCAACGAGTCGGTGGCCGCGTACAAGGTTTGCAAGCAGCGGATCGATGCGGTCGAGAAGGCGTTGGAAGAAGCCCTGGAGAGCGCAGGGCTCGATGAGCCTTCGCGCGCTGGTCGTACTTCAGGATCAGCGCCGGCTGCGAGTCCTGTTCGCGAAGGCCGGCCCATGCCGGAACCGCAATCCGACCCGATGGACGACGACGTTCCGTTCTAGCAGCGAACACTCGAGGGGCTCAGCGAGCGTTCCCAGTCCCGGCCGCTGGACGGGCTCGCGGCAGCCGCTTGAGATGTCTGGCCAGACCCGTGCATCAGGGCGTGCGGGCCAGCGTGGCTTGGATGAGAAAGACGGATCGGACAGAGTGCTTCCAACGATTGCGCCGAGACGATACGACCAGTGACCTCGACCGCGCAGGAATCCATGTCGACTACGGGTGCGCGGCCGTATGAGTTCATTTGCTTGTCAAGCGCGCGTCGAGTGCCACTCCAACGGGCGGCGCAGTCGCGACGGAAGGTGCTCTAGCAGGCTGTTGAAAAACGATTTCGATCGCCTCAAAGCAGTCATTTCCAGGGTCACCGAACCGCTCCAGGGTCAAAATAATCGCCTGCGGCGCCTTTGAGGTGCGACTCCCGTGCTGGGTGGGATGCGAAGTCGAATTTCAACAGCCTGCTAAGCCGATCGCGCCGCCGCGCCCAGGCTGAGACGGCGCAGCGTCCACGCCGTCGAGAGCAGCCAGGTGACCAGCACCACCACGAACGCGCGGTTCGCCAGGCCATACGGCATGCCGCGGTGCAGCGTCTTGATCTGCACAACCAGCGCGACGATCAGCAGCAGCGACAGCACCACGCTGCCGACGCGGTACGTGCGCCAGCGCGCGTCCCGGAAGCTGACGATCGCCAGGCCGATGGACGCGAGGACGATGCTCAGGATGTTGACCAGGAAGCTCATCGTGTGGATCTCGCCGGTCGGCGTCGGCGGGCCCTCGCCGACGTCCGTCGGGTAGAGGGCGGTGACCGTCAGCCCCACCGCCGCGACCACGAACAGCGCCGCCACCAGCCAGCCGACACCGGAGACGAGCCGGCTGCGGACCAGCCCGATCGCGAGCGCCAAGCACCCGATGCTGGCGCAGGCGAAGGCCCCCGTCATCACGGCGCCCCACGGACCGACGGCGTAATCGCTGACCATGTGGTTGGCCAGTGCGTAGTCCGGCCGCAGCACGTGCATCAGCGCGATGCCCGCGGCGAAGCCCGCGAAGGCGAGGACGGCGAGGCCGGCCAATCGCGATGCGCCGGTCTCGATCGTTGGATTCTTCATCGTTGCTCCCTGATTCATGGCATGGACCGCCGCAAGCGACGGCCGTCGCCGGGCGCGGGCAGGTTAGGTCGTCGCGTCGCGTTTGGCAACCTGCCATGCCCAGACCGGCCGTTCGGCCCGCGAGCGAATCAAGTTGGTTTGTTGGCCGGAAGGCGTCGAACCTGGGGGGCGGCGCGCGCCGCGCGCGGGATTACTACTATCCGCTGATCGCTTCTCTCCGACCTGAACTCGCGCTAAGCCCGAGAGCGGCCATAGAAGCCAGATCGTCATCCGAAGACTGATGTTCCTGGAAGACAGAATGCCGATAGACGGATTGGGATTGGTGCCATAGGCCGAAAATACGCGGCCCGGCTACAAAGCCCCGTTGACCGACCTGCTTCTGCCCGATGACTGACAGCCCAAAGAATCCCGAGACCACTTCGGGCCCAACGCCCGATGCGACGCTGGGCACGCCGAGCGACACGTCCGCCGTTGCCCCTGTCGCGGCTGGCGCACCGACGCCGCAGCCCGAGCCCAGCCTGGACGACACCGCACGCCTGCTGGCCAAGCACTTCCCGGCGCTGTTCGGCGCCGGTGCAGCCAAGCCGATCAAGCTTCGCATCCAGGCCGACATTCATGGCCGTGCGCCCGGAGTCTTCACCAAGAAGGCGCTCTCAGTTTTCCTGCAGCGCCACACCACCAGGACCGCCTACCTGAGGGCCCTGGTGGCCGAGGGCGCCACACGCATCGACCTCGACGGCCAGCCGGTCGGCGAAGTTGCCGTCGAACACCGCGATGCCGCAGGCGTGGAACTCGTGCGGCGCAATGCCATCGTTGAAGCAAGGAAACACGCGGAGCGCGAGGCGGCTCGAGCTTCGCGTCATGACGCCCGCCCGCTGCGGGCGTCACGACCGCCACTCCCTTCCCAGCAGGCGGAGGTGTCGCAGTCCGCTTCTGAGGTATCCGGCGAGCGGCCTGCAACTCGTCGCGCGCGCCCGGTGCATCGCGGCACTTCGGATCACCCAGCCCGCTCTCCAATGTCACCCCAGCCCGGCCAAGCGCAACGACCGCTCCAACCTGGCGTACAACAAAACCGCGGCCCGCGCCGCGACACTGGCTCCGGTGCGCCGCGGCGCCCGCGCAATCCGCGGCCCGAGCGAGAACGGGTCCGTGCAGATGAGCATGAGCCCGTGAACGCGCCTACCCGGCCGCTCACTTCCGAGGAGGCGGCCGAGGCCCAGGCTCGCCACCAACGCGCATTGCTGCTGCGCAGCTTCGAGCAGAGCCCGCTGTCGAAGGCGAACTTTGGGGCCTTGAAGGGGCTGAGCGAGGGAGCCCTGGATGCGCTTCTCACCCTTGCGCGGCAGGAGCGCGGCTCACGGTGATGGCGTGAGGTCTAACGTTTGGCATGAGCTGAGGCCGCCGGGCGCAGCTCGTTGGACGGGGACTTGCACCGCTTTAGTTGACACATGATTGCTGAACGTCGCGCCTTCGGGCCGTGTTGTGTTGTTCGAGGCCGAGGAGGAAGGCCAGGGCGCCGTGCATCACCAGCGCGAAGGCGATGACCACTGACGCACGCAGCACCCCGGCGGCCCAACGGCCCGTCGTGTCCCGCAGCCTCATGCGCGGCCCAGGTATACCGCCACGGCCCAAGTGGCTGCCGATCCAGCGACAGCCGCGGCAACGTGTGTCAGCCACACTTCCCACCATGGTGTCCGCGGCTGATCCAGCATTGACTGCCATGCTGCCTGCCACCGCTGCATCATGGCGCCGACCTCGGCCCCGAATGCGATCCGCGCCGCGTCGGCCATGGCCCGACCCTGCAGGTCGATCGACCGCCGCGTCGCTTCGTCGGTCTTTGCCGCCATGTACCTGACCGTCTGGAGCTTCGCCTTGTCGGTGATGGCCATCACCCGACTCTCGAAGCTTCCGAGTGCCTCCCGGAGTTCGTCGTTCGCCTGAAGGAAGCTGGCTCGCGACTCCTCGATCAGCGGCGCCAGTGCCGCCAAGTCCCGCATCATCCGGCCCACGTCGCCGATCGCCTCGGCGATCAGCGCTTCGCGGATGTCGCTCGACTTGTTCACGATGCCGAGAGCGGAGCCGCATGGTCCCCACGCTGCCGGCAGGCCTGCAGGTCGAGGGCGTCGAAGCACGCGTCGAGTTCGGGAATGACGCCACGAGCCAGGCGCCGTGTTGCGAGCTGGCGCGCCAGGGTGATCTTGTCGGCTTGCGATTCCGCCTTCGCGATCTCGGCCTTGTAGTCGGTCGGATCCTGCGCAAGTTCGGCAAGCGACTGACCGTTGCCTCGTACCAGGGCATACACCTCGTTGAACGGGATGCACGCCGCCTGGTCGGGCCGCACCACGCCGGAGGAGGCGCAGTAGGCCAGCAGCGTCGTGAACGCGCGCTCGACCGGGCTGTCATCGTCCACCTGGTTGAACACCAGCCGCAGCCGTTCTGGCGGAACCCCGATGCGTGCCAGTTCCGCCAGCGTCGCGGCCGTGTCCTGCTGCTGCTTGCGCGCCGGCACGGCGGGCACGATGAAGCCATCGAAGTCTTCCTGGCTGCCGCGGTAGCGGCGCATGAGCTTGAGCAGCTCTTCGACGTTGCTCGCGCCGATGTCGATGACGACGTTGTCGACGCTCTGCAGGAACTCCTGCAACTGAGCAAACTGCCGGCCGCGGATCGTCACCGGCTGGCCCTCATCGGCGTTGATGCTTTCGACCGCGACCACCTGGCAGTCGGGGATGCGTGGGGCGAGCAGATGACGGGCCACCGTCGTCTTGCCGACGTTGCCCGAGTAGTTGATGACGGCGAGCTTCATGTGGACTCCTGGGTTGGAAACAGCGGGTTGCTGGGGTGAGCGTCGAAGAAGGCTTCGGCGATGTCGCGGCCGGTGCGCACATCACTGCTATGCAGGCCACCAGCGGTCTGACGGTCGACGACACGCGCGGCGCTGATCGGCTCCGGGTCCGGGGCTGCCGGGAACTGCGAAACGACGACAGGGAGGCCTCGCGCTGCCTCTCGCTTGATCGTGGTCAGTCCCACGTCGAGCCCGGCCTCGAGAAGCGCAAGGCGGATGGCGGAGAAGGTGTAGCCCGCCCGGCGCAGGCGAATGATGTCCGCGCCAAACCGAAGAGCCTTTCGGTTGGCGCGGCCCGGTGGAAGGGACGGTGTCAACGGCACGGATTCACCCGGTCCGGCGTACGCTCTGCAGCAGCCTGGTCAACAAGGACGGAACGCTTCGTGGAGGGTTCTCCCTTTGCTCGCCGTCGTCTGGGCGCTCATCGCAGAGCACAGGTCTTTCGAGAGGCTCGAAGAACTTGGTGATGATCTGCGTCATCGCCTCGGAATCGGAATCGGAATCGGAATCTGAAATCGGGTCTGCTGCGGGATGGACGTCCTCGACCTCCCATCCAGCGTCGGCGTGGAGGGGTGCTTGCTTTGCCGGAGCGCCGAGATGGCGAGCCGCTTCGCGTCTGACAGTGCTCACGCTCACGGCCACGCCGGCATCGAGCAGCGCCAACCGGATGGCTTCGAGTGAATGGCCCTCGGCGCGCAGGCGTTGGATGTCGACCGCGTACTGCCGCGCCTTTCGGGTAGCACGTCCCGGGGGGCGCATGGGTTTGAGCTGCATCATTTGGAACTCCGGACGAGTCGACTGGCAGTGTCTGCCTGGCCGATGTCGCGTCGCGCGATGACTTTCGAAGAAAAATCATCGCTGTCATTTTCCGATGCAGTGCGGTGTCCCGCATGCAGTCATGTTCCGGGCCGGTGGTGGTCCGGATACCGTCCATTCGTCGGCGCTGGGTGGTCCGCTTGTAGGCCGGGCGCAGGCCGAACCAGTCCGCCAACTTCCGAAGGTCCTCGCGCGGACCGATGATTTTCGGATCGAAATCATCGGTCTCTTGACCTTGATCGAGGCCAATACTGAATGCATGAGTGGAGTGCAGAGATAGTCGGCGTGCCGCCAGCTTCACAACCCGCTTCGCGTGCTTCATTCGTTGCCTCATGACCACCGTTCCTCATGACTTCGTCACGGTTGATATGCGCGGCTTGAAGGCCGCGTTGGTGGCGCGTGCGCAAGCGGAGCGGCTGAGCGTGTCGGTGCTGGTGCGCAAGGCCGTCGCGCGTGATCTCGGGTTGTCAGCTGACGGTGAGGGCGCACTCGAGGTGCCCACTCGGGCCGCTTCCAGCACAGCGGCCGTCAAGCTGTCCATCCGCATGACGCCGGACGAGGCCCGACAACTGGCTGCAGGGGCGCGGGCCACCGGCCTGTCGCGTGGTGCCTACCTCGCCGGCCTCATCGCCAACGTGCCGGTTTTGTCAGCGGGTGGCAGACGTCCCGAGCACCTCGCCATCCTGACTGCCTCCAATGCCGAACTGTCGACACTCAGCCGCAACATCCACCAGCTGACAACGTTGCTGCGCCAGGCCGATGTCGGACCCGCGCGACCCTATCGCGAGATGCTCGACAGGGTGGCCGATGACGTGCGGAACCATCTTGAGTTGGCTGCTCAGGTGTTGGCCGATCTGCAGCCAGCCGACCGCGCTGGCGCATTTACGAAAGACCGTCCCCATGGCTCAACCACCCAACGTCGACGGCATCCTCATCACCTGGGGTGACCGCCTCTTCTATCCGGGCAATCGGGTTGTCAAACCGAATCCGCCGCCCCGGTTGAGCAGTGATGCGGCGCGGCGGCGTGCGGTCGCCATTCGACAGCGCATTGAAGCCACGGTGGTTCGGCGTGCACCACAGGTGATGGTCAAAGTGACGGGAGGAGGGCGCGGCATGAAGGCGATCGCTGCGCACTTCCGCTACATCAGCAAGAACGGCCGGCTGGACATCGAGGACCAACGTGGTGAGACGATGCGGGGCAGGGACAGCTTGCTGGATCTGGTCGACGAATGGCGCTTCGGTGGTTCGCGGATTCCCGACGAGGCCGAACCAGGCCACCGGCGCGAGGCCTTCAACATCATGCTGTCGATGCCAAGGGGCACCGATGCGTTGACGGTGCTGCGAGCGGCACGCGAGTTCGCGAGGATTGAACTGACCGACCACAAGTATGTGCTGGTACTGCACGATCACCAGGCCAACCCGCACGTGCACCTCAGCGTGCGGGCCGAATCCATGCACGGCAAGCGGCTGAATCCGCGCAAGGCGGACCTGCACCGGTGGCGTGAGACCTTCGCCGAGCAGTTACGCGGATTTGGTATCGATGCGGAAGCGACGCGGCAGGCAACGCGTGGGCGCAGCGGCAATTTCGAACCCCTGTGGCGTATCAAGGCACGGGAGGACGGGCGCTTGCGCACGGAACGAAGTGGGACCAAGTCCGGTGCGCTGGCGCGGGCAAGACGGGCCGACGCTGTTCAGGCCTGGCTACAGATCGGGCGTGCGTTGGCGGAGTCGAGGGACTCGGCCGACCGCACGCTGGCGAAATCGATCGCGGGCTTCATCACGGATATGGCGATGACACCGTCTGCGGGCCGGGAACGGGCAGTCGCTTTTGCACTCGCGCAGGGACGGATCGACGTCGAGCCACGTCGCTGAGCAAGAGGCGCACAAGTCGATGTGCGCGCTCTCTCGCGAAGTTATCAACTGAAATTGTGGGCAAGTCTGTGGGCAATTCAGAGCTGGGTGGTCCAAAGCGTTGTGCGGCGCGCCCTGGCTTGCGATGCATCACCGTTAGGCAGAGGCAGAACCAGATCGGAAGCGCCGCATGCAGGAGTGGAAGAAGTTCGACCTTATCGTGTGCGACGCCTGATGCCCGAGCACGGCTGCGGGCCCTGTGGCTGCGCAAGTTTGTTCACACCACCGACAGTGGTCATGCGCTGTCGGTCTCACAACGTGCTGGCGCGGCGCTTCGATGCGAGTGGCCCAACCAAGCCTGGGTGAGCGACATCACCTGCATCCGCACACCCAGCGGCTGACTGTACTTGGCGGTAATGGACTTGTACGCCCGCAAGGTCGTGGGCTGGGCGATGGCTCCCGCCATGCATCCCGAGTTGGTCCGCACGGCACTGCAATTGGCGACCTGTCAGCGCTTCACGAACCAATAGGCGAAGCGACCGGTCTCGCCCTTTATCGACGGATCGAACACCTTGATCGAGTGCGGATCGTCCTTGTTCGCGAGCACGGTGCCTTCCTCGTCCAGTACGAAGCCGGCTCTGCGCCAGCAACTGGCCGCTGATGCGGCGCGGTTGTCGGGGCAGCGTCTGCTTCCGGGCCACTTCATGGTGATCCAGCAGGCGATGGGGCTGCCGCGCAGCAGGGGGCAGCGAGGCAGCAAAGTTTCTCGCCGGCTTTGTCGAGGAGATGAAGGCGACTGCTTTGTCGCCGAGGCCATGTCGCGGCATGACATTCAAGGCGCGCAGGTCGGCCCCGTTGAACAAGGGTCAGGAGAGTAGAGGGCCATCCTGCATTGTTCAACTCGCCAGCCTGCTTTCAAAGCAAGGTCCGCAACATCGAGGCTGGTTGCCGATACCGATCAATGTCAGGCCGGCAGCAACTTGATCGTTTGGACCACCATTCCGGGCACACCGTCTTTGCTATTCGTCCCGAATCGTTCGGACCACCCGATAGCCGCTGACGTCGCGCAGGGTCTCCCAGGCCTTCGTCTTCTCGTCGCTCGAAGCGTGCTTGCCTGCAATCGCTCGCGCGATCACGTCAATGGCTTCGGATGCGGTCGAACGAGGCAGCACGATGCATCGGCCCTGTTTGTCGAGGATCATGTACCTCATCGGCTGGTCAGCGGTGTGGCGATGGCGAGCTTCGTCGAGGAGGAGGGCTTCATACTTGGGATACGCATGTTCGGTGCCCGAATGGCCTCGACTTGTAGCTCTCCGTCGTCTCAGTAACGGGAGTGTCGCGTCCGTGACGGGTCATGACGTGACCGCCGCATGTCGCAGCGGCAGATGGCGTGAAACTACGCACCGACGAATCCCCACTGCTGCGCCCGGTCGCGGATATAGCGGACCACCTCGGTCAGGGCCAAGGTCCCCAGCCTGTTTTTCTTGAGGAAGGCGTTCCACTGCACTTGCTTGGTCGCGTCTGTCGCAAACGCATCGCTCAATCCGATCGGCAGGATGCTTGGCATCGCTGTCTGCCGTCGCTCGAAGGTGGCCTCGATCGCGGGCCGCAGTTCTGCGTCTTCCAGCGTCGCATCGTGCAGAAGCACCCAGAGGTCGAAGAAGTCCTTCATGCGGCTGTTGGTCATACCGAGGATGGACACCGCGTGCAGTTTCTCGGCGACGACGGTGGCCTTCGGGTAGGCGCGCAGCGCTGGCGCAGGTACGTCGGCGAGGAAGGTCGGGTAGTGGATGGGTTGGGCTGCCGGCGTGACCGCGTCACCGAATCCGATATCGATTTGCAGCGCCAGGCGCGCCCCGTCAAGCGATGCACGCAGGTCGACACGCACGCCGCCGTAGCCGGCCTCCTTGCGGATCTCGGTGCCGTCCACTGACGCGGGATCGAACACGATGCCGTCGTCCACGGCGATGCTGCAGACGGCTTGGAACACCTCAACCATCGATGGCACATCGTCCGCGCCGAAGCCGAGCAGATCGGCGTCGCGCGTCGGGCGATGCGACTGGCCGTACCAGAGCTGGAAGAGGAGGGCGCCCTTGAGCAAGAAGTTCGGTGCGTGCTCGGAGATGGACAGCCGGTACAGCAATCGTTCCAGGCCGTACTGGGTCAGCGTCAGGTTGAAATCCTCCTTGGCTGCGGCCGCGTGCTGCTTCAGCCGTGCGCGAATCGATGCCGCACGGTTCGCGGTCATGCGGTGATCGCCTCGATGTAGGGCCGCATCACGTTGGCCATACGACCGCGCATGGCGTGGTGCCAAAGATCATCCATGGTGAATTTTCGCTGCCTCCAGCCATCGCGCAGCGCTTCCAGTGCAACGTCCAGGCCGATCTTGTTGCGGAACCTGAAGCAGTCGACAACGGTCCTGGCCGCGTTGAACACGGGCACCTTGACGCCATCGATGGTTCGTCGGTCGACGCCCTCGGCCAAGGCTTCGTCGGACATGCGCACGACACGGATCGCGGGCTGGTCCAGACGCGGGGTCACCATGTGCTGAGGGATGGCGATCCAGACCTCGAAGGGGGCCTGTGTGCCGATCTCGTGGACCCGCAGTGCCGACAGCAGGCACACCACGCCTTTCGGCACGCGCGCCGAGACCTCGGCGAGCGAACGGTGTTCGCTGGTCTTCGCACCGGGAATGCCGTACAGCCCACGCGCCACGCGCTCGAGCTTGCCGGCCTGCACCAGGCGCGTCAGCGCGATCGTCGGCAGGCCGCGCTGCGCCACGTCACGGGCACGCAGCAGCTTGCGGGTTCGCGCCAGTCGCAGCACCTGTTGTTCATGGCTGATTGAGGGTGCGGCGAGGGCCTTCATGGCAGGGATTCTGTTGCGAAAGTAATGTAAAAGTCAATATTTGGAGTACAAATGCAACAGCCTGATCATCGTCAAGCGCGTGCCAGAGCGGCGATTGCAAACACGGAAGGGCTGCCTTCGGCCAAGCCGATCAGCGGCCAGCCTGTAAGAGGCCGTCCCTGACCATGGCCTCAGCCGAGACCGAACTCGGCATCGATCGCCATCGCAATTTCTCGACCCAACGCAATGGCGTCATCCCGATAGCCCTGCTCGATGCGCTCAGCGGGCAGGGCGGCTGCGATGGTCGCGCAGCGCTCCGAGACGCTGATGGCGGTTTCCCTCTCAGCAGCTGTCATGGCCTGCTGTTCTTGGACGTACGAGCGGAACGCTCCGGCCAAAATGCGCCCGACCTCTTGTGGCTGGTCGACATGGCCCTCGTCGAGACGTTGCTTCGGCAAGGTGTGCGCGATCTCGGAACAGTGGTCGGCAACGTCCGACTCGACGGTTTGCTGCGAGTGAGCCGCTGCCATGCGACGCCGTGCCGCGATCATCCTCTGGATCCTGTCGGTCATCGCTGCCTCCTGAGCCAGCCGTGGCGAGATGCGTTCCATTCGCCGTTGGCAGCGTGAGGTAGGAACGCGGCTTGCCCACTCAGTGCATGGCAACTGGCACGGGTGACGTTCGAGTGGGCATATCCGGATGGCGTTACGAGCCATGGCGGAAGGTGTTTTATCCCCCAAAACTACGACAGCGGCAAGAGCTGGCCTTCGCGTCGCGCATGTTCCCGACGATTGAACTCAACGGTTCTTTCTACTCGCTGCAGACGCCGGAGTCCTATGAAGAGTGGCATGACGAGACGCCGGAAGACTTCGTCTTTTCGCTCAAGGGGTCGCGCTACATCACGCACATGCGACGCCTCAAGGACATACGGGTGCCGCTGGCCAACTTCCTGGCATCAGGCGTTCTGGCGCTTCGGTCCAAGCTCGGTCCGATCCTGTGGCAGTTTTCGCCGCAGATGCCTTTCGTTGCAGAACGCTTCGATGCGTTCTTCGATCTGCTGCCGCGCGATACCGACTCGGCGCTGGCTCTCGCGAAGGAGCACGACGCTCGGCTCGAAGGGAGAAACTGGCTGAAGAAGACGCCGAATCAACCGATGCGTCATGCGATCGAAATCCGTCATCCCTCGTTCGTGGACGAAAAGTTCGTTGCCCTGTTGCGGCGGCACGGAATGGCGCTTGTGGTGGCGGACACGGCGGGCCGGTGGCCGCTGCTGGAGGACCTCACGTCCGATTTCGTCTATGTGCGGCTGCACGGCGACAAGGAACTCTACGCCAGTGGCTACAGCGACGCGGCGTTGGACGCTTGGGCACATCGCATCGACAGTTGGCGACGTGGGGTGCAGGTCGAAGACGCGAGACTGGCATCGTCCGCGCCCGGCAGGCGCCGGGCTCGTTGCGATGTCTACTGCTACTTCGACAACGACGTGAAGGTCCATGCGCCGTACGACGCCGCTCACCTGGCGCAGCGGCTGGGCGTGAAGACAGGCTTGAGTGCTGACCAGCAATTTGTCCCTCCACCTGGACTTGCTGGGCCGCGGCTGAAGGGGCCATCATTCGCCGCTTCGGGGTCTCGTTGAAATATGCGTCATGCTCTTTGCGATCAGCGAAAATCCCTGCTCTTTGTCGGTAAGTCACCCAGCAGCCCCGACAGGTTCACAAGCCGGCCTGCAATCACAGTTTTGACGTCACCCTCACGCTGCCAGGTGCCGAACACAGCCAGCAGCCGCGCCCCGATGACTTCCGGGCGCTGCCTTTCGCGCAGCGACCGCCAGACGATGACCTGGACGTTGCCGGTCTCATCTTCCAAGGTCATGAAGGTCGTCCCGTTGGCAGTCTCCGGCTGCTGGCGATTGGTCACGATGCCTGCGCAGCGCACCATGCGCCCGTTAGGCACTTTCTCGAGGTCCTCTGCAGTCATGAGGCGACGCTTGGCGAGGTGAGGGCGGAGCAAGGCCAGGGGATGACTTCGCAGCGTCAGGCCGACCGTCGCGTAGTCGTGCACGACTTCTTCGCCCTCGAGAGCGGGCTTCAGCTCCAGGAATTCTTCGTCGACAGATGCGTCCTGCAGAAGCTTCGGCGGGCGCTTCAGTGCCGATGCCTCCCAGACCTGCTGCCGGCGGTGACCCGACAAGCTCATTAACGCATCCGCTCCGGCCAGGAGGCGCATCTCGTGTTGCTCCAGTTCGGCACGACGGGCCAGGTCCTCCGCGCTGTCGAACGGCGCCTGGGCGCGTGCGTCCACGAGGCGTTCAGCGGATGCCTCCTTGAAGCCAGCAATGAGCCGCAGGCCCAGACGAACGGCAGGTACCTCGGACGCATTGGGCAGTTCTTCTAGCGTGCTGTCCCAGTCGCTGTGCATGACGTCCACCGGCCTGACGACAACATCGTGTCGACGAGCGTCCTGCACCAGCTGTGACGGGGAATAGAAACCCAGGCGCTGCGCGTTCAGCATCGCCGCCAGGAACTCGGCCGGGTAGTGGCACTTGAGCCAGCAAGAGGCGTAGACCAACAGAGCAAACGAAGCTGCATGTGACTCTGGGAAACCGTACTCGCTGAACCCTTTGATCTGCTCGAAGATCTGCTTGGCGAAGGTCTCTTCATAGCCGCGCGATGTCATGCCGTTGACTATCTTGTCGTAGTACTGCTGCAGGCCACCTTTTCGTTTCCAGGCTGCCATCGACCGCCTCAACTGGTCGGCCTCGCCCGGCGTGAAGCCCGCCGCCAGGATGGCGACCTGCATGACCTGCTCCTGGAAGATGGGCACGCCGAGCGTGCGACCCAAGGCTTCCTTCAGGGCCTCGCTCGGATAGACCACGGCTTCCTTGCCCTGACGCCGGTTCAAGTACGGATGAACCATCTGCCCCTGGATGGGACCGGGTCGGACGATGGCGACCTCGACGACCAGGTCGTAAAAGCAGCGTGGCCGCAGTCGCGGCAGCATCGACATCTGCGCGCGACTTTCAATCTGGAAGACGCCGACCGTATCCGCCTTGCAAATCATGTCGTAGGTGACCGTGTCTTCGGGCGGGATGTCCTGAACCTCGAACACCTGCCCCTTGCGGACGCTGACGAACTCCAGCGCACGTCGGATGGCCGACAGCATGCCCAGCGCCAGCACATCGACCTTCAGCAGCCCGAGTGCGTCCAGGTCGTCCTTGTCCCACTCGCAGATGGTGCGGTCTTCCATCGCTGCGTTCTCGACCGGGACGATGCGGGTCAGCGGTCCGCGTGTGAGCACAAAACCGCCGGGGTGCTGCGACATGTGCCGTGGCATCCCAATCAGCTGGCCGGTCAGCGCCATCAACTGCTGCACCGCCAGGTCGTTCACATCCAGGCCCACCTCTTCGACCCGCTCGGTCATCTCATCTGAACCGTCCCACCACATCAGGTTGCCGGACAGGGCCTCCAGCTGCTCCGCTTCGAACCCGAGTGCCTTGCCGACATCCTTGAAGGCGGACTTCGCTCGATACGAGATGACCACGGCCGTCAGTGCCGCCCGATGGCGGCCGTACTTTCGATAGAGGTACTGGATGACCTCTTCGCGCCGCTGGTGCTCGAAGTCGATGTCGATGTCCGGCGGCTCGTTGCGCTCGCGGCTGATGAATCGCTCGAACAGAACCGACATCCGGGCTGGGTCCACTTCGGTGACGCCGATGCAGTAGCAGACCACCGAGTTGGCGGCGCTGCCGCGCCCTTGGCAAAGAATGTGCTGTGACTGAGCGAATCGAACGATGTCCGCCACCGTCAAGAAATAGTGCTCGTAGCGCAGGTCCCGGATGAGCTCGAGCTCATGTTCAATCTGCGTCTGGATTTTGGCGGGCATGCCCTGGGGCCAGCGGCGACCGGCACCCTCGTAGGTGAGCCGGCGCAGGTAGGTCGTCGGCGTCTCTCCCGCCGGGACGACCTCGTCGGGGTACTCGTAGCGCAGCTCATCGAGTGAGAAGTTGCACCGGTCCGCGACGTGCAGTGTTTCCGCCAGCAAATCGAAGGGGAACCGCTGCGACAAGCGAAGCCGCGTGCGCAGGTGCTGCTCCGAGTTCGTCTGGAGTTCGAGCCCGCATTCCGTCAGCGGTTTGCGGACACGCGTGGCCGTCATGACGTCTTGCAGGGGTTTGCGCGAGCGCACGTGCATGAGCACGTCGCCCGAGGCCACGAGCGGGATGGCGGTGAGCTCGCTGACCTCACGCAGCCGGTGCAACCACATCTCGTCGTCGAGGACGCGGTACAGCTCGACCGCAAGCCAACACCTGCCGATGAAGTTCGTCAGCAGCCACCGGGCCACGGTGGTCACCTGCTCGGTGTTGCCGTCACGGTCCGGAGACGCCAGCACCACACAATCGTCCAGCTCGGACGGGTCGATGTGGTCGACCGTGAGCCGGTAGCTGCCTTTCGCAGACGAGCGACGCAACTTGGTGATGAACTCGCACAGGTTGCCGTATCCGTTCAGATTGCAGGCCAGCACGGTCAGCGTGAAGGGCGAGTCGCACTGGATGGCGAACTGGCTGCCGATGAGGAGCTTGAGCTGCTGCTCCTTGGCAGCCACGTGCGCCCTGACCACGCCCGCCATGGAGCACTCGTCGGTGATGGCCAGCGCCGTGTAGCCCAGTTGCTTGGCGCGTTCGACCAGCTCCTCCGGCCAGCTCGCACCGCGCAGGAAGCTGAAGTTCGATACGCAGCGCAGCTCTGCGTAGGCCGGGATGACGGTCTGAAGTGGCTTCATCACGCAAACGAACCGTGCAGGTACCAAGCCGTCTCATCTTGGGCGAGGCGTTCCTGGAACACCCACAAGACGCCACAGTGGTCGCTGAGCGCCACCCAGTAGTCGCGAACAACGTTGCGCGTGCGGGATGCCCCGTCCTCGCTGACGCGGTGCCACCAGCCGCCCTCCACGCGGTGCGGGCCGGTCAGCATGTGGAGCGGCCCCTGGTACATCGGTCGGTTGCCGCGCATGGCCAGGCGCAACGGTTGCGGCAACACAAAATTGGGCTGCGGCATGCGGCTGCGCCGCGTGCGCTTCTTTGCCAGCGGCAATGGGGCGGGTTGCCAGTGCTGCATCCATTCCAGTCGGTGGTCCTCGACGAGCACAGGGCGCAGAACCCGCCCAGGCCCCAAACGCGCGGCGACCCGCTCGAGCACCAGGGCGAGTGTTTCGCCGCTCTTCAAGGTGTCGGGCAGCAAGGACGCGCTCTGTTCTTCCAGTGCATGAACGTCGAGCGCTTCCAGTTCCAGGTCGCCCGCCGGCGCCAGCAGCTCCACCTTGGCCAGGTGTTCGGCCAGCAGGCGGCAGAAGTGCTCGATGTCGCGCATCGGGGCGGCCGTTCGAACCACCAGCTCGCCGCCATCACCCGCACTCTTGCTGCGCATCGTGTCGTGCGCCCAGCGCAGCGCGAAGGCTGTGGCCCCCGCATGGCGCGCTGCGAGCCAGCCGCACATCTGCACGAGCAGCCTGCGGGCGCCGAACAACAGGGCCGGCGCCAACTCGACGCGCGCCATCAACTCCTGCCGCACCTTGAAGGTGTCGGGCAAGGTGACCCAGCTGTGCGCTTCGGGCCGGAGGCCGTAGGCCTGGTCGAGCGCGCCGAGCAGCTCTTTGTCAAACCGTCGACTGATGCCGCCGCGTGGCAGCTTGCGGATGTCGCCCAGCGTCTTGCAGCCCAGCTGGGTCAGCGTGGTTTCATGGCGCTCGACCGCCGTCAGCGTTTGCATCGGCAGTTCGTCGAGCAGCTCGGCAATGGGGCGCCGGATGCCGTTCTCCTTGCCGGCCCGGGCCAACGCCACGGCACCCAAGCTCGTCGGCGCCCACGCGACGCCGATTACGTCGAGGTCTTTCGACTCCTGAACGACCCGGTCCCGAAGGGCTCGCTTGCCGCCGAACAGCCGGGTGCTGGACTCCACTTCCATGACGACGGCTTCGCAGACGGTGGCAACACGTGGGGTGAACTGAAGAGCCCAGGTTGCCAGTCCAAGAAGGGCATCACTGGACGGTGGTGTGTTGTCGGGGCCGAGCGGTAACAGAAGGGCTGCCCACAACATTGGCGGCCTCGCGGGAAGCAATGAGTCGGCTTGGCATGCGCAAGCGCGGCGTCAAGACGGAAGCCAGTCCGCCGGGAATGGAGGGCAGCACAAGAGGGCGGTCCAGCGCCGGGCCGCGGCGCTTGAAGACGTTCACGTGCAGCTCCCAGTCAAGCCCCACCGAGGCATGCACCCGAAGAGGGGCCGCAGACGCCTCGTGGCGCGAGGCTTCAGGGCGGCACAGGAAGACCAGACCCTCGCACGCTTGGGCACTGACCTGCAGGCGGCGCAGCTGTTCCTGACGTGCCTGCGGCAGCCAGGAGACGACGGCTCCCGCGGCGTTGGAGCGAATCAGCTGCTCCGTCACCCACAGCCGTTCTGCCGGCGCATCAGCCTGCACCCAGACGAGTTGCCGCTCGTCCAGACCCTCGTGAAGGAGACCCGGCAGGTAGGGCTCACGCGGCGGGCCCACGACGACCACCTGGCCTCCGGACGCGACGGCGCGGCGCAACGCTGGCCCCAGCAAGCGCCATTCGAGCACCGCCGGTTGTGCGGCCAGCACCTCCGTCACCGAGCGCAGCGGCCAGCCACCGCCAGGGAGCTCGGCGTCCAGCGCCTCCCAGCCCGAGCTGGTCACTGCAGTCGCCGCTTGACCCAGCGAGTCGCCGCGCCAGACGGCGGCCTCGACAGCGGGCGGCAATTCGCCGGACACACGTGCCGGTGGAGCTGGGGAGGGCGGAGGCGCCGGAGCGTCCTCCAGCCAATCAATGGCGAGCTGCATGGTGGGCTTGATGCTGGTTATAAACACAGTATCATCTTGCCCATGCCGTGTCGATGTCAGGAACCCAAATTTGTACCCGCTTTGGGGTCTAGAGGCGCTCATCTGGGGCGCGTGGCAGGCGTGCGCGCGGGAACAGGTTTCGTAGACTCTGATGGACTGGTGACGACTTCCGGGAGTGACTGATGTGCTATTCGGCCCAAATCCGAGCTGACCATCGCGCCTTTGTTCGCATGTTCGGCGCCACCATGAACATCCGCGAGTTCTTCGAGCTGTTCTATCGCCGAAACGAGGTGGGGAGCGAGCTGAAGATTCCGAAGGCGATGGAGCTGGCCTTTGCCGAGCCTCAGACGCCGGAGGAAGCGGAAATCAGGCAGCTGATTGACGCCTTTCACGAGAGCCAAGAAACGAAGTTTCAACAGGAACTCTTCAAGCAGCGAACACGACTTGCGGATGCGCAGCGGAAGCTGCAGGTGAAGGAAACCAAGAAGGCACGTGAAGATCTTCGGATTGCTCCGTCGAAGATTTCTAAGGCGCTTGCTGACATTGCGGACCTCAAACGTACTCAACTCGAAGACCGCGACTCACGCATATTTCCGCTCGTCTATGCGCCCGTGCTCGTTGTTCAGGACGGCAAGAAGGTCGTCCTTCCGATGCGGTACCAATGCCGGCCCGCCGGTAAGCCCGCCTTCTACGACACAGAGTTTCCGGGTACCTACAACGCGCGTCGCGACAACCTCGAGAGGTTCTGGAGGGGGCAGTTCGGCTACACCCACGGGGTCATGGTGGTCAACACGTTCTACGAGAACGTGAAGAGGCACAAGATGGAGCATCGTGAGCTGCGCCCAGGCGAGGAAGTTGAGAACGTTGTGCTTGAGTTCAATCCGCGCCCGACGCAAGACATGCTCGTTGCATGCCTTTGGTCTCGATGGACCAAAGAGGGTGAGCCCGACCTCTTGTCGTTTGCCGCCATCACGGACGAACCACCGGAAGAGGTCGCCGCAGCAGGGCATGACCGCTGCATCATTCCCATCCGACCCGAGAACGTCGATGCTTGGTTGAACCCTGACCCGAACAACCTGAAGGCGCTTTACGACATCCTCGATGACCGTGAACGGCCTTACTACGAGCACCTGCTGGCCGCGTAGCCGCCACCATGGCCTAGGTGCGGAGGGGACAAGCGATGAATGCACTCAAACAAGCGTCAGGCAACCAACTCACCATGAGTGCCTTCAGCCAAGGCAGCATCGTGAAGCTGGATGGCGGCCGGCGATTGCGCTTCGACGACAAGGCGGATTTTTGGCCGGGCACTGGAAGATGGAAGGCGCTCGAATGTGAAGAGGACGGCTTCGGCATGACAAGCCTGCTCGCGTTTCTCGAACGCGAGCGCGTCAAGTCCGGGCATGAGACGCCGAAGCCGGTCCCCATCGCTACGCGCCGACAGGTGTTGTGCAACTACTGCGGCAACGCCGCACAGCTTCATCTCGGGAACGATGTGTACCCGAATCGCGATGACCTGGCACAGCGCCACTTCTGGGTATGTTGGCCCTGCGATGCCTGGGTTGGATGCCACAAGGGCGGCGATGGACAGCAGCCGTTCGGAAGCCTCGCCAACGAAGAGCTGAGGTCAGCTCGCATCTCGGCCCACGCCGCGTTCGACCCGCTGTGGCGGGACGGAACGATGACAAAGGAGGCTGCCTATGATTGGCTTGCTGCAGCGACCGGAATTCCCAGGCCCAGCTGCCATATCGGTTTGATGGATGTGAACGAATGTCGACGAGTCAGGGATGCAGTTGCGTTGCGCGAGGGGCCTGCTGAAGGGCGTCGTTGAAGCAGAAGAGCGCTGTCCTCATATCCCTGCGCCGTTGGTCTGACAAATGATGCTTGTCACTGGAGTTGAAGAATGACGATTGGCTGGTCTGCGCTGACGTTCACGCCTTCTGCCGAAGCGTTGAAGCGCATCGGTGAATCATGGGGCTGGCTGCTGCGTGAGCCGTTCACGCCGGTGTTGTTCTCGGTATTGGGCGACATGTTCTTCGAGCCTGACTCAGGTGGCGTGTGGTGGTTGAACACCGGTGTCGCTGAAGTCACCCAAGTGGCGAACTCTGTCGACGAGTTTCAAGAACTGTTGGGGACGGACTTGGCAGACGAGTGGTTCATGCCCGGTCTTGTGGAGCAGTTGCACGATGGCGGCAAGATTCCTGGGCCGGGCCAGTGCTACACCTATGTCACGCTTCCCATCTTCGAAGAGGGCAAGTACGAGGTGGCGAACTTCAATCCGGTGCCCGCCGAGGAGCATTTCGGACTCACCGGCCAGCTCCTGAGTGAATTGCACACTCTGCCCAACGGTGCCAAGGCGCAGGTCAAAGTAGTGGACTAGGTCCAAGGCGGCTGTGGCGGCCGACGACGAGCAAAAACGCACAGCCAGCCGCAGAGCCGACCCTCCCGAGCAGAGCAGCCGCCGGTACAATGCTCCTGTCAGAAGCGCAAAACCGGCCGCACGATTGGGCGGAGCAGACGAAAGTCGAGGGAACCCGTACCCCAGCGCCACGAAGCCGTCATCGAGCACCAGTGCTGCTCATGTCCGGAAGCCGAGCCCGCCGCCAGCAATGGTCGCGGGCTTTTCTAATTCCGCTTCGGCGTGCGAACAGCGTTATGCGGCCTTGCGCAGCGACTCGACCAATTCAGCCGCAGAGCTCTTCGTGAGCGTCCTCAGCGCCGCAATGGCCGGCAGGTGCTTGGCCCGCGGCCGCACTTTGCCGTCTTCCCATTTGTAGACCGTGATGTGCCGAGCAGGAGGCCACAGTCCGCCGCAGACAGGTTGAGTCGCTTGCGATGCGACGCGAGGCCTTTGGCACTGAAGCGAAGGTTTTGCGCCGAGTCATCCAACGCGATGGGGGGCCCCTTCTTGGCGCTTGCCTTGCTCAGTTGACGCAAGTTTGCTTCCAAGTCTTTGGCACGCCGCTTGAGTTCGGCGATGTCGGAGCGATAGGTCGCCAGTGCCTTCTTGAGCGCTGCAGCCTCGCTTCTGATCTCCTTGCGCGCGACGCGCGAGATCTCGGCTTTCAGAACGGATGCGATATTGGGCATGCGGAGATTGTGCCGTCACTCTGCAGCATCGATTGATGTCATCGCCGGCTCACGCGGCAAGTCGTCCAGTGGACTGGCCACGCCGCCTTCCGCAAACTCGAGCACATGGGTGTAGATCATGGTCGTGCTCACATCAGCGTGACCGAGCAGTTTCTGGACCGTGCGGATGTCCGTTCCCCGCTGGAGCAGGTGCGTGGCGAATGAATGCCGCAGTGTGTGCACCGTCACTGGTTTGACGATCCCGGCGGCTGCGACGGCGCGCTTCATCTCGCGCTGCAGCCGCTGCTCGTACAGATGATGGCGGCGAATCACTCCATCGCGCGGATCGACCGACATCTTCGGCGCCGGAAACACCCAGAACCAGGACCAGCTGACGCCGGCTCGCGGGTACTTGCGCTCCAGTGCATCGGGCATCCACACGCCGCGAGCGCCGGATGCCCGATCACGCGCCCAAAGCTCACGTGCATGGCTCAACTGAGCGCGCAGGGCGGATGCCAACGAGCGCGGCAGCATCACGACCCGGTCCTTGCCGCCTTTGCCTTCGCGCACCACGATCAGCTGCCGCTCGAAGTCGATGTCCTTGACCCGCAACCCGAGACCCTCCGCCAGGCGCAGCCCGGTGCCGTACAGCAGCCTGGCCAGCAATCCCAGTTCACCCGTGATCACCGCCAAGAGACGCGCTACCTCGTCCGTGGTCAGCACGACCGGGATGCGCTTGCGAGGCTGCGGTCGACCGATCTCCTGCAGCCACGGCAGATCCAGGTCCAGCACCTCCTTGTAGAGGAAGAGCAGGGCGTGCAACGCCTGCCGGTGCGTCGAGGCGGCCACATGGCGCTCGTTGGCCAGAAAGCTCAAGAAGGCCTCGACGTCGCGGTGTTCGCATTCGCGAGGGTGACGCAGGCCTGACCAGCGCACGAACAGGCGGACCCAGCGCACATACGCCTGCTCGGTGCGCAGGCTGTAGTGCAGGTAGCGAATCCGCTCCCGTACCTGCTCAAGCAGGCGGGTAGAGGTCAACATCGGCCTGCCGGGTTTGGCCGATCTGTTATAACTGTACATTTGTACAGCATAGGCCGCAACCGCGGGCCAGTTCAAGCTTTCCCCCAAATGGGGGTCTGGTGTTATTCAGCAGGCCCCGGTGTTATCCAGCAAAATGACGCGTATAACAAGCTAGGCCACTCGGCGCGTGAAACTCTTCCTCCGCACCTTCGCCGACTGTGAAAGCCAAAATGCTGCCCGAGCCATATCGGCTCAGCTCCGCTTGGCCTTGTCGAGGTTCTCCCCAGAGTCTGCGAACTTACCCAAGCCATACTGGAAAATGCCTCATCAGTTCGAGTTCACGTTCGTGCTTTTACCGGCAAACGAAGCCTCATTTCAAGCCATTGTTCTTGCATCGTCCGGTGGGTGGCATCACATTGAAGTAGGCGTAGAACTCTCTTCTGTCTGGAATCGAAGGGACGATCATGCATTCTTGGTCCCGGAAGTTAGTTGGGCCGAAATTCATCTCCATGAGACAGCGGCCTAACCCTTTACAGGGACTTCCCCGCTAAGCAAGCGTTTTCTGTTTTGTATGTTGGTCGATGCGTTACGTGTCGCGAAGCATGAGCCGAGACAGAGAACAGACTGCCACTCTACAG
>Ga0307516_10002480_pt1 | contig 24613 bp, 33 predicted proteins | sample 19_EM_MG_FD_203310 | JGI IMG/M metagenome (GOLD analysis project Ga0307516, IMG submission 203310) | Populus trichocarpa ectomycorrhiza microbial communities from riparian zone in the Pacific Northwest, United States - 19_EM | ecosystem: Host-associated > Plants > Roots > Unclassified | place...
GGTGGGCATCAGGAAACGCCAACAACACCAACCCATATTCGTCCGCGAGTCTAGCTAGTCGACAACAATACTCCTGCAACAAATCGCCACCATCTTCCTCTCCCTCCGCCAGCTTTGCTTTCACCTCTACCGATTCATCCTCCTCCTCCACAGAGCCATCACTTCCTTTCTCCTATTCTTCTTCTCTGGCCTTCCGTCCCACATCGGTAGTCTCCAGAAACGCAAGTATCTCCTCAGTACAGAGTCCGCCCGCAAACAATATACGCTACGGGATATATGCTCGAAAAGAACAGGCCTTATCTAGTGAATGGCCCGCGCCTACCAAGCGCTACTGTGGGAAATGGCCAAGGCCAACGCCTTGTTGTAGAGCAGGGGGGACGATACGTGGGAGCTGCTCTGGTTCTTCTTCTCTCTATCCCTCGATACCGCCGGTTGGGTATCAACCACAACTACCTCCACACTCATCAGGCCGGTGCACTTCCGGGTCTTTCAGTTGGTGCTCTGACTCGGCTTCTCATTGCTGCTACGCAGGGAAACCGAGGCGTTTCATTCACCTAGATTTCAGTTCTTCTCGCTTTCATCGTTTACGCCCTCCTATCGTCCTGCCGTCGACAGCGCGATCTCTCTACTCGTTGCATCTCCATCTCTCGGCTTTTAGACCGGGATTTCTCCATTACGTTTCCGGTTCCGTTCCTACCGTTCTGCTTGTGACAGTTCGATTACTCTACAGGTTCCGCCTTACATCTTGGTTCTAGAGCCGGTACGCTTCCATTACTTTTGCATATCGTTTCTACCGTTCTGCTCGTGACAGTTCGATCTCTACTCTCCACCATCTCTAGGTCCCCAAACCGAGACTCTTCGATTACGTTTACGTTCCGTTTTTACCGTTGTGCTCGTGCTACACACATAGTTCGCTACTCCTTCTATTTCGTTGACTCTACTCGTTTTTCTTTGACCTTCGGTATTCACTGTGGCTCCCGGCTGCGAAATTACATCAGATTTCCCTGAAGTTTCTCTAATATACCGGGATTCCCCTTCACGATATCGGCAAAGGAAATGATCACGAAAGGATGCCAGACCCGAGAAGCAATACCGTATCAATGGCATGCTCGCTTACCTGGACCGGTCAAAGGGTTGCTCCTTTTCTGTCCACTCTGGGATGACCTACGCTCAGGATGCCTTTTGGGGGACTGTCGGGTGTTTTCGCTCCATGAAAAATAACATCTGATTTGTTGGAGCTGGCTCATAGGGGGTAGGGTGGACTGGGTGGCAGCGTAAAGGAAGAGAGAAACAGTGAAGGGGAAGGTGGCGGTTGGATTCAGCTCTGGTTATTCCACCGAGTTGGTCTTTTCTTTCACATTTCTTATTGAGAGCTATGGACAGGATTGTTACAGCGGGGTACCGGATTTTGCGGGTTGATCGACGAAGTCCGATCGACTTCGTTACGCTCCGGGGGCGGTGGTCAGGCCACGAAATGATTAGCCCCTTGGCGGGGAGCTGGTCTGGTTCGTCTTCTCTCTATCCCTCGATACCGTCAATCAGGTACAAACCACAACTAACTCCACATCCTTCAGACCGGTACACTTCCGGGCCTTTCACTACCTACTACGTCGCTGGCTCCTTCCTGTCCTTGAGGATGTGCGCGCCGCCCTCGGTAATCCTCTTTTCCAGCAAGACAATTATAAAATCCATATTCCTTTGAGGCCGTAAAACTAATACTTTTGAAGTGATCTAGTAGTTTTCCGACCTCGCGAACGGACGGTTGGGGCGAACCGAACAGTGCCTAAGCTCATGCTTTCGTTCTTCGAACGCTATCATTCGTCTCAGGTCTTGCCGTGCACTGTACTCGCTTACCATAATCTAATCGAGCATGCTTGGTTTCACTTTTACGACAACTCCGGACAGATTACCCTGACATTGATGACTGCGTTGGGGCCGGAGAAGGGAATGAGTAGACTGACGGAAATTCCTCCTCTCTGTTGGGAGGACATTCCTCCTAAGCAGTTTGAGGCTCTGTTAAGGTCTATGCCGGATCGGTTACAGACACACCGATCCGAAGGAATGGTGCGCTGGCTACTAGTAGTTCTCCGGGTTTTTTGTGGTCTTATTCTATTCTCCCTTCTGCGGGTATTTCTTTAATAGGTAGTATATCCAGTTACTATACGTCGACGCAGATGAAGTGCAGGTTTGTGTGCAACTTGTTGGGACAAGGACCGACCTAAGATGCTTCGAGATAGAGGAAGTTACTATGGCAGAAAGGGGCATTGCCAGTTCTGAACCGATATTGGCACGTGACGAATGGCCGTAATGACTCCACCCTCGATGTGACTGCGACTTCAGACTCCTTAGCTCGCTAAAAATGCGATCAGATAACTCTAAGAGGCTTGCCTCAAGGTTCTACCAGCTGAAGACAGGACACTACCCCACCGGGCAGTACCTATACTAGACGAAGAATCTGTTGAAAGAATACCAATTAGCGATGAGGATAGAAATGAATGATAGGAGTTCGATCAGTCTTAATGCTGTATGAGATGAGGAAACACAAGGCGTATCGATTCTTGTAGTTCGAGTGGTTCACAACTTCGTTGTATTCGATAAGTATAGAACAGAAGGAGAAGAGAAAGAACCCGCAGAACAAATATCCTCCGCTGACACTTCCCCGCTTGCGCCTTACGCAATCGTGTCCTCAACAAACTCTAAGGCTCAAGCGCCAAATCTAAACAACGCGCGAGAAGCATTTCCAACAGAATCGACCCTCCGTTCAGTGCTGGTGGTGTCGGTGCCGGGCGCAGACGTGGGATCACCTCTATAATGTGTGCCCCGAACGGAAGGCCCAACAGAAGATACCACAGGCAGACGTGTGCAAGGAGGCAGGGAGGGGGAAGAGTCGGTTCAAGATCCGGGGCCTCCTCGCGGATGTGAGATGCAGCCAGGAGGTTCTGGACTTCCTCTCCGCCACGGATGTGGGAAGGCTAGAGAGTAGAGGAGCAGAGGGCGGAGGCCGAGGAGCTGGGTGACGGGGGTGAGGAGCAGCCATTGTTTCTCCCGACCTCCTTCACGGCATCCGCAGGAGGAGTAGGTCTTGGTTTCCTTCGTTTTTTTCTCCATAATTTTGTAGGGTTTCCATTGCCGTTTCATTTTGCGCGCGTCTTTTGTTAGGACAGGCCTGGGCGGCGGGCAAAGGGGAGCTTGCAGCAAGCCCCTATAGCGTGGGCTGCGAGCGGGAAAGAGCCAGTCTGTATATCGCCATGATCTACATAACTAGGTCGCACGGACAGGTGGAAAAGTCGGGCCGACCCAGGACCTATTTGCTGACACCCGCTGCAGCGAGGCGATCCCCGATTTCCTAGCTGGGACGCCGACTTTTTTCTTTTTGTTTAATCATTACTCGCACGCGACCTATCTATATCATAGCGAGGTTGTGTACAGTCCGTTTCCTGTCCGCGGTGGCGGCACGTTGCAAGCTCCCCCTTTGCCCTCCGCCCAGGCCTGTCCCAAAACGAAGTGATGCGCACCAAGGAAACAGGAGATAAATGAAACCGCCTACCCCTCTCCTGCGGACGCCATGAAGTCCAGCGTGGGTAAGAACAGGCTGTCGATCCGCGGCGCCCGGCTCCTTACCCCCCGCTCCCTGCTCCTCCTCCTCCAACCATTCCCGCACCTCCGCCTCGGATACCTCGCTCACCGCATCCCCTTCCTCAGCCAGAACTCTCCGCCCCACGTCCGTGGAAGCAAGGAAGACAAGCAGCTGGGACGCCGGCGGAGCGAAGGGTAGAGCCAGAAGAGCAGGACGCCCAGAGCTAGGCACAGGGGCGGCAGCTCCGAGAGCGAGGGGAAGAGAGGAGGGAGCGGGGCGACGAGAGGGGACGGGATTTTCTTTTGTTTGTTCGTACTCGCATTCAGCCTATCGAGACTACGGCGGCACAATTTTCGTACGGTTTTCCCGCCGCTGTCCGCGCGATGGCGGCGCGTTGCAAGTTCCCCTTTGCCCACCGCCCGGGCCTTTTCTAAGAAGGAATGGTGCGCACCAATGTTCACAAAGGGAAAGACAAAAGAAAGAACAAAGGGAACCCGCGACCCTCCCTCCCCCAGCTCCTCTCCTACAGACACTGTGAAAGGGGGCGTGGGGAGAAACAGTGGTTGTTCCTCACTCCCGGCACCCTGCTCCTCGGCTTCCACCCTCCGCTCCCACTCGCGCTCTTTCCGCTCTCTCCGCTCCACACTGATGCCTCGCTCCCTGCATCCTCCTCTCCCAAGGCTGTGAACAGCCTTCCCACATCCGCCGTGGAGAGGATGCCTAGTGCCGCCTGGCCGCGCCCCGTGTCGGCAAGAAGGTCCCGGATCGTGAACCGGTCCTTCCCCCTCCCGGCTTCCTTCAAGCCTCTGCCCACAGAATCTTCTGTTGGGTCTTCAGCAGGGGCAGTTTTTGAAGACATGCTCCTGCGTCTGCGTCCTGTACGGGCACTGCCGGCACTGGGCGGTGGGCCGACCCGGTCAGGCAGTGACCTATCTTCGGCTGGTAGAACCTAGAGGCGAGGCTCTTGCAGCTACCCACGACCGCCCCGTCCAGCTTCTACCTACTCGGTATCCCGAATTTCTTCTTCTTAGAGATCTCCCGCTTTGGATGTGCGAGGGATCTTGGAAGTGGCATCGCGCGCACCTCCGCCCGGCCCGAGTATTCTAGCCATTCCGCCCCGCGGGCGTCTGGCTCCTCCGCCGCGAGCTTGGTCCATTCGTCGGCCTTCTCGTTTCCTAGGGCCTCCTTGTGCGCCGAGCACTACCAGATCTCGATGGTGATGTCCGGCGCGGCTCTCCGCAGCACCGCGATCTTTCTTGCCTGGAGCGCATACTCATAGTCAGGGCCAGGCTCCTCCGAGGCCGCCCGCCCGATGGCGGCCCGGGCGTTCATGAAAACCGTGACCCTTTCCGGGGCGGCGCACTCCGCGTCGTAGGCCTCCTGATTGTAGCTCATGTGGGTTTTGGTGCCCACCTAGGATTGGTCGATTTTCCCTACCACCGAATATCTGGCGGCTCCATCGTCCAGTCGCGACCCATCCGTGAACATGGTCAGGCCGGGCTCGCGCTTGTCTGGCTCCGCCTTGGCTTCGGCCACCTCTTCCTGCAACAGCTCCGCGTTGGGGGACTCTGGTTCCTCTAGCAAAACTGTGCTTTCCACCATTCGTGAGTACCGTATTGATATTAACTCATGCATGACGCACTGTTTTTCCCGACCGGGAGCGTAGGGAGCGTAGGGAGCGGGAAGTGGAGAGGAGAGCGGAGGCGGAGGGGCTGGGCGCCGCGGAGGAGCTTGGTGCTGGGGAGGAACCACCTCTCCTCCTACCCACACCCTCCTTTGTGGCACCCGCAGACGAGGTGTAAGCCGGACGTGTCATGCTTTCTTTTGTTGTTTCTTTCGTGATTTTTGCTCTTTCTTGGGACAGGCCTGGGTGGAGGGCAAAGGGGAGCTTGCAACGAGCCGCCGCGCGCGGACTGCAGACAGGAAACGGACTGTACACACTTATCTTCGCCATGATCTACCTAGGTCGTATGTGAAAAATGATGAAACAAAAGAAGAAACTGTTTTTTTGACGGTAAGCGCCGTCTTGGCGCCAGTTAAATAAGCACGCGCTGGAATTTTTTGGACGTCACGGGACTCCAGTTTCGGCCGAGAGTAGACGTCTCGACCAACAGAACCCACCACACAGCAAGATGACCACCAATGGGAGTTGAATCGTGACACTCAATCGAGGACATGCTATGGACTGTATGGGAACACAAATACTGATAGGAAAGCAGATATACCTGGCCAGCGTCCACGATCATGGCTCCCCGTCGCCGGCGCGCCCTTGCTGTCGACTCCCCACCATCACCTACACCCCGTGTTCACCACACCTCCGTTCTCGACTCCCTTTTATCACCTGTACCTATCCATGAACTCTCAAACATATTCTCTGCCATCAGCTTACAGTCCACCGCCGAGGATGAGTCGACTAGCAAGCCGGATCTCCGTTCCCCTCCGAAGTTCAGGCAGTGGCCAGGCCCTCGTAAAAAGGCAGTCGCTGAAGCTCCACGATGGATTCCACGCCCCGCAGCGACACCTTCCCGAGCAAAGCGCCCGCATACAGTTGAATTCAAGCTGGAAGTCCCTGCATGGGCTCACCACACGCAGGTGAAATCCAGGGCAGGTAAACAAAGGGCACCAACAAGGGAGGAGACTAGACACTAGCCCGTTTTGATGAGTGTCGCTCAGATATTGCGATGGAAGAAAGTAGGCAACTCCAGTCCATGACTCAGCTAGCGGTATCAAATCACTGATGCAGAGGAATCTGGCGAGGATGACGGTGTTGAGCATGACTTTCGTTGGAAGGATGGGGGATCTTGGGATGTTCCTCCGACCGAGGAGCGGCTCTCTTTAGCAAGTAGATAGGTTGATAGTTCGAAAAATACGAAAAATTGAAACTGGCACGGCTTTGATATTGCACTAGTCCCAAAGCTCGCTGGTGTGCGTTCATGCGCGCATTCTCAGCGCCGAGACGGTTCGTTTTGCATTAGTTAATAAGGCTAGAACTAGAGATCGTTCACGAGCCGCTTCCCTCTTGCCTGTTTACCCTGCGGGAGGCTAGCCCGAACCGCCTCTGCCTGTTCTTCAGCTGGGCTGCCGCTGGTCTGAGTCCCGCTTCTATATACAATGCTCCAAGGTTGGTTGTCCGGAAGCAGCCCGTGGTTGCGCGCGCCTCCTGGTTGACCAACTGCTGCAGCCCATTTGCCTGACTGACGGTGCCCCGGGTTTGGTGTCGCTTCCACCACAGCTCCGATCCGAAGACGGCGACTGACTGGATGCAGGCCGTCACGACCTTCCTGCAGCTGGCCGGCGAGAGGCCCCCTTTCTCTACATTGTAAACAATATACAACCTGATAAAAAGTCTCCATGAGTGGTCAAATTGCGTCACGGTTAAGCATCAACCAGGGTGCCCTCCCCGCCCTTTTTTTATTCGCCACTGGAACGGGACCTAGATCTGTCAACTCCCGTGGATCGATATACTATGTATATTCGGAGTAGAGCGAACGACCCGGCACGGGACGTCCTATTAGATCGGCCTCCATGGCTAGTCCACTGGAAACCAGTATGCCAACGCTATCCGTCTCGGTGGCAGACCACCTGACGATACGCCGACGTTATCAGTCCCATCTCCGAGAATGTGCTCAGGCCCCGCCCGAGCAACACCTCATGTCAATTCCCCTATTTCTGCGTACCGTCAAAGACAGAGCAGCAAGAAGCAACAAAGACCAGCAAGGCAGTAAAGTCAGCCTCATAAAACAAATCCTCGCTAGCATCACCAAAACCTCTGCTGTGGAAGACCTCGTGAGAAAACCCTGCTGCTAGAAGACAAAAGAGTACCAGTTCGACACGATAGACAAAGACCCAGAACTATGCAGAAGCCCAGAACAATCTGGCTAACGCCGTAGCCAAATACGTTGTGTAAAGAACTTATGCTTCTCCGGTTCCAGCGCTTTCGTCATGGTGTCCGCCAAGTTACCGTTGGTGGAGACGTAGGAGAATTCCAGCTCTCAAGTGGCGTGAAGGTTTCCGAGCGGCTTCCGAGCAAGCGACGTATTCGGCTTCCGTGGTGGAGAGTGCTACCATCGACTGCTTGTAAGATTTCCACAAGTCTGATCCGTTGTAGACTTGGAAGGCGCAGCTTCCCTCTGACTCTCTTCCGTTGATATCTCCTGCAAAGTCGGAGTCCGTGAACCCAAGTATGGTTACGATGTGACGGGCATGCGAGGGAACACGAGTTTGAAATCGACAGTTCTCCTTTGAGGTATCGGAGGACTCATTTGGCGGCTGTTAGGTGCGATGTAGAGGGTCTGGTGTCGTGCTGGCTAAGTACCAATACTGCAAAGGCTATGTCCGGACGGGTTGCGGTAGCTGCATATGACAAGCTGCCGGCGATGCCCTCGTATGTAGTTTCCAGCATCCACTTCCGTCTCTCCTTCCGGTTCGCCTTCGAGTCATTTTGTCGTGGAGAAAAGTGGGAGCTGGGTTTGTGTCTTCCACCCTGAAGCGTTTGTTGATGGTTTGGGTGTATTTGGGATGTCCAAGGATGATGGGGTACCGGATTCCTCACGCTCTACTCCCAAGCCCAGGAACTGCTTGGCCTTCCCGAGATCCGTCATCCTCCACACCCCCAGTGCCACCCAGAGGTCCCCAGCGGCTTCGGAGGCTGATCGCGGGCACAGGATCATAGTTTCGTCGACGTAGAGGGGGAGAAATACACCGGGGCGGGGGGTGCAGGTCCTCATCTGCGTCGGCGTGTGTGCAGTCAATCGGCAGGAGAATTCATTTATGGTAGCGTGCCATAGGAGGGACGCTTGCCTGAGGCCGTAGAGTGCCTTGTTGAGTCTCGGAGAGCCATTCATGAAGATTGGCATTGATGTGGGATCCGGTGCGGTTGTCGTACCCACACGTGAGTTTCCGTGTGTCGTACTCACATGTTGTAAGCTGCCAGCTGACGGGCGATCTGGCGGGCGAGCCGACGAGCGATCCGGTGGACAAGCCAGCGTGCAGTCCGGCTAGGCGAATGCATTCTCGTCCCTACTCACTGAATGTAGCTCGGCGAGTGAGTTGTGAGTAGAGTTGTGAGTGGAGTTAGACGACGAGGGAACTGGCTCAGCGATGAGCCACTCGATACTTTCAGGAAGCTACATGTTTACCTCCTTGTCAATCGCTAGGTTCAGGAACGCAGTGACGATGTCGAGCTGGTTCATCTCCCAGACTTCCCGGGCGGCACGACTCATCAGATAGGAATGGCAGTCATCTAACTGACCGGAGTGTATAGCTTATTGAAGCCGATGCCCTGCATCTGTTCATACCCTTTGATGACGAGCCTAGCTTTATATCTCAGAGTGCCGTCGGTGTTCCTCTTCGTCTTGTATACCCATTTGCAGCTAATAGGCTTGCTGCGGGAAGGATCCACCGGGGTGAAGGTGTGGTTTCCCAAACAGAGACGCGTACTCCTTTTGCAATTTGCAAAGCAATCCTCCACTGGCGCTGAAGAGGGCCGTTCAGAGCTTCGCTGTACGATCGTGGGTCATCAGCCGTAACCTCAGCCGCCAGGGTTGTACCGGCCTTGGCTGCCCGTCTTGACTGGTGCCTCATCAGCATGCGAGCCTGAGAGGGAATAGCAGCTTTATCCCCGTCGGGCTCGCTTTGTGGATCTAGCGCAGGTGCTTCTTCCAATGCCCCCACCCTCGTCGGTGGGGCTATCGCGGGTGCGTCTAGCGCCGCGGCCGAATGACTCTCCTTCTCGGAAGCCGCGTTCAGGCTTTCCGGACCTCCCACCACCTCGGCGACCACTGGTTCTCTTCGGGCAGTCTGAGTGGATCGCCGTCTCTCGTCATCTGTCATAAGGACATGTCGGCAGTCTGGCGAATATCGAAGCAGAGGTCTGAGAAGTTGACGGCATTGCCAAAATCGGGGCCCCATATACACGAGATGTTGGTAGTATCACGGACAAACCCGAACGCCATGCGAGCCTTCGCACGGGTATCCACCTTTGCATCCAGTCTTTGCGATTTCGGGATGTGCCTTCACGCCGCGCATCCGAAACGCTGAAGGCGATCCACGGTGGGTTTATCTTTGGTCGATGTTGAGTCGGTTTCCGGCTCTTGCCACGTACTCGCATGTTGTGAGCTGCTGGTGATGTTGGAATAGTGATCGATAGAGATGAAGATAGTGAATTGATTGATAGTACATAGTCGAAGGCAGAGCATTCTCTCTATATGGAGTGGGCGAGGGACCCGTTAAGGGAAAAGGGGCGGAAGACGCCCCCCCCGAGCGGTGCCCGAGGACTCGAGCAGCCGTTATCTCCGGATGCCCATCATTCTGACACTTCCCCTCATACGGAAGGTGCAAAGGAAGGCAGGCGAGAAAGAGAAAAGGAAACTGCCAGTATAGAAACAAACAGCAGCAGAGAAAAAACGTTGATAACCCAGTATCCTCCGATGACTCGTTAAAACTCATAACCGTGTAAAAAAACTCACGGGAAACCCATGGACATAGGAGAAAGAGAGCATCCACCAAAGAAAGAAAGGAGAGGGAAAGAAAAAATCCGTTTAACAACCTACCACGTGCTCAACGAGAAGCTCCCCCTCGATACCAGGCCGATCCGTAGGAAAATCTGGCCGCTGTTGGTGTTGGGTGTAGATAGTAGCTCCACCGGCAGGCGCGCACGTCTGCTCCGGTACGGAGGCCACGAGAAGCTCCCACATCACCAAGTGCGTGCATCGGCCCCACATCCTCGAGCACGGTAGCTCCGAAGTGGGGCGTCGCAGCAACCCCAGCATCGCCAAGCGAGTACATAAGCTCTCCGAGCGCGCGCGTCAGCTCCGGTGTGGGGCGTCGCAGCTACTCCGTCATCACCAATCGCGCACACAGCTCCCTGAGCGCGCACGTCTGCTTCGGCGTGGGGTGCCTCAGCAGCTCCAGCATCACCAAGCGCGCACGCAGCTCCCCCGAGGGTTTGTTTTTAAGAACGCTGACGGTAATTTCGAACGATCGTGGTACGGCTCGGAAAGAAAGTGGCAAACGACGTGGTATCCGAGATCGCTTCGTCGATTGCAGCTAATTCCTGGAGAACGGTGAGAAGGCTCGAGATCGACGACCGAATATCGTGAAGGCAGAGTCATATTCATGGCGGAGGAATTCCCGGGCGCGGGCTGCAGAATCGATTTCCATCGCGGGGGCACTGCAAGTGACGGTTCGAATCGTGGGTTCAACCGACAGGCAGATCATCGAGGCAGCGCGGTCGCGGCATGGATTGTAGTCACGGCCCTAGGCAGTACGTTGTGTCAGAGTTCGACGAAATTTCTTTGCGGGTAACAGTCTTGAGGACACTCTCAGCGGTAAGGAATGATCTCATGTCGTTCTCCACGAGTGGGTAGTCACGAGCATTGTGTAGGTCGGCGGTTGCGAACGTGATGTTTTGTCTGGTAGAGGCCATGTTGGTGCTGTCACGACGCGATGTGGCTCAAATGGTTGAGGCTTACAAACAATAGTACAGGGATAAGGTGCTGAAGCGAGGCGGAAAACGGCGGGGTAGATACGGCATCGATAAATAGTTAGGTTGCGGTTTTTTTGTTTATCCAACTCGCATGTAGGTAGCCTACATAGGTATCTAGACTACGGCGGCACACTTTTTGTCCATGTTTCCCGCACGTTGCAAGCTCCCCTTTGCCTCCCCGCCCAGGCCTGTCCCGAGAAGATGAAATGCGTATCTACCAAAAGAAATTATAAACAAAAGAAAAGCCCTACTCCTCCTCCTTATCCTCGGCGGATGCTATGAGGGGGGCGTGGGTAACTGCTCCCCGGCAACCTAACTCTCCCGCGGCACCCAGCTCCTCCGCCTCTGCCTTCCTCCCCTCTTCCCGCTCCCGCTGCTCCCGGAGTTCCCATTCCGACACCTCGGCCCCCCGCGTCTTCCTCAGCCGGGACCAGTCTTCCCACATCCGTAGTTGAGAGGAAGTCTTGTACCACCGCCTGGCTGCGCCTCCCATTGACAAGGAGGTCCTAGATCTTCCACCGGCGCTTCCTTCTCCCGCTTTCCAACTAGCCGAACTTGGACATAGCTGCACCACAGGAGTATGCAAGAATTAAATTATCTTGGCGCTCAGGGCAAGTCGGTAACTACTGGTAGCATCAGGTCCTCCATTAGTCAACACTCGAGCGCGTCGCCACCAATAACCGTGCTGCCACCGAGAAGCTCGTCGCCCCGCTTCGACCGGCCCCCGCCGACCAACTACCAACCCATTTATCACCAACATTTTCATCACAATGACGACAGCATTAATTCCCATTCCTGAGAACGTCATCTTTTGGTCGAATCTTTTGTTTAACCTCGACAAGCCGGTGGTAGTGACGACGGAGGAGTTCGACAGTACTGTTTACACCACGATTGGAGGCGCGTTAACCTAACAAGACAGCGGCGTGGTGGTACCGAAGTATGAATTTCGTTTACGAAAGAGCAAGAAGGGAGGGAAAACACCACCACCGAGGGAGAGAGTCAAGAAGAAGTACAATGCAACAGTTCGACAACCTGGGCTCTGTCAAGTTCGGATGAAGATCACGCGTCCGGTCGCAGCCCCATTAACAGTCACGATCCAGCGTCTTGACGGCGAACACCAACATGACTTAACTAGAAAGAGGCAGAGAGATTGCACCGTCATCTCTAGCCATTCGGTTAGCAGCCGCGGAAGCGGCAAGGGGATATGGAACAGCGCAGGTCCTGTGATGAAAGGAGTCGGAACTCCACAGGGGACTGAATGCTTAAATGCTGTGAGTGGACAGCATTTAGAACGGTAAGTTAAATTATCATAATAAAACTAAAGCACAAATATTGATTATAATGATACATAGGCACCACGTGCGGACTGCCGCTCGGGGCCTACCACGATCCGACGAACGAATTCCTTTAAAAACAACGCGTTTTCGAGAAGATGTTGAGCAGATGATAAGGCTACTGGGTCAGAAGGTTGGTTGTTTGAAGAGTGCACGGCGATGGACGCGAAGAAGATTCCACATTGGGGCCTGTGTTTCGCACATTCAACGCGTATCCAAGTGCTAAAAAGGCGTGGATATCTTACCCGATTTGACAAGACGAAGGCGGGGTGCGGACGGCGGGACCCAGGGCGAGGAGCGCAGAAGTGAAGAAGTGAGGACGCGGACGCGGGCTGAGGGGATGGCGAGGACCTGGAAGACGAGAAGGGCGCAGAGGATGAAGCGGAGTAGGTCGAGATGCAAGTTGCTTGTCATTACTTTTTCATTCTTTCCTTCTTTTCATTGTAATGCGTTGGGGATAGGCCAGGCGCGGGAGCCGCACCCGGCCGGTGGTGGACTGTGAGAGGCCGCGGCGGATGACGAACGGGAAAGGGCTGTACATAATATCGCCATGATCCGGCAGGGTCGCATGTGCGATGAATCATCGCCATCAAGACAAACGCATGGGGGCACAACATGTTTCCTTTCTTATCAGGAATGAACAAGGCATTTGGATTCCAGATGCCCATTGTGTGGTGGAAAGGGTGCTGCTCACTGCCAAGCGCTCTTTTATGGATACCTGTCCCTCTATCTACCCCATCTTCGATGCCCCCCACAACTCTACCATATCTCATATGTTGCGCTCGATTCTTGATTTCTAGGCTTTGAGGCATTGAGTTCTCATGATTCAAGTAATATAGGCTTCTAAAAATCAAGTACAATTTCTTCTCGTGTGCCCTCCCCCAACACAAAGTCATTCTCCGACTCATTACCACTCAACCCCTCTAGCGTCATGACTCCATCTCGCTTTCACCTCTGGATGTTGCTTGTGGAAGCATCTGTCTATCCATCGAGGGCTGACGGTTCCTGTTGGATCGCGTTTTCGGAGGAGTGTTTGGGCCGGATCCCTAACATCTTGCACCGTCTGTGGAAATCCAGCCCACTGTAGAATATCACAACGCAAATCAAAGTTTTCTCCTCTGCCTCTAGTAGTAGCCAGCGCTGTTTCCCATGGCCCCCACTGATCTTCCTGGTGTTCATCTCAGCAACGACAGCGGCATGCTCCTTCGAGGGTAAGAGGCCCGTTCAGGTACATCGCTAAACCATCTTGAAATCGAACAAATTCAGGTGTGTTTCCGCCACCAGCAACCCGCGTGGTCTCATCACCGCCAATAAAAGTGGCAATGGGCTGGATTTCGGACCTCCAAGGCGAAATACAGGATGCCGAAAAGCCAGAGGCCGGACAGCGCGGTCGCCGGGAGCACCAAGAGGCTCGCCTCGCGGTTCCACCAGATCAAGACGGGGCACTGCCTTACCGGGCAGTACCTCCACTGGACGAAGAACCGGGCTACCCCGCAGTGCTGGTGGTGCCGATACCGGACCCAGACCCGGGACCACCTCTTCAAGGAGTGCCCCAAGTGAAAACCGCAGCAGAAGATCCTGTGGGCGGAGGTGCGGAAGGAGACTGGGAGGTGGAAGAGCCGGTAGAGGATCTGGGACCTCCTGGCGGACGAGAGGTGCAGCCGGGCAGTACTGGACTTCCTCACTTCTGCAGATGTGGGGAGGCGGGTGCCGGCTGAGGAGGACACGGTGAGCGAGGTGTCGAAAGCAGAGCTGCGGGAGTGGGAGGAGGAGCAAGGAGCGGAGGCTGCGGAGCCGGACACGAGGGGGGAGCCGCCACTGTTCCTCCCACGCCTGACTTCATAGCGGCCGCAGGAGAGGAGTAAGGGGACGGATGGTGTCTTTCTTTTGCTTCTTTCCTTTGCCGTTCACTCTTGTTCAGACTCTTTTCCTCTGTAATTTCCTTGGTGTGGCCCGGGCGGAGGGCAATGGGGGAACTTGCAACGCGCCGCCACCGCGCGGGCAGCGGACGGGAAACGGACTGTACATAATCTTGATAGGTCGCATGCGAGTAATGATTAAACAAAAAAAATCGCCAGTAAAAGTCTCGTCGTCACCAGCAACCTTCTCGCTGACAACCCGCGCGGGAACCCGCAAAATCCCGCTGTCGCTAGCAACCCGTAAAACGTTAATACTGCTGAACACTCTCGTTGCCGGACTCTCACCACTACAGAGACGGATTATAACTACGGCGGCCCCTGTCTACCGACCTGAAGCTCTCCCGGAAGGAAAAAAAGAAAATCCAGAGGGAAAGGGGGGAAAAAGCAAATACCATAAACTGACCTAATAGCGTCTGAGGGTTGGACGACCATACATGCTCTCTATGTTTACACTCACCACACATTTCAAAGCTGTCCCCTACTTAGAGAATGGAGAGTTCCAGAACCTCCCTATAATAGAGGACATTGTGGACGTGGAATAGATAGGGAGTTTGTTTTTGGGAGGAATTTTTCAGAATCGGAGGTCCAGGCACATAATATGTCAACGTGCGCAGATGGATATAACTACTGTGTATATTCGGTGTATGGAGAGCGAACGTCCTGGCGCAGAACGCCCCATTAACTATATCTATCGGTCTCCTAGGCTAGTCCACTGGAAGCAAGTATGGTATGCCGACGCTATCTATCTCGGTGGCTAGACCACCGGACAATACGCCGACACTATCAGTCTCATCTCCGAGAATGTGCTCAGGCCCCGCCCGAGCAACATCTCATGACAAGATCATGCGAGAACACACTATCCGCAGTCCGCACGATGGCGGTGATTTCCAGCCTTTCTCTTGGAGATGCTGCCCTTTAAAGCACACAGGTCGGATGGAGTCCGTACCGGCTTTTTGACAGCGGCTAACCCACCAACTCTCTGCCGTTTTTCTCTCGTCGCCCCGGCAGGCGATGAATCCCGAGTACTTTCGCTCAACACCGACCAAAAGAGCTGGCGACTGCGGTCACTTTGCATATTTTTAGACGAAGACCGAGACGCAGAACGAGATGGACACCAGGCAAGGACTTCCCAGGAGATCACTCGGCGGCCTCCGTCTCTCCCTATCGACAGGTACGTGCGGTCTCTCCACAGGCCGAAGATGAACGGGCTCGGACTGTACATGGTACCACCACGATCCGATAGGGTCACATGCGGCCAATGATGCATCATCATCATGCCGTCTTCACGCGCTGAGGCCGACGTTGTTCTCGAAAAGCCCTGCACGTAGCTGACTCAGCAGCCTCAGAAGTGAGAGACCGCATCGGGCTATGGCAGCACTCAATCTTGGAGCTGAGATTGGGCCTGGAAAGCGTCAGCACAGATGATATACCAACGTGTGGGGATGTGCTGTGCTTCGCAAGGAAGAGCGCCTACCAGCGAACAGCAAAATTGGAGGTTGTTACATTTTCGGGTGGGATCCACCCTCCTGCTCCGCATGCAAACAGCCAGCCCGGGCGCACCTCTGCTCCCAAACGCGAATGCAGGAGGTGTTGGGCCTCAGCACTGAGCGCGCCGACACGCCCCGCGGCACCATCGCCTGCCGTAACCCGATAGAGCCGCGCGTACGTTGGAGGATTGCTTTCTTTCCGCGGCCGTTTAGCGCGGAGGGTGGGGAGACCTCGAAAAGCACAGATAACCTGGGCCCATCCCCATGTATTCGTCCGCGTCGCCGCTATTCCACCTTGACGCTAAGTGCGCACCGAAACGCCTAGGCCCTAGGGTACACGCCGGATAATCGTGGCCGGTGGCGTATCTACGCAGTGCGACGATGGCCTGATGCGCTTATTATGATAGTACTATGACAAAACTGCCTCGGTACTACCGCTCTGCCTCTACGTATAAAACTACCATAAAACTAATATTTATTGACGATGCAGTTACAGCAGATCCGCATTAGTAACACTGCCGAAACTACGTCACACCATCAAACCCCCCATTTCTCCCACCATACTTCAGTTCCCTCCATATTCTGCAGTGATTCTCGCAGAGCAATACAAACGCGAACCCCACTAAAATACGGTGGCCTGTAGCGACACGAAGGGTCAAAATGTGCAAGGTTAATTTACATTATGCTTTTCGAATTATCGAATTATCAATTACCGAAATCTGGAAATTTGAAGCAAAAGGTGATTTTCCATGACGCTCACTAATGGCAAACTACACCTCATAGAAGTGGCTCCTTTTGTCCGATCCTCGATGGGAGCTGAGATATCGACAGAACCAGAAGCCCCATAAGTCCAGCCGCAATATGCTCGCCACTGACTCATTCGTTCGACCATCCCGTCGCGCGGTTGTACCGCGCATTCGCCGCTCGCCCATCCGCTTGATAAATCTCACGCGCGACCATGTCGCACGCTCGCCGCTTACCCAGATTAGCGACTCGAGTGATTTTATTTATTGACTCGAGTGATTTTATTTATTGACTCGAGTGATTTTATTTATTGACTCGAGTGATTTTATTTATTGACTCGAGTGATTCCATTTATTGACGAGTCATTCATCATGTCGAAAGGGCAGTCCGAGTGAGAAAGTGTGTGGGGCGCCCGTGATGATCACTTAACTCCCAGCACATCACACAGTAAGCCAAAAACAACAGAGGGGCCAACCTAAGGTATGTCAAATAGACCTCTATAAGATTCAAATTGATACGAAAAGGTCTCGTAAGTTGATCTCTGCCATCGAAGACAGGTACTCACCACGAGATGCCAACAGCACTCATACTGGTCTGTTCCAAGTATGCAGAGGGTAATCACGTACGTATGCACCCTGTCTGCATACTCAGTAAATTTAGCAATGCCGTATGGAAGCTGCATTCTATTTTTTTTCGCATATTCATTACTCGTATGCGACGTAGCTAGATCATGACAAGATACACACAGTCCGGCCCCCGGGTTTCCCGTCCGCAGTCCGCGCGAGGGCGGCACGCTGCAAGCTAGGGGCATTGGCCGCGCACTGAACCGATCCGATAATCGCATCCATCCCACCCGTCGCGGGTCCGGCTCCTACGCTGCGAGCTGTTTGTTTTGTGCGTCGCCGATCGGGTTGAAGGCTCGGCGGAGGTGGGGTTTTCCGGTTGTAAACATCGGAAGCGCTGCCCGTGGAGGTAGTTGCGTGAGGTCTTGCAGGTGACCAGTGCCTTTGTCCGTTTGCCATCCATGGGGGGTAAGCGATCCGGCGATGGTACCTGCCGTGAGGAAGGCGACAAGTGTCCGCTCGCTCGCCCGTGAGGGTAATCGCTCCGGTGATTGTACCGACCGTAAGGGAAAGCCGTCTAATAATGCACCAACCATAAGTAAGGCAACCAATGTCCGTTATCCCCTCCTGAGGGTGAGCCGTTTGGCAGTGGCGCCGACCGTGAGGGCCTTCGGCGACTCATCAACCTTTTGGTCACAGCACAAAAGGTACGACGGCTGGGGGGAGGGGACACCGCCCAAGCACCGAGGCTGAAGAAAACCGGGACTTCGAGGAAGGAGATCGAAGTTGCGCGGCCCCGCACATCCCGCACGCGCCTATCGATAGCGAGAGACCGAGACCAGCGCCCGCCTGTGATCACGTGCGGTCGGCTCTCGTTCTCGTCCGTAGTCAGCCGCGCTGTGTTAGATTGGTTGGCAAGTCGCGAAGCAGCGAGGTTGATATAAAGCTACCGAGTTACCGACGCCCGCAGATCCCGTCTAGCATTAAGTGCACTTGCGCACAGCCGTCCATCCGTCAACCTACTGTATGAACATATAATCAGGGGGGGTGTAAAAAAAACGTAGTTTGCCCGCTAGACGCATATTATCATGTCACGACGGGAACATATTTCCGACCGTTTTGATACGCACAGTGGGAAAACTACGTTTTTTTTAACCCCCCCCCCTGACTACACAGTATATACTATATGTATCGCTATCAAATGTCCAGATCGGACGCGTATCCTTTTTCTGGGGCGTCAAGATGATGATGATGATTCATTGATCGCATGCGACCCTATTGGATCTTGATATTATATACATTCCTTTCCTGTTCACTGTCCGCCGCGACCTCGCGCAGTCCGCCGGCGGCCCGTGGCAACTCCCCCTGCCCCCGCCTGGCCGTTCCCGAGAAACAAAAGGGAATGATGATGATGATGATTCATTAATCGTGTGCGACCCTATTGGAACATGACGATATTATATACAGTCCTTTCCTGTTCGCCGTCCGCTGCGCCCTCGAGCAGTCCGCCAGCGGCTCGCGGCGACTCCCCCTGCCCCCGCCCGGCCTGTCCCACGAGAAGAGAAAGAGAAAGAATGAATGAAAGGAAGGAAGGAAGGAAGAAAGAAAGAAAGAAAGAGAAAGACTCAAAGGGAATGACATAGGACTCGCGAGGATTGACATAGGAGAGAGAGAAAGGAAAAAGGGAAGGAAAAGAGAGTGTGGCTAAGGGGACCGTATATCGCCCTCCTCCTTCTCCCCCATTAGTTCCGGTGGCAGCTCCCGCGGCCCCACCCTCGCCCCCACCTTCGTCGTTCTCAAGAAGTCCAAGATCGCTCCGGTGCACCGCTCGTCCGCAAATAGTTCCCTGATTGCGAACCCCCGAAACAAAAGGGAATGAAAGAAGAGAAAGAGCAGAAAATGCGCTAAACGAGTGACAATGCAGGGGCGTCAAGAGGGCGTTAGCGCACTGGTTAGTGTACATTAGGATAGATATGAGTGATATTCTATGTGCTACATGGAGACGGAAATCGTGCTGCACGCGGGGAAGGGCCCAGTCGATGATGCTTACTCGACACAATCTGACCAATCACAAAGACTCTCGATTATCTATATTGTTGCACTATGCCCACTAGAGAAAGGGAAATTACATACGACCGCTGCTTTCCCACGGGACTACCGTTGTCCGCCATCCAGCGTGGATCAGCCCACTTTTCCACAGTCGGCCTGCCAGCCCCGCGCGATCATCTGTCCGTCTGTTTCCCTTAGTGAGGCGTCACACCACATGCTGCCAATGTCGCTACCGCTGCTCGTCGACAACGCAATCAATGGTGTCCGCGGCAACGTGCTGAGCTGGTCCACGCCCTCCCTCCGCCGGCGCCGGCAGGCGCTCCGGCTCTGGATATCGTTGAGATCGTGCTGGAAATAGACGGACCCCTGTCAGTTTCTGGGCGACTTTGTAGCGGACAAAAAGTACCTCCGTGAGCTCGATCGGAAGCCAAATAATCCAGTATTGTGAATCGATCTCCTGTAGTCGCCAGAGCCTCCTGTCAGCGGTATGTTTCCCCGGGGGCACGGATGGGTGGTGACATACGTCCATCTCGCCTTTTCGTAGGTCCTTGTCCCCGTGGTTAGTCGTCAGGTACTCCCTCGTTCCGCCTACGCCGATGTATCTCGACTGCAATTGGTGCTCGTAAACGACCGAAGTCAATGGCTTGACGGCGGTGATTGGTTCCGGAGTGGTCCATCGGCGGAAAAGGCCACCGAAATCGATCATGATTGAGAAAGATATATACGATATCGTTATTGTTGTAGCTGCTGTGCTAGAATTACTGAACTGACGATCAAAATCAACTAATATTCGACGTACGGTCAGGTTTTTAAATTTACAAGAGGTTTCCTCTTCGTTCATCCGGGTCCAAGGCGCGTGGTAAGGGACCATTCCCAATTTGGTGACCGGCTGCGTGAGCTCGTCCCACTGGTGCTGCGTAGAGCCTGTGGGCTTTGCGCCTGCAACTCCCACAAGTTATCCGATGGCCCCTATGTCCGCGGTGGGCAAAAGCACTCGATTCAAGGCATTTTCTCGTGGGAACAACTGCCAGGACCGAGAAGCCGCGGGCCGCGACGAGTATGAAGCCTCCGCTGCTGGACTGATGGCACCGTGCCACGCGCCGAGCATTTGCGAGAGATAAGGCCGCTCCGTTCACACCATAGAGTTCACCATTCGATGGGGTCCACGATCCTCTGCATCCATCGCCTTACGGCGTCGACGATCTGCGAACACGACCACAGACGACGACGATTGCAATTCCTGTTCTGTTTCCTCCCTCTGGATTTTCATCCGATGTGACCAGGATGCATGCACAATTCGGGGTTGGGCATGCGCCCTGACAGGCCCACTAGAATGTGGAGAGCCTGCAGATGACGTCGCCAAATGGTACGGCAGCTCGCAGGACAATCTTTTGCACCCAAACGGCGCGATAAGCTGTGCTTCTACACATGCTGCGGAAGAAACCCCCCTAATGAGTCCAGCAGAAGCGTCAATCGTGAGTGTATAGTGCTCGAATCCTGCACGTCCATACGTAGCCCCAGCGTGACGGCTGTGATGGACCCTGTCAATGGTTTTCCGGCTCAACCAGTTACTCAGTGCAACCAGAAAATCAGATATTTGGCGGTAAACAGTAGTTGGTATTCTTCTAGGCCTAAACCGGTGAGTTGGTATTTTGGGTAGCAGAAACTGGTTCTTTAAGTAGTTGCGAGAAAATGGTAGATATTGTGAGTATAGTCTAGCGTCCCCGGGTAACTTCCACTCAGCACATCACTGGCATCCGCCGTTTCCAGCAACAACTCACAAAGGTATATCGGAATTACGTTCGTGGCTCACCCGCTCGTCTCTCGTAAGTTCGTAGCTCGCCCGCTCACCGCTTACGAGCTGTCACCTACTTGGCCGTCACTCTATCGCTCTATCCGCCGCCTGGAGGTTGGCCAGCTTCGTGTCAGTACAGGAGCAGTGGCTTATCGGCAAAGATGAACCACAGCTTTTCGATGAGTAAGAGGACTACTGTCGTCACCCAGTCGACCGCCTACTCGACCGCAGACTGAAGCTATTGCGTGACCGGTGGAGCGAACCTCGCCAGGCTGAGAGGGTTCCCAATCTCAAGGGCACTGGATCTGCTCTCAATTGTTGCAACAGCTTCTGAGCACGAGCGAAAGTTCTCGGAAATCAAGAGAATTGTGCCTATGATCATCGTTCTTTGCACCGTGATATTATTGAAGCGTTGCAGTGCATCAGAATCCTATTACTCAGCAGACAAATAAGAAGAGAGAGCACAATAAAAGTTCTGTTCTCTTTTCACACGCAACCTTTTTGTCATGGCACCGATTGCACTGCGGTTGATTAGTTAACCAGTTCTACCAAGGGAATAGAATTGGTTCTGGGCGCAGTTTGGTTTTCACCCCTCCTTAGGCAGTGCAGTGTGGTAACGCCCCATTTTCCTACCAGTTAGCGCAATTGGCAGGACTGCGATGGACTGTTGAAGCGGACCGATCCTGCCGTTCGTCGGTGATGTCGTCGCGCATATCCGTTCGAAGCTAGTGTAAGATTAGTGCACTGCTGGAGCCCCCCAATTGGCTGCCAGTCTCACCGGGAACAACCCCCACCGACGTCGACTTATTGTCCGTTTTTTTCTTTTCTCGCTTGCCGCCAGCTCCAATCGCGGGAGGGAGTCGACCGTCGTGTCGCCGGCCGGTATGGAGCCCGGTTGAAGAAGCAGATCAAGAGGCAGGCTCGTGGGTGGAGAGAAGGCGGACACTTGGATGGTTGGTCGGTCAATGCTTTGGCGAGCTTCGCCATTGCAAAGCCGACAGCTGCCGGCCATCCAGTCAACTCCGCACTGTGCCAGTCTTTGGATGATGTCCTAAACGTAGGGTGTGGGTAAGCCAGTGAGAAAACGCCACGGAAGGAAAATGAGCCGCAGCCAAGAATCCGAGCGGGTCGAATAATCCGCAAGCATCTGGGGCGAACTGACGTGGTCATCGGGATCTATAGGGTACTGCAACATGGCGGTCAGCGAATCGCATCGGGGCTGTGTGTTTGTGCTGGGTCGCTGGAAATGGGCACTGGTGGCAGACAGAGCCCCCGCCGGCCGGTTCCGCTCCGAGGTGGAGCGCAGTGCGGACTGCAGATGTCCGGCATGATCGCCGTCGTCCAGAAAGCGGATGTAGCAGCCGAGCCCACCGGTGGGCAGGACTTGCACCACCACCTCCACCACCACCGCCGCCGTAAGGAATCACCGGCCACGAACACCGCCCACCAGTCGGCCGCCAAGCTTTTCGGTCACACTCGCTTTCCTTTCCGTTGTGATCTTCTTGGTGCGCTTCGCTTTTTCTTGAGGACAGGCCGGGGCGGAGGGCAAAGGGGCGCTTGCAACGTGCCGCCACTGCACGGACAGCAGACAGGAAACGGACTGTACATAATCTCGCCATGATCTAGATAGGTCGCATGCGAGTAACTAATGATTAAACAAAAAAAAAAGTCGGCCGCCAAGCGGGCTCCCCGCGGTAGTATCAGCCGCGCTTCTAACTCGCGGCTGCAAACGGCGGTTATTGTCCACCGAACCAACCAACGCGGTACGTTGTGGCAGGATCCAGGATTGGTTCTGCAGGGTAGGCGAATGCAGAAGCTGGGTCTGAGCGCCCAACCAGAGCGAAGCCGATAGGAGGGGGTCTTGCTTTGTTAGCGTCTCCCCGCCACGGAAGTTGAAGATGGATGGCTGAATAGTGGTTCCGGCCCTCGGGCACGGTGGGGACGGTGGGGTTACATACTCTCCAGAAATGTTCCGCCGCTCATTGCTTGGGACAGGCACATCCTTCGACTGTTTTCACAGTGCGCATAAACATTCCCGTCACGGAAAGCAGATGAATAAGTCGGCCAGAAAGGGGAACCACTGGCTGTGCTTATCTGCCGGGCATATAACTCTCCTCGTCGCGCCCAACCAGCCTCGCTGGAACGTGCGTCCCGTGGGGTGCGTCAGATTCCTTACATAAGCCGTCGAAGTCGAACTCATTTCTGCTATTACTCCTCTCCATCCGATGACACGGATCCCGTCGCGATGCACATTGCACATATGTACATATGCAAACGCTTTCTATTTTTGTCCGCCCAACTAACGGCCACCAGTCTCTCCATGTCTGAGGCTTCGGGAAAGAATGTGTTGAGCCCACCGCTTGTCAGCATCCTGACCGCACCTTATCCATGGAGTCCCCGGTCGGATGACTGGTACCCAGTCCCCCCGCAACCGGCAAACCGACCAACCACAGGCGATGCGTCGAGACGAAGGAACAACCTGTTCGCGACGCCGGCAGCGTGTATGCGCGCAACATTCAGCACCCTGTGTTTCGTTCTCTCCGTGGCTCGCCCTTTTGGATGCGAGCGCCGAGGCCTTCCCTCGCCCGCGTCGTCTCTACCCTCGCGAGGGAAGCCAGGGCTGCTGAGGGTCGGGGATTATCACGGATGTTATAACCATCGCTCGGCAGTCGTGGCCCCGGGTATGCGGTCGGCCTGCAGCCGACTGTCGCTTATGTCGCCATGATCTAGATAGGTCGCATGCGATTGATGATTAAACGAAAAAAAAAGAAAAAAAAAGCCATCTGTCGCTGTATGGATCCCAACAATGTGATCTAACCGTCTCTCTAGTCCGCAACCACGTGCCGCCACGGGATGCAACATACGTCGAGGCCACCAACAAACAACACCCGACGAGGCCAAGCGCCGCGCGGAAGACTGCACCGGCGACGACGACGATCTACGCGACAACGACCTCCGAGAGTTGACAGCGCGCGTGACGCGCGGGACGAGTGATCTCTCCGCGACCGCGATCCAGGAAAAGACCAAATCCGACGAGCGGCTTGAAACCCCAGGAGAGCTCTGCGATCTTCCGCCGATTTGTCCCCCATCTTTTTTGGAGAGTGTAAATCCCTCCAGCCATCCCGACCACTGGCACTGCCAAGCGCTGGTACCGTCCACACCAACTATCACTCGGCACTAGCTCCCAGTTCCGTCACTGCCAATCACTCGCTATCTTTGCAACCCACGTCTATCGAATCCAAGACACATGCTTCGTGCCCTTGGCCCAAGAAGCTATAAAACTCGCTCTGCGTGGAGATGTACCAGAATCTGGGAAACGCGCTTTCGCAGTAAGGGCTTTTGCAAGTTCGGGCCGCCTGCCAGGTAGGTGATCAGAATGCCGGCAGCACCTACTCGCATTGTTGCAAACCGTTCTGAAGCGAAGTCTATAAATAATCGATCCCAGACTCGGCCGGTCTGTAAAAGCAGCCCGACTCGGACAGTTCATGATAATTGTCCGGGACTTTGAATTTGTCCTCAACAACCTACACCGGCCCTGGCCAAGGCATGGATACAAAAAGGGGCCTGGTGGGTTTTGGATCATCTGCTCTCAACGTGTCGGAGCTCGATGGGGCCGGGAAGGGAGGGGGGGGGGGGGAGGAAAAGAAATTCGCCACAGG